>ENA-UOOM01002180-UOOM01002180.1-fermentation-metagenome-genome-assembly--contig:-NODE-2180-length-16716-cov-23.754757_pt1 | contig 16716 bp, 17 predicted proteins | sample MGYA00245781_ERZ724031 | MGnify/ENA primary metagenome ERZ724031 (study PRJEB28704, sample SAMN03018317) | fermentation metagenome | biome: anthropogenic terrestrial biome; feature: soil... | reverse complement strand
ATTATTCATCTAAAAATCTCTCTCCTTATCTCAATCTTTATTATAACAATCATTCTAACCTCTAAAAGCAGAGGAATTTCACCCCTGCAAATTTATCGGTTCCCCGGCTACATACAATTTTTTATAATACTTCCTGTGTTACATTTTACATCTACAATATTTAATCTCATTTTTGTTTTCATTCTTCTTTCTCTCCTTTTAATATTTTAGTTTATCTGAACAGCTCCTTGAGCTGATACATAAAGTTAATCTATAAAATAAAAAAACAACTTTCCTGCCAAAAGGCATAAAAGTTGCTTTGAATTTTAAACTTAGTAAATATTGAAACAGAAAATATCTATAACAATTTAGTATAATTCTATGATATAACACTTTTCCTCATATGTCAATTAGATGTTTTAATTTTTTGACTGTGTGTAGCTCCTGGAATAAAGTTAATAATATTTTCCATGAAGAAGCCGAAATCTAACTGTATTCTCTTTGTATGATAATTACAAATAGTAATTGACTCTATCACTTAATTGTGTTAAAATTCGTAGTAATAGAGTATATCACTCGAATTTACAAAGGAGTTGTCGTTATGAAAAGAATTCAGTTTTATCCAAGTCTTGAGTTAGATCAAAAATTAGAGGAAGAATCACAAACCCTCGGAATCAGTGTTTCAGCCCTTGTGAATGAAAAGCTTAGTTCATTATATGGTATTGGAAATAAGAAGCAGTTACCGTTATCTGTATTGACAAATAAGGTATTGGAAGAAATAAAGGTCTATATCAATACGCCTGGGGTACAAAAAGAGTTTGATATTCTAACCGTTTCAAAAACTTTTAAGGATATTGAAATGACTTGTAATGGTAGGCCTAATCCTGTTCGAGCACAAATTGGTAGGAATTTTAAAAGGCAAATAGGTCATGGAGATTTTAGTAACATCAGACGAGCTTATTATGACAATAAAAAACCAAAACTCAGCAAAAACAATGCTGCTGTATATGAAATAATCTAATTTAATCACATTAATCATCATTTAAGGCTATATATTGAAAATGGAGTCTAATTTGATTTTATAATAGGGGTTCGTGTTAGATTGATATTTATTTTAAATTATTGTTGTATTTTCTTTTATTTGTGGTATAATATAGAAAAGAGAGCAGTTAGCCAAAGTGATGGCCGACTGTTAAAACGAAAATGTGTAACACATAGTCATCTTGTTGCGAGCAAGGTGACTACTTTTTTTTATGTAAGATGTTACAAATGACATCTACAAACTTCAAAGTCAATGCTGAAATGCTAATCATTAAAGTTAACAACTCAACTGTATTCATCTGAACACCCCCTTTCATAAGGGTGTATCAGCTCATCACCTTTGCTTAACTGCTCTTAAATATTTTACCATATATTTGTGGCTAAAGCAAGCTTTTACTATGAGACTTCAATGAATATTATACCTTTATAGTTTAATGAAAAACCCTGGAACAAATCATTTTTCTACCTATTAGTGTAAATTTCCATTTACATTAGAACATTTGTTCTGTATAATGTTTGTTGGGTGATATTATGAAAGTTAAAAACAAACCAGTTAAGGTATTGAGTATATTTTCTACTGACGGGAAAATTGAACCTGTAAAATTCGTTTTTGACGATAAGGTAGTTAGGATTGAAAAGATACTTAAAACTTATGAAGAAAACTTTGTAGGAAATAAACGACTTATTTTTACTTGTCAACATAGTGGTAGTTTTATCTATGAACTTAAATATGAAATTGAATCAGGTATATGGTATTTCTTTCAAAAATAAAGAAGCACTTTTATGTGCTTCCCTATTATTATTTATATTATTAAATAAGAGCTTCCTATTTCGATTTAAAGCGTTTTTTTATTATATTCATACCTTTACTCAAATAGTTGTTTATAATTTGTTCTGTCACATCTTTAGCCCATTCTTGTGCATATCTATCTAATTACTTCTATATATACAACTCCCATATATGTATTAAAGGACAATGATGTTCCTCTACTCATATTGTTTACAACTTTTTGCATTATTGTTTCTAATTTTTTTATTGTATAGCTACTATCCGTTCTAAAAGTCAAATACGAATTATCTTTTAAATTTTTAGTTATGTAATTGTAGATATCATTCTCTTTTACATATTTATTTGTAAAATTATAATATTCGTACTTTTCAGAAGATCCTCTCTCTAATGAATTTAATAGTTCATCAGTTATATAATAATTATTTGTTTCAAATATTAAATCAGCGATTTGTTTTGGAGCATTTAAAACATTATTAAATAAATCTTTTTTATCATTATTAGTAACATCTACTTCAAGCCACTTACCTTCAATTAGCACCCTATTCCATTCATGCCCAATTCCGTCTAATGTACCAGTTACTATAATACTTGTTATTCCCGCTTCGTCACATAATATTTTAAAGGCCTGTGCATATCCTCCGCATACTGCTTTACCATAATTCAGTGCCCCATAAGCGTTAAAAGAATTAACAATATCTGTACTTATATACCCTGTTTGTAAGAAATACTCTGCAGCATATGTATCATATTCTACAGTTTCACAAAGATAGTTATTTATTGCTATTTCTTTTTCAACATAAGTCATATCAGCTTCTATAATATTTCCTATAACTTCTTTTACCTTTTTAGATACCGAATTTTGTAACTGTTCTTGATATAATCTATCATAAGAATATTTAACAGCTAAAGTTTTGGTATCAGGATAATAGGTATAAGAATCTATGCCAAATATCATTGGATTTTGGTTAGTAACTTCATAAAGCAAATCACCGAAATAATCAGTTAGCCCAAACTTATCTACAGTTTCATTAATGTTAAATTGTCTTAAATCTATATTTCTATTTCCTTTAAGCATTTCAGTTGCTATATGTTCTCCTATAGTAGAAAATGATGTAACCTTAAATCCATTTATTTCTTTGATGTTTATTTCCCCATCAGATTTAGTAAGATTTATTATTTTTCTATTGTTTTTATCAATTACCCTATTAATAATTGCAGATGTCTCAGCTCTACTTATATATGTATTAGGTTTAAAGGTACCGTACTCATCGCTTCCTGCTATTATGCCTGCATTATATAAGGCAAATATTTCATCATAATATTTAGTGTGACTGTTAACATCCGGCAATTTAGTTATATCATTTACTTTATTAAAATCTGATTTATCTAATGTATTATAAAATAAATACGCTATTTGTGCCCTTGTAGCTTTTAGATTATAATCAGCAAAATCTTTTTCTTTAAACAAACCATTCTTAATTGCAAAATCTACATATGCTGCATACCATTCTTTTGATGAACCTTCATACTCAATTACGCCATCGCCGCCATTATATATATCATGAACTCTTGAAACTAATGTTATTGCTTCTGAAAGTAATATGTTGCCATTTGGTTCAAATTGATTTATGGATTTCCCTTTAAACAGCCCTACTTCATAAGAGTTTTTTATATCATTTGAAAACCAGTCACTATCTTTTATATCAATAAAATTGTTATTATAAGTTTGTAATTTATTAAAATTATCTAATTCTCCTGCAAATACAGTTGATACTGTTAATGTTAATATTAATATAATTAATATTAGTATTTTTATGTTCATTTTTTTTATCATATTTTTTCTCCCTATTTGATTATTTTCAAGTAGTAATACCATACCACTTTTTTTCTGTTATGTCTATTATTGTGGATTGCTGTTTAAAAAAATGCCACAGTTTTAAACTGCAGCATTTCTTAAATATATTTGTGTTTTTGCCCAAACAGGATAGAAATCTTTTAGTAAAAATATCCTTTCCTCTATTGGCTTATTATAAAATTGAGCTTCATAATCTTCGTAAAACTTTTGTAAATGTTTAGGTTGATTAACTGAGCAAGCTACATCAAAATCTCTACACTCCCCATTTTTTAACAAATGACTAACTTCATCATATGTTCCGGATGTCCGATAACCTTGCATTTTAGCAATCCAAATTGTATCTTTTTCTATAGTTTTAAAAGTTAACATTCTATACTCTCCTTATTTATATAGTTGCTGTTTCTACTTTTAATTTCTGATTAAATAACTCAATTGCTTCTTTAACCGCTTTTGCAATAGCTGTACTAAGTGCCAAAGGAACAGCGTTAGCAATCATTTGTTGCTTACTTGCTAAATTGCCTTTAAAAACAAAAGTATCTGGCAAATCAAACAATCTTGCACACTCCCTTACGCTTAATTGCCTATGTACATTTGCATCAGGATGTAAGATATTTGATTTCCGTACATTAGCTATTGTTATACTTGGTTCATCATAGTTTATCCTTTTTAATATACATGAATGTGTCTTCTCTGAATAATTTCCTTTTAAATGGTCCGGTAAGTCTTTAAAATTACCACCTTCCGGAATATGTTTTATCTTTTCAAGTGTATCAGGTCTTGGCTTTGAATAATCCAATTGGTTTGGTATGGAATCGTTCAGTCCTGCAAGTGCCTGTCTTACTGTTTTAATAAGTTTTATCTTCGGAGGTACTAATTCTATTTTACCTATTTTGGAGCCGATGATTATTGCTCTTTCTCTTTTCTGTGCTGAACCAAAATCTGAAGCTGTTACTAAATTTACGGTAACATCAAAGGAATTTAGTTTTTCTTTTAATTCATCTAAGAATTTTTCACCTTTTGTCAGTAATTGAGGAACATTCTCCAGTACAAATACTTTTAGATCTTTCATTCCATTTACTATTTCAATAAATTTTCTAATAAGTAAGTTCTTTGGAGAATCCAATATCTTACCAGTCTGTCTATTAGCATTGCTAAGGTCTTGACATGGAGTTCCTGCTATTAAAATTTGTGCTGAAGGTAAATCTTCCGCTTTTAAGGTTGACATATCTCCATGATGAACATGATCTCCTAAGTTATATCTATAGGTTTCTACCATATCCTTTTCTATATCCATAGCGTACACTATATCAAATCCCTGGTCCTTAAAACCTTTATCCAATACTCCGGCTCCTGAACATAAAGAAACTACTTTAAATGCTAATTCTATATCTTTTTTAACTTTGCTTGAAGTCTCTACATCATTAAACAACTCGTCAAAGCTAATTTGTTGATATGAGTTTATAAAGCTACCGTTAACAACTTTTTTATAGTTGCCATTGTAAAGTTTGTTTAATAGTTCCTCCGCAGATTGTCTTCTTAATACTATTTCTTCTTTTACTTTTAACCTTTGAGTAAAATCTATAATCTTTTTAGTGGATCTTACATTAAGATTGTCTTCTTTTTCTAAACCTTTAACAATTATCTTATCTTCATAAATTGCTAATTCAAGACAGTCATATTGACTAAAATGTCCTAAAGCATCTTGGCTTCTAATATCTATTACCGGGTTAATTGATTCTTCCCTGACTCTTTTAGATACCTTCATTCTACCTTTATCATCAGGGACAATTAGCAATGAATTTGAACTGAAGTCAAATATATATTTGTAATTCTGTCCTACTTTAAAATTTGACATAGACAATTCTTTGTCTTGGATATAAATCCTGTTTCCCTTTGTCTTCATTAATCTTTCTTTTAATTTCATCTTTTTCTCCTTATAAAATATTTGGAAGCAATTTAATTAAAAACTGCTTCCATTGATTTATTTTTTATTCTTTTCATACTTTTTAATATGTGGATAGTAATGAGAACTTTTAAACTCTTTAAGGCTTTTAGAATTTGTTAAGTCCTTATAACTATTAAACAAATCATAATCCTCAATTTCTTGATATATCTTTTTATTTTCATCATCTTCATGCTTATCTAAACTTTTAATAGAAAACTTTTTAAGTATATTAACTGCAATGATAGTTAGAGTGACTACAAAGCCAACAAATATTACAATTTGAATTATACCCATTAATTTGTTATCAATAAAAAACTGTTTTATTAATAATTTTATATCTAATTCTGCTCCATACCAAATATAACTATCCATAACATATATGTAAGCTACTGAAATAACCCACTCTACCATAAGCAATATAAGTATAAAAATATTTGTTGGACTAATTATTTTTATATTATTAGTGTTATTTTTATAGGATGTATAATTAAGAGTTATAAATATATAACTACTTAAAAATATTAATCCAGTAAGAAAACTAATGCTGAGAATTGTTATTATTGATGGCATTGACTTTATACCTATATTGTTCCAAAACATATCAGTATCTATTACAATAAAATACATATTAACTATAGTGATTTGATAGATAAATATAAATACTATTGCAAATGTAACCTTTTTTAATACAGTAATAAAATTAGTATCTGTTTTATCGCTTTTTATTAATACACCTAAAACAAATGTGACAAATACTCCTATAATTGTTTCTATAATAATCATTATAATCCTCCTTCTAAATTATTATATATCATCAGCCAATAGCTGCTAAATAAAATTACTTTAAAAATAAAAAAGCAATTTAAATGCTCTTAGGCATAAAAATTGCTTGTATTTATTAACTTATAAAATCATACAGGGCTAACCCCTTTAAATAAAATATATATACTTTATATTACAACATTTTTGCATTATAGTCAATATTTAATTACTTTTGAGTTTCCCCAAAATTCAAAATTGAACAATCAAGAAACCGCTAATTTAAAATATTTGAAGATATCAAATTGTTGTGATTTAAGGTTTTTGGGAATAAAGCTTTGAATCCCAACTTTTGTCTTAACCAAAATATTCTCTATACCATATCCAATAGCATAGTAAATAAACTTAGGAATGTCATAAATTCTTTTTGAGCACTCTTTAAGCTCTTTTAAAAATATACAATCTTTTTTTTCAGATGTCATTATACCAATGTACCCAACTGTAATTGTTACAATTAAATTGAAATTACGAATTGATTTTAATGACCAAACCCTAATATTTTCAAAATCAAATTGTTGCTTCTTAAATTTAAAATATTCTTCTATGCGCCACCTCATTAAGTACACTTTAGTTACTATAAGAGATATCTTTTTCTTTTCAGGGGAGTTTAAATTTGTAAGAAGCATCATAGGAATTTTTCCAAAACCATAGACAACTATTAACGTTAATTCCTTTTTGGGAAATTCACATAAGCTTACAGGAATATAGCTGATTTTACAACCAATATCTTTTTTGTTTTGACCTTTAAATTTCAAACTGTAATTACCCTTGTACTTATTAGTAACTTCAAGAACATTTTGAGTTTTACCATTGTAGATTACATTACGATTCATTTTTAATCGTATAATAAAGCGTTCTGCATTTTTAATGAAATATTTGAAATATTCATTTGCATCAAAACCCCTGTCTAAAGTTCTGATGCATTTATTGCCAAAATGCTCGCTAAGGGACTTAAGGCATTGGATGTTTTCATGAGTTTCGCTAATGAAGCCTTTTTCTGCAGCGGAAAACACCTTTTCATAAACAGGTAAAGGCATTTTGCTATTTGAAGTTAATACGGCAGCTTCAATAGTTTGGTAACCCTTCACTATTTCACCTGTGCTGCCATCACGTACATCGGTTAATGCTTCTAATTTTTTGCTGCATGGTTTTGCAATATCTGAATTATCAACGATAATTACAGAATAATCATCTTTAATATTTTGCTTGACTATATTTATATAGTTATCCATTACTTGTTTATTGTCATCAAAATCATTAAGATTTCGCGATAACCGCTCTATTGTTTTTTTAAGGGTTATAGATTCTTTTAAGGACCGTGCAATTTCACTTAGATGTGTTTTATTACCCTCAAGTAATCCGTAAATCATTTGTGTAATAAATTTCATTTTAGGTCTTTTCAAACCAACTGAAATTTTATTTGAAAAATTTGAAATATCTCGTTTTAATTCGTAAGCTAATCTGTTATAATTAATCATGCAAAAATGCTCCTTTGTTTAGTTTTGGGTTGCACTTTAATTATAACATTGGATAAAGCATTTTTGCATTTTTTATTGCTAAATCAGCAAATCTTAAGAATTTGTGGTTAACTTTTTATTATTTTTGTATATTGTGGATAACTCTTTTGGTTTTTCATTTTTACAGTTTTGAAAAAATGGGGAAACTCAAATTAAACTAACAAACGTTATTCTACTCCATATTCCCATTCAAACTTAAATAATTAAGGCTTCTATTATGAGAGGATACACCTTTCTGCAGATAATACTAGAAGATTCATATTTTTATCGAAACGCACTTATATTTTCCTTAAAACTTTTCCACAAGGATGTGAAGGGTCCTTATTTTCAACAACAATTATTTTGTTTTCCTCAATCATTTTATACCATACTATTGATATAATAGTGTAGACAAATATAGTATATTTCTTATAATTCTACAATGAAAATAATTTGATTAACCCTTTCGTTTTAGACTAAAACCAGCAAATTTTTAATTTTTCTTAAAATTAAACCCGTATTTGAATGTTAGTTGAGTCTTCTCCAAGAGGGGATATACTTGTATATTATTGCTGTCGTTATTAAAAATAAAAGAAGAATAACAGCTCCTGATTTTATTAATATTAAAGGGACAATTCCTAACGTTAAATTACATATTGTATGAAATAAGATGCATGCTAATAAACAAGCACAAATCAAACCTGCAACAGATGGAATAAAGGTTCCTATCCTTATGATCCAGTCTGATGAGATTAATAGAAAAATTTTTGAGGTAGATGGGATAAACACCATTAACCATAAAAGCCATGTAAAAATAAATGTGATACTTATATAAACTATTAACTCTTTAATTAAGAGATATGTTTGATATTTTTTATTAATATAGCTCATAATCTTTTGCATAAATGATAAAGCTTATGTCCTTCAGGACAATCCTCTAATACACCAAAAATTTCATATCCTTTTTTTAAATAAAAGTCTTTAGCTTGAAAATCATAAGTACTCAGATATGCAATATGGCACCCCATACTTCTTGCCTTATCTTCCACAATACTCAACAATTGCTTCGCAATTCCCCGATTGCGAAATTCTTTTTTCACCCATAATGTATCAATAGATAGAATATTCCACAATGCCGAACATGCCAAAATACCACCAATAATCTCTCCGTTCTCATCTTTTATGCTTCTATTAATGCTGATAAACGGTTTTTCCTGAGTAAGCGGTTTTGATTCGATATTAAATTGAAGCAACATATTGCCTATATACTCGGCTTCATCTTCCATGGGAATTATTATTTTATATCCAAAATCCATTTCCCTCACACCTCTTAAAATACAAATTATTTCACCTTATAAAACTAATACAAAGTAAAAAGGTAGCATATACCAACTTCCCATACTCCATCAACCCAATACTTAATATTATTAATATCCTTAATCAGTCTTCCAGATTGAAGCATCCGATACCAATAAGTCCCGGCCCTGTATGAACACCAAGAGCAGGTGAAATTTGTCCTTCCATATATATAGTTGCTTTATCTATATATGGCTGCATTATTTCTCTGACTTTATTTGCTTCCTCTTGAGCATATCCATGACAAATAGCAAGATAATAATTTTTCTTGTCCTTAATTTTATCCTGTACTATTTCTATCAGCTTATTAATACTTTGTTTTCTTCCTCGTACTTTTTCTACTGTATAATAAATTCCTTCTTTGTCACAGCTAATGATAGGTTTTATTTGAAGTACACTTCCTATCATTCCTTCTACACGCCCTAACCTTCCTCCCTTTACAAGATAATGCAGCGTTTGTAAACTATAGTAAATATTTGAGTTTTCAATTTTATTTTCTACTTTCTTAACAATTTCTTCAAAACTTAAATTTTCTTCGACTAATTGTGCTGCATATATGGACAGAAATCCAGATCCGAGAGCTATATTTTTTGTATCTATGACTTTTGTTTTAATATTATTAAACTCCTTACAAACCATTTCAATTGCTTTGAATGTTCCGCTCAATCCTGAAGAGATTACAGGAATGATTATTTTACTATATCCGTCTGCTATGATTTTTTCTATTACCTTATGCATTTCACCAATAGTTGGCAAACTTGTATGTGGTATTTCATTTTGCAGATTTTCATACACTTCTTCCGGCGTAATATCAATTCTGTCACGATATGATATGTCTTTATAGTTGATAGTAAGTGCCATCTCATAAATATGAAACCTTTCCAGTAAATTTCGAGGTATATCTGAACAAGAATCTGTCAGTATTGCAATCTTATTTTCATCCATAATATTTCTCCTTCTGCATTAAGGTTATTTACATCTTTTTAATTTTTGTTTCTATAATTTTTTCAGTTAAAAGTTTATTGGATAGTGCTGTAGTAATAGAGGAAATAGCAAGTTTTTCATATTTTATTTCTCTTTCCTCTAATACATATGGGCTGTATTTTTCTAAAATCGGAATAAAAACTCTCTTCATAGATTCCTCAAATGCTTCGCAAAAAGAATCATAAGCTATTTTCTCATTTCCTTGCAATGCAACCTGCAATTTAATTCCGTCTTTAATTTTTGAAATTGGGAGTATCTGTTTAAGTACAGTAATTACAATGACATAAGCAATGTGCAATTTTTCATACTTCTTCTTTACTGGTTTAGGCATTATTCCCCATTTTACATAATTGTTTACCATGTTTTTTGTAATAAGCTTTTCACTGTCATTATGCATAAAAGATAATTCATCAGTAACAATTTGTAACATCTGATCACAATAGATTGCAAAGTTCGGTAAATCATCCCACAAAACCAGTTTTACTTCGCTCATTATCTTGCTGTATTCATATAATTCTATATTGTTTAACATTGTTTTTCCTTTTTCCTATAACGATTTTATGTAGTTATCATAACTATATAGATTATAGTTTAAACGAATTCATATGTCAAGTATTAAGTTTTCGCTTGACATTAAATTTTTATTCAGTTACCCTTAAATCAAGAGATGACGTCAACTCCCAATACAACGAATGGAGAGTTAAAAATGTACCACAGAAGATTTAAAGGAACACACTATGATGCTGGCTATAAATGGGGAAATTTACTTCTTAAAAAAGGAAAAAAACTCGACTATTGCCCTGCTTTTGCTTTGACAGAGGAAAGATATGCCTTTGCCAATGAATGCACCATAGAGTATCAGAAATATTTTCCTGAAATTTTAGAGGAAATACAAGGTATTGCTGATGGAAATAAAGTGCCGGTGGAAACGCTTCACGCACTTCTATTTTCCATGTATTGCTTCGAGCTTAACAATAAATGCACCTGTTTTGCTTTTAGCACAAAGGACGAAATCGTGTTTGCACGGAACAGTGATTTTTTAGTAAGCCTTGAGAATCTCTACATGAATTGCCTGTATCATCTGAAAGATAGCTATTCTTTTAATGGAAACACCACTGCTTTTGTACAGATGGAGGATGGTGTAAATAGGCACGGTTTAGCAGTTGGAATTACTTTTGTGTACCCCCATTTACGAAAACCAGGGTTGAATGCTGGAATGCTTACACGATATCTTTTGGAAAAGTGCAGAACAACCAACGAAACATTGGCAGCACTTCATCAGCTGCCCATTGCATCTGCACAGACGCTGACCATCGCAGATAAAAGCGGTGAAATTGTTGTTATAGAATGCAATCCAAGGGTAATAGAAGTTATACGTCCTCGTAATGGAGAACAGTTTGTTGCGACTGCCAATAACTTCAATTCTGAAAAAATGCAGGACTATCAAAATCCTGAGATTGATGACTGGCGATCCAGCGAACGATATCAAACTGTACGTACCGCATTGGAACAAAATAAAGACGGTTATACTATAAAGTTTGCACAAGAGGTCTTATCTGGGAAATATGGTTTTATGTGTCAGTATAATCGCAAGCAAGGTGCCGATACCGTTTGGTCTGTACTCTATGACTTAAAGCGAAAACAAGTTTGGCGTGTTGAGGGCAACCCTGCAAGAAAGAGCTTCAAAGAAGACTCTCGCTTAAAATTAGATTAAAACTATTGACTTATAAAATAGTACTGAACAGTGAACCACCCTCCAAAAGTTAGACCAAAATTTAACTAATGGAGGGCGGTTTTAATCTGGAAAAATATGGCTCTGGATCAAAATGAATATAGTAAAAGTTTATTCTCCTGCCAAGACATAGCATTAAAAGTAGGTATTAATAATCCAACATTAATTACATCTTGGGTATCAAAATTTCGCGAACAAGGGGTAAGAATTGAGGAGGTTTACTGTATCAATAATGCTCATAATCTTCACTAAAGATTGCGAATATCATCCAATGATTTTTGAATATCCTTGAATACAAGTAATTGCATACTATCTTTATACCTTAATGGATTGGCACGATGCAGTGCATTTTCAATATCATTTTTTAAATTTGGTTTATATTTTACAATGGAAGGCAAAGCCTTTATACATTGTCTTGCGGTTATTGGCTTATCATCTATTATGTGCTTTAGGTACTCATCAATTATTTCATCAATCTTATAATCAACATCCCACTTTGCGTTAGCAGCAATAAGAACAATTCCCCTTGTTCTTATATAAGAGTTTGTGTTGTTCAACATATCTACAAAGGTATCAAAGAACGGATAGACCTCATCAGAACAACTGCTTTTATCTTCCAGTTGTTTTAAACAGTGATACGCCTGCTTATCATCACAATTCAACAAACCGTCGACTAATTGTTGAATATTTGACACTGCACTCACCTCCACAAAATATAAATAATCTCACTTCACGTAAATATACCAATGTTCATCTATAGTATACAATTAACCCATCACTTTATCAACCAAACTTAACCATTCTTTTACAATCAGCCAAAATATCCAATGTCATAAGAGTTATACTCTCAACCCTGGAATATTCCCACATTCAAATTTTCTTTCATTATTCCTACGCCGGTACTAAACCCAATAATTCCTTTAATTCCTGATAGAAATGAGAAGAAATCATTCCTTCCTACAATTCCATAAAATCTGAACTTTTAGGAAATTGTTTTAATAAATGCTATTATACCAATAATTATCATTATAATTGACATGATACGGGTTAATTTAACAGCTTCATCACTTGGTTCAAGATTCTCATTTTTAAATTGCCACCTTTTGCCCCACAAAGCAGTATCTCTTGGGTTTATTGCTATATATACAAGTACACATATAATAGGTATATAGACCATTACACTTATAAATATATTTGCAAATCTCAACATGCTCACTCCCCTTTTAAATCTCAGCATTCTAATTTTATTAGATTTGGTAATAATTTCTTTGTGCCAATTAATCATATACTACTATTTTGGAATTAAAATTTCTTCTGCATGAATTTAACTTATTCTGTTATATTCTCATTCCACCGGTAACTTGCCCCAACATAAGCAAAGGTGTTCCATCAATTTACTTCCTATTATAAATATTTTTATATAAATAAAAATGTAGCTTTCATAAATTTTTAATTGAACATATTATATCACATTACATCTCTTACACCAAATCAAATAAGCTTACACTTTATTAATATTTATCTGATCGATTTATGATAATATCTCATTGTACCACATTTAATTATGTCTCAAATATAAAAAATATAGTATAATATCATCTCATGATAAAAAGATGAGATGTTATAATGAGAAAGGTAATTATTAACACTGGTATTTTGCTGATGATGGTTGTTACTTTGCGATTGTTTCTATGAAGCGTTGCAGGATTGCAGCTACCTGTGAACGCTGTGCATTGCCAGTAGGCATCAATTGATTTTGGCTTCCTTGAATTAATCCCACAGCATTTGCCCAAGACATTGCATCCTTTGCCCATGGGGAGATATGCTCTCCATCTGCAAATTCAGAAAGGTCAGATCTCATTGACACATCATAGCCTTTGTACTTTGCATAATTCATCAGGATTACAGCCAGCTGTTCACGGGTAATGGAATTCTCATAACCAAATATACCGTTGCCATAGCCGCTCACGATTTTATTCTCACTCGCCCAAGCTACTGCATCTGTAAAATATTTATCTAATCCTACATCTGTGAAATCATTGGCTGTATTTGCTTTTGGTGAACCTTCAAGTCTGTGTAAAATGGTGACAATCATCCCTCTTGTTGTATCAGCATAAGAACTGGAGGTGGTGTCGTTGTTACCTTTCATTAGTCCAGCATTATAGACATAGTTCACAGCATCGTAGAACCAGTCACTGGATTTAACATCCTCAAAGTTAACAGTTTCTTCAACGTGAAGCTTTTCTTCTTGAGGATCTGTTTCGGTAGTATCTTTAACTATAATAGTCATAACTGGATCTGTGCCTCCATTCATATCAAAGGTTAAAGAATGCTTTCCTTCTTCAAGTGAATCCAAATATGAGGCTTTTATAGTAACAATTCTTCCGCTTATAGTATAATCCTTTCCTTCTCTAAGTGTATAGGAGCCATTTTTGATACTTCTTAGGTTATAGCTGCCACTTTTTAAAGTAACTTTTAGGTCATCCCCTTCATTTTTGTCAAACTCAACTTTAGAATCAGAAAGGGTAGCATTTGTATTGGATGAACTGCCTCCACCGCCGCCTCCGCCGCTGTTGTAAGTCCAGTTGGCGGTCACGGTTACGTCTTTGCCGGGCATGATAAAGGTAGTTGAAGCACTGCCTGGATTGGCAAAGCTCACACCATCGGGAGAAGTCCAGTTGACAAAGGTATAGCCGTCACGGGTTCCTGCATCTATATTAACAGTATCATTCGAATAATAATCTCCCACCCCGGACGTAGGTGCATAACTTCCTTCTACTATAACGCAATAAGTCTTTGCTTGTATGGTAAGCTCACTCTTTTCATGCTTGAGAGTGTAATTCTTCTCTTTCTCAGTCACTAATGTTGCCTCTGTTTTAAAGTCGATATCACTTACCCCTGGGGTATTGCTATCACTTACATTCAGCTTAGGTACTGCCCACGTAGATATGGAGTTATCACTATTATCACCTGCCACAAAACCAATATAGTTTACATAGATAGAATCTGATGTAGGAAGCTCCTCCCCTTGGACCATGACGTAATTAACGAGCCATACCTTTACTTCCTTTTTCTTAATAGAAAAATCAATGGTTTTTGAGCCGCTATAATCTGCGTCCTCCGGTATGGATAAGGTGACAGTATAATCCCCTGCATCGGTAGGGGCTGTTCCACTATCGTAGACGGTAGTATTTCTACCATTATAATGATGGTTCAAAGCTCCTGTAAATCCGCCTGTCTGCGGCTCACCAGTATAGCCCTTCTGTGGATTGCCTGAATATTCAGCATCAGTTCCGTCAATTCCGGTAATACTTACAGGCAGCTTTCCTGCCTTCACAGTAAGTGTAAAGGAACTGTCATTATAGCAATAGCCTCCATTGATTTTGAGTATGATATCTTCCTCAGTACCGGCGGGCTTGCTAGCTGTGTTAAAGATCAATATCCATCTCCAATCAGTGGATGCATCCCTCTTGAGTTCACCCGTCCCTGTAACCAGATTGCCTCCGTTGTCTTCTATCGTATACGTCATATCGCTCATGGGTACATTAGGTAAGATATACTCATTGTTCAGTGTTGACTGATCAGCTTTTACATAAAAGGTATCCGACTGTATTCCGGTATATGTTGCTTTATTTACAGTTACTGTTGTTTTTTCACTTTCTATCGCATCACAGCCTTCCGCCTTTAAATCGCAGTAATATTCATATGTTCCGGGCACAAGATCCGAAGAAATTTTGAAGGTGTTCGCATCAGTCCCAACTGTATGGCTAGTTCCAGATTCTAATATACACCACCATTGATAAGTGATGGGTGCACCGTTGGTAGTGGTAGCCTCAACTGAGATTGTACCGGGACTTTCTCCAGTAACCCCCGTCAGAGATGACGCAGGCTGCTGTGTAATATTGATAGTATGGTCAGCAGCGTATGCTACCTGCAGCAGCATAGTCAGCATAATGCACACCGACAGCAGCAACAGGATTTTGTTGTTTTTTTGTTGTTTTAACATTTGATACTTCCTCCTATATATTGATATTCTTAGTAAAATTCCTATTTCTTTTTCCAATGACCCTCACCACCACCTCCTGCAATTCCAATACCTCTTTATCTTATTTCATTGCTCCATTCTAATAAGACTCTCCTAAAGTCATTTTCATAATTTCGTTATAGGCTAATTCTGCCACTGGTAATCCGTTTTTGTACCAGTGGACAAAGCCGCCGTCTGTGTCTGCACTCCGCCAGATATCCGTGCTTTTCAATGCTCCGAAACGAAAGATATCAAAGCTTTGCTTCATATCAATCGTCACACAGTTCCCTGTGTCAAAGGTCACTCGTAAAACGCCGTTTTCCAGCGGCTCCACCTTGGTAATGGGCCTTCCCTTCATGCCTTCACCTCCTATAAAATATAAAAAAACGCCACTGTACCGTTTCATTGTACAGCAGCGTTTCGTTTTTGTAGTGTGACCATTTGTCACTACTTTTGTATTTAACGCATCATTTAAAAGCTATGCCAGCACCGAAACAGCTCCTGCATCCTTGGGATAGCTGCTGATTTCATTCAACCAGCGCTTTAATCGCTCCATAATAAAAATATGGTTCAAGTGAGGATTTTAGTTTTTTTTAGCCTTTTTACTTAAAAACATAAATCTTTCAGCAAAAGTAGTATGATTATTTGAGTTTCCCCATTTTTTCAAAACTGTAAAAATGAAAAACCAAAAGAGT
>ENA-UOOM01002179-UOOM01002179.1-fermentation-metagenome-genome-assembly--contig:-NODE-2179-length-16720-cov-4.845065_pt1 | contig 16720 bp, 15 predicted proteins | sample MGYA00245781_ERZ724031 | MGnify/ENA primary metagenome ERZ724031 (study PRJEB28704, sample SAMN03018317) | fermentation metagenome | biome: anthropogenic terrestrial biome; feature: soil; material... | reverse complement strand
CATAGATCGTCTTATTCTATCGTCTGAGGACGAGGAGATTATTGAAGTAGCCAGAGAATATGGATGCGAAGTCCCGTTTAAGAGGCCAGTTGAACTTGCACAGGATGATACCCCTGGTATTGAACCAGTGATCCATGCAATTAATACTCTAGAAGAAAAGTATGATTATGTAGTTCTTTTACAGCCTACATCACCATTAAGAACGGTTGAAGACATTGACGGTTGTATTCAGCATTGTATTGTAAAAGGAATACCTGCGTGTGTATCAGTAACTGAAGCCCATCAAAATCCATGTTGGATGTACAGATTGGATGATGATATGAGATTAAATTCTTTTGTGCAAGATGGTGTCAAAATAAACCGGCGTCAGGATTTGCCCAAGGTATATGTGCTCAATGGTGCGATTTATATGGCTGAAACAGTTTTTATTAATGAAAACAAATCTTTTTTAACTGAGGAAACAGCGGGATATATAATGTCAGGTGAGAACTCAGTGGATATTGATACTGAAATGGACTTTGCGTATTGTGAATGGCTTATTAATAGAAGGTAAAAATAGCATGGTAATATGTGCATTAGGTTGTCAGTATGATAAAAAAAATAATTAACACATCCTTATTCCATTCAACTGGCATATATACACTTACTCAAACCATTAATTCTGCCATTCCCTTTTTATTAATGCCAATATTAACTCGCTACTTGACTCCTACTGACTATGGAATCGTAGCGATGTTCGGAGTTCTACTGAGTTTTGCAGCTCCCTTTACTGGCTTAAGTATTCAAGGCGCAATTGCACGGCAGTATTATGACCGTGATGAAGTAGATATGCCCCGTTATGTAAGTAACTGCATATTAATACTACTCAGCAGTACCTTGATAGTGGGAGTTGTATTCTACTTATTAGCTGAACCGATTAGTCGAATATCATCCTTCCCGATGCAATGGATGTGGGCAGTTATTATCGTATCTGCTGCCCAGTTTATTAATCATATTAATTTAACTTTATGGCAGGTCCAGGTTAAGCCTATACCATATGGAATCTATCAGATAGCACAGACCATAGTAAATCTCGGGTTTACGCTTTGGTTTGTTGTAGGATTAGGCATGGATTGGCAGGGGCGCATCCAGGCTCAGGTAATTGCTTTTGGTGCTTTTGCTGTATTTGGTTTATTCCTGTTATATCACAACGGCTGGATAAGACTCAAAGTTAACAAAGACTATATCAAGAATGCGCTTAATTTTGGAGTTCCTTTAATACCCCATGCCTTGAGCGGTACGATTAAAACTATGGTTGATAGGGTAATGATTACCAGTATGGTAAGCGTTGCATCTACTGGTTTATATTCGGTCGGATTTCAAATAGGCATGATTATTGGTATTTTTGAGGATGCATTTAATAAGGCCTATGTCCCTTGGCTTTATGAACGCCTAAAGCGGAATCAGTATAATGAGAAAATTATGATTGTTAAGCTAACTTATGCTTACTTTGTTGTCATTATATGCTTAGGATTAGCACTGGGAATAATCGCACCCTGGTTCCTATCATTTTTTGTTGGATCACAGTTTGCCGGTTCAGGCCAGTTTGTATTATGGATTTCAGTAGGGTTTGCTTTTGACGGTATGTATAAGATGGTAGTAAACTATATCTTCTACGTGCGTAAGACCTATATACTAGCGTGGGTGACTTTTTCTACAGCACTAGTCAGTATTGTTGTGAACTATTTTGCCATAAAGTATCTGGGTGCCATTGGTGCAGCTTACACTTATACATTAATAGGTTTTATAACTTTTTTATTAGTGTGGCTATTATCAAGCAGAATTTATCCAATGCCCTGGAATTTAAAAAAACGAAGAGAGATTGATTTCAATGAATAGCAGCGAGGTAATGGAGTTAATAAATGAAGTAGGGGAAATGTTCACATGGGTGGTATAAGTAATCACAATAGATATGCTATGAAGTTGAAAAATAAACGGTTTCGTTATAGAGCGGACATATTTTGTCTTATAAATATTATTGGAGTAAGATGATGAATCTATCTGAGCAAATGAATCTGATCAATAAAATAGAGACTGAGCTTCCGGTAGAATCATGGACAATTAATGGCATTCATATTTGGCCACTGATTCGTATTAGCCTTGGAACTTATCTTTCTTATGATGAAATCGATAATTCAGTAGCCGACCAGCATGGAAATTCCGCTAAAAAAATCGCTCAATTAAAGGCTCTAATTAAGGGACAGGCTGATTATATACGGGCTTATATAACCGATTTTTCAAATAATGCACAAATAAAACAAAAGGTTGATGCAGTATTTTTGGGAGATCAGGTGTCTAGAATATACTTCAATGAATCATGGTATGATAGATTTTGTGATCCGTTTATCAGTGTATTTAAGGAAAGCGGCAAGAAATGTCTTCATATGGAACCTTTACATAGGTGTCTTACACCTAGATATGCTCCGGGTGTTTTTATCCAACCACAATTAGACTATTTAAAAATTAGGAGCCTATTGGCTCGGAGTAAAGTCAATAATTCAAAAATTAAGTTAGAAGATTTCAAGATATTTCAAAGAATGATAGAGACAAATAATGTGAATTTCCAGCTCTCTTTCAATCAGTTGGCTCAATATGCCTATAGATTAAGACTATATGCAGACTTCTTTATAAAAATATTTGTTGATGTAAACCCTCAAATTGCATTTATTGTCAGTTATTATGGCTTGGAAGGCATGGCTTTCAATCTAGCGTGTCATGAAATGGGCATCCCATCGGTTGATATTCAGCATGGTGTTCAAGGAGATTTGCATCGTGCATATGGAAGATGGAATAAGCTTCCTGAAACCGGCTATGAATTGCTTCCCACTATTTTTTGGGTTTGGAGTGAAGTAGAGGCCAAGGCAATAAATAAATGGAATGAAAAGGTTAAGCGATGGCATTGGCCATTTATAGGCGGCAATCCCTGGCTTAACCTCTGGTGGGATGATGAAAATAGTATATCTGTTTACTATAAAAACCAAATTGATAATATAGATGGTTTTTCAGAGAGCATTATCAAAATACTGCTGACTTTACAACCTGGCATACCTAATCATGGTATACCCGAATGGCTGATTAAGGTCATTGATAGTTCGCCATCTGACTGGTTTTGGTTGATTAGAGTGCATCCTGGTATGCTGCAAGAGCGGGAAAATATAAAAAAGCTTATAGCTGCTTGTTCTCATAAAATGGTTAATGTAGATGATGCTACAGATTTACCATTACCAAGCATATTAAAGAGTGTTGATGTACATGTTACCTGCCACTCTAGTATCGTTATCGAAGCTCAACAATACGGAGTTCCATCAGTAGCATTTAGTGATATGGGAAAGGAATTATATCTGGAGCAGCTTAAATTGGGTTGGCTTGAAGTAGCTTACAGTGAAGATTCTTTGCTAGCAATGATTAGACAACAGCATAAAAAAAAGAGCAAACTAGGCAGTATTCTAATACAACATAACAACACTACTGCAAACATTCGGTTACTAATGAAATATGTGGAAAAACGATTCATAAGCAATAGTTGTTAATATCGTATATTAGTTAAAATATCAGAAACGATAATGAATTGTACCAAGTATTCTTAGATATATTAAAAATAGATTGGACGGAATTATGTTACTATTTGTTTATTATTTAATAACATTGCTATGTATTATGATTTATTTTTTAACATTGAGGTTTTTAAGATTAAAATTAGTTTCTTATTCTACTTTAATGTATATTATGGCCATAATCCTTGTTATGATTCCTGGTTATCAAATTGTTTCTGGTACGGAATATGCACATATTGTTCGACTAGGATTTAGTCGTGGATTTGACATAGAGCTTTATTGGCTTTATATATCTTTTATTATCATAAGTACGGTTGGTTTATTACTGGGACAAATTTCAGGAAAACCAATATTCCTAAAAACAATCCCGCGGGCAACTGTGAAAAAGAAAGCTAATATAGTTTTAGTTTTCATAATTTTATATTCTATTGCATATTTCTACTGGCTTCCGGTTATACCAATAAACAGCCTTATTGCTGGAACCGATATTTATTCTCTAACTATTGAACGTATGCAGGTAACGCACTCAATGGATATAATCTTTAAGGTACCGGTATTATTCCGATATTGGAGGAACATTCTTCAACCAGTATTTCTTGCTTTTTTTATTTTATTAACATTGAATTTGAATCTTAAAAGACTTTCGTCAAAATTATTGTGGGCAGTAACAGGTTTATTTCTTATTTATTGTTCTATTTTTACATTGGAGAAGGCTCCTGTAATTTATATTTTGATTGCCCTTATTTTTGTTGGTTATATAATACAACCACCGGGTTCTTATATAAAGCTATTATTAAAAGGCTTGAGTGGTCGTAATCTTTCAATTATAGTGATAGGATTTTTTGCAATAGTGATAATGTATAAGAGCTTCATGGGCGCTGATATGGCGAATATAAAAACGATTTTTAATACTATTTGGAGTAGATTAGCAGCGCAATCAGCATCTACTTATTTGCAAATCGAATATGTCAGAAAATATACGGGATTTATTGGGCTTAATGGAATAGACTTACCATTAATTAAACATTTTATAAATTATAATTATATTGATTTAAGTAAAATGGCTATTATTGATATGTTTCCATCAATTGCAAAACAAGGATATGTGGGAGCTGCTGGAGGATTATCATTAGCGCAGTTATATTTTTGTTTTTCCTGGTTGGCTTTCCCACTGTTTTTTCTCTTTACTTTTTTAATGGGATTTATTGATACAATATTATTAAATACAATATATAAACCTAAAAAGTCAGATCCCTCACGAAATATCAATATCGCTTTTTATAGTGCTTTTAGTACATATTTCAGCATGGCATTAGTAAGTTCTGTGTTCGTGATTTTTGCTATTCCAACTATTTTAAACCCTGGAGTAATAATATATTTGCTGTTCTATTTTTTATTGATTAAGTTTAATATCAAGGTCTATAAAATAAATACCGGATAAATGCTTATAATAAGTTTATTTTGAAGAAACCATTATACACTCCAAATTTTAAGCGTCACTAATAGAATCTTGGGAAAAAGTTAATTATGCAAAAATCTTAAGAAGTTCAGAGGTCAGGCCGTATATCTTAATTGGGGGTGGGGTATTTTTATGCAAAAACAAATATGTAAAAGATGCATAATGGATAATGTCGGAGATCCGTATATTATATTTGACGAAAATGGTTACTGTAACTATTGTACTGATGCCTTGAAAGCGAAGGACCTTCAATATTTTCCTAACGCTGATGGAAAACGTAAATTAGATGATATATTTAACAAGATAAAACGTGATGGTAAAAACAAACGATATGATTGTATGTTAGGCCTGTCCGGGGGTTTGGATTCTTCATTTGTCACTTACATTGGACACCAATATGGCTTAAGAATATTGGCTGTACATATTGATGATGGTTTCGATGCGCCTGAGACAACGAAGAATATACAGAAAATTTGCGAAGGCTATAACATTGATCTTGTTGTGGAAAAACCAAACAAGGAACAATTCGCAGATCTTACCAGGGCGTTTATACGGGCAGGTGTACCTAATATTGCAATACCCCAGGATAATGTTCTATTTGCAAACCTTTATAAATATGCCCGGGAGAATCAAATCAGGTATTTTTTATCAGGGAGCAATTTTGCCCTTGAAAGTATATTACAAAATGGAAATACCTATGATGCAATGGATAAAGTACATATAATGACTATACATGGGAAATTTGGCGAAATAAAACTTAATGAAAATTTACCTTTGTTTTCTATATTTGAAAAACGTATCAAATATAATATTTTCCACAAAATCCAGACAATATGTCCCTTAAATTATGTTAAATATAATGCATTAGATGCGTTTTCTATATTAAATGAAACATGTGGCTTTGAATACTACGGAGACAAGCACTGTGAATCATTATTAACAAAATTTATTCAACGATATTATTTACCCCAGAAATTTGGGGTAGATAAACGCAAATCTCATTATTCAAGTATGATTATTTCCGGGCAAATGACCAGAAAAGAAGCCTTAAAAAGACTATCTGAACCACTCTACAAAGAAGCAGAGTTTCAGAAAGATCTGGCTTTTATTTTAGAACAGCTTGCAATAAGTAAAAAGGAGTTTGAGAAAATTATGGGCGAAACTCCCCGGCAGCATACAGAATATCGTATATCGATTATTAATAGAGTTGCACAAGTCCTTTTAATAATAAGGCAAAAAACAGTCGGGTATTAGTATTAAGAATTTTGATTGGTAATAAGCTAAGCAAATTATAATCAAAGAATTAAACTAACATAATGCAATACCAAACGAAACTGATTATTGTTGTATAGCGTGTTGGGGGATTTGCCTAATGTCAACTTACCATAAGAAAGTATGTCATCTTACATCAGTTCATCCCAAAACTGACACTCGAATTTTTTATAAAGAGTGCAAAACACTCGTTAATGCAGGATATGATGTTTCCTTAATTGTACAGAATGATAAGGACGAAGTAATTGACGGGGTTAAAATTATTAGCATAGACACACCGAAAAATCGGAAGGAACGAATGCTCCATACTTCCAGGCAGGTTTATAAAAAAGCACTGGAACATAACGCCGATATATACCACTTCCATGATCCTGAGTTAATATCCATTGGACTTCGTTTGAAACGTAAGGGGAAGAAGGTTATTTATGATATCCATGAGGACGTACCCCGCCAGATTTTATCGAAACAGTGGATACCTACCTTCTTGCGCAAAACTATAAGCTGGACGGTAGAGAGAATAGAGAATTATGCAGCAAAACGGTTTGATTACATTTTAACCGCAACTCCATATATACGAGATAGGTTCCTAAAGACAAATAGAAACTCTATAGATGTTAATAATTTTCCTCTTTTATCGGAGCTACATATTCCAAATACTAATTGGAACAGTAAAGAAAAGCTAGTTTGTTATGTTGGAGGTATAGATAGGGTCAGGGGTATTCAGGAAATGGTACAGGCGATAGGGAAGACTCCGTATTCTATGCTGCTCGCTGGAAACTTTGAATCATCAGCGGAAAGGGATATTGCGGCTCAAAAAGGAGGATGGCGTCAGGTTATAGAACTGGGTCATATTAATCGAACGGAAGTCAAAGATGTTTTGGCGCGTTCAATAGCTGGCCTGGTTTTGTTTCATCCTGAACCCAATCATATTAGTGCACAACCAAATAAGATGTTTGAATATATGTCAGCCGGCATACCTGTTATAGCGTCCCATTTTCCATTATGGAAAGAAATCATAGAAGGTAATAACAGCGGTATCTGTGTTGATCCTTTGAATGAAAATGAAATTGCTAATGCGATTAACTGGATTATAGATAATCCCGGGCAGGTTAAACAAATGGGCGAGAACGGACGTAAAGTAGTGGGAGAGAAATATAACTGGGAACAGGAAGGGATTAAGTTATTAAGGATATATGAGGAGTTAATGCAGTGAAAATACTTACCGTAGTCGGCGCCCGTCCCCAGTTTATTAAGGCAGCTGTGGTCTCACGGGCAATAGAAGAATTCAATCAAACGGTGTCAACGGGAGAACGCATCAAGGAAGTGTTGGTGCATACCGGGCAGCATTATGATGATAATATGTCAGATGTATTTTTTAAGGAAATGCAGATACCAATTCCCCGGTACCATTTAGGGATTGGGGGAGGTATGCATGGGGCCATGACCGGAAGAATGCTGGAACATCTGGAGGGCCTAATGCTGGGGGAGAAACCGGATGTTGTACTGGTCTATGGCGATACTAATTCTACTCTGGCAGGTGCACTGGCAGCAGCCAAACTGCATATTCTGGTTGCCCATGTGGAGGCAGGACTGAGGTCTTTTAATATGCAGATGCCGGAGGAAGTGAACCGGATTCTTACTGACCGGGTATCACGCTATCTCTTTTGTCCTACGGAAACGGCGGTTAACAACCTAAAACGAGAAGGAGTAGAAGAATGGCCGGGGGTTCAGGTATATAATGTGGGCGATGTTATGTATGATGCAGCCCTCTTCTATCGTAAACAGGCTGGGGCGGGGCAGAATGTAGCTGAACTGTTGGAACGGTATAAGGAAGGGTTTTACTTGGCTACGGTGCATCGGCAGGAGAATACCAATGATTCAGGGCGACTAATGAACATTATGAACGCGCTTAAGGAAATTGCCGAACGGGTACCAGTTATTCTTCCCCTGCACCCCCGTACTCGCAAACATCTAATCGAGATGGAGCTAGATATGGGGAACGTAGACTGCATAGAACCGGTAGGATATTTTGACATGATTTGCCTATTAGATAATTGTCGTGCAGTATTTACTGACAGTGGAGGGGTACAGAAGGAGGCATATTTCTTTCATAAACCGTGCATCACTTTGCGAGATGAGACCGAGTGGGTAGAACTGGTAGAGCATGGATATAATTGCTTGGTTGGAACTGAACGGGAGAGAATAATTGCTGCTGTAAAGGAGTTTATACCGATTAAACACAAGTTTAACGTTTTATTATATGGTAATGGCAATGCTGGCACAATTATTGTGGAATTGATTAACCGGGGGTTGACATAGTGAACATATGGTTAATTACAGTAGGTGAACCTCTACCAACTGACGGTGAAAACCAAAGACTATATCGTACTGGTATTTTAGCAGAATTGCTAGAGCGGAAGGGTCATAGAGTAATTTGGTGGACATCAAGCGTTAATCATGTTACAAAAAAGCAGCGCTGTTTAACTGACAAATCATTAGCAATAAATCCAAATTTCCAAATCAAAATAATTCGTTCAATTAATTATAAAATAAATGTTTCTTTGGCACGTATGATTAACCATTATCATTTAGCTAAAAAGTTTCATAGACTTGCGTTAAGCGAGGAAAAGCCAGATATTATTGTATGCTCTTTACCCACTTTGTTTTTAAGTATGGAAGCGGTTAAATACGGGAAAGGAAAGTCTGTACCGGTTGTATTGGACATACGTGATTTGTGGCCGGATATCTTTATTGAGTTAGTTCCCGAATGGGGACGAGGATTGGTCAGAGTGGCACTAACTCCTGTTTATAAAATTACAGATTTTTCTTGTGAGAATACGTATGCGATTATTGGAATTACCCCTGCGTATGTTAAATGGGGTGAGAACCACGGACAACGACAACATTCAATACTAAACAAGGACTTTCCCCTTGGATATAGTGACAAAGAACCTAGCGAAGACGCATTAATTGAGGCCATGGATTTTTGGAGGGAATACGAAATAGCTGAGGAAAACGGAGAATTTATTGTTTGTTTTTTTGGAACTATGGGTAGGCAATTTGACTTAGAAACAGTAATTAACGCAGCAAAGCTTATCTACCCGGTAAACCACAATATAAAATTTATTTTATGTGGGAGTGGTGATAATTTAGAACATTATAAAAGACTGGCACGGAATTGTTCTAATATAGTTTTCCCTGGATGGGTTCACGCTCATCATATTTGGGTATTGATGAGGTTAGCATCAGTTGGTATTGCCCCATATAGAAATGTGGACAATTTTATTAAAAATTTGCCTAATAAGCCAATAGAATATATTTCAGCAGGGTTGCCCATTATATCAGGTTTATCGGGTGAACTTCAAACACTTTTGGAAACCAACCACTGTGGTGTAATCTATGACGAAGGAGACTCAGAACAACTTGCTAAAATATTGATGGGGCTTTACGAAGAACCGGAAATATTAAAGACAATGTCTGCGAATGCACTTTCATTATATAAAGAAAGATTTGTAGCCGAAAAGGTTTATAGTGATATGATAGAACATTTGGAACTTATCTGTTCTGAATATAATAAGGGTGGTGAATAAGGTTGCCGAATTATATCTCAGTAACAGAAATTGCGGGGGATGAAGTAAGTCGGGAGCAGGTTCAGAGGATCTGCAACCGGTATTACTGGGCAGGCCAATATTGTAAGGGCATGGATGTCCTGGAAGTGGCATGTGGTACAGGGCAGGGCCTTGGTTATTTGGCTAAGTTGGCTAGAAGTTTAACGGCGGGGGATTATTCGGAAGAGATATTAGAGATTGCCCGGCGTCATTATCAGACTCGCTTAGATCTAAAACAGTTTGACGCGCAGGACATGCCTTTTGAAGATAATTCTTTTGATGTAGTGATTCTTTTTGAAGCTATTTATTACATACCGGATGCACAGAAATTTGTATCAGAATGTCGCCGTGTTTTGCGACCGGGTGGTAAGGTGCTGATAGCAACTGCTAATAAAGATTTATATGATTTTAACCCCAGTCCTTATACATACAAGTATTATGGTGCGGTTGGATTAAATAAGCTTTTTGAAGATCAGGGTTTCTTTGTGGAATTTTTTGGAGATACCCCTGTTGCTCAATTATCTGTACGGCAAAAGTTTCTCCGGCCTATAAAAAAATTGGCTAGCACCTTACATATAATCCCCGGTTCTATGAAGGGAAAGAAATTTTTGAAAAGAATTATGTTCGGTGAATTGGTAGAAATGCCAGCCGAAATTGATGAAGATATGGTTGAGTATCATCCACCGGTACCAATATCGCATCTTAATCCGGATACCAAACATAAGGTTATATATTGCTTGGCTACTATAACTGGTTAGGGGGAAAGAAATGGCTAGTCAATTATTAATTGAGCGATTGGAGCTACTTAAAGAAAAAAGCAATCAACAGTGGTTAACTGATTTAGAACCACGGAAGTTGAAAGAATTAGAATTTCATAACTTGCATAGAGACCAGGATACATTAATCGACCTACCGCAAGATACATATGAAAAATTGTATGGAAACAAAAGATTTTATGGTACTGTTGAACTATCATCAAAATATGTCCAGAATTGGATAAAGAGTAATAGCCCTAATAGGATTGTTTTAGACTATGCTTGTGGCAATGGTGGCAATGCTATAGCTGCAGCACGAGCAGGTGCTGATTTGGTTATTGGTATAGATATTAGTGATATTTCAATACAAAATGCTCGTGTTTTTTCTGAACAGCAAGGTACTTCACAAAATACATTTTTTGTTCAGGCAGATTGCGAAAATACTGAATTACCTGATAAATCCATAGATGTAATTATTTGCTCGGGAATGTTACATCATCTCGACCTAAGTTATGCACTATTTGAACTTAGGAGAATCTTAAAACCAGGTGGAGTTGTTTTAGCTGTAGAAGCGTTAGATTATAATCCTTTAATTAAACTATATAGGAATCGGACGCCAGCTATGCGTACCGAGTGGGAGAAATCACATATTCTATCATATAAGGACCTTGCTTTTGCATCACGTTTTTTCGAGATTAAAAACATTAAACATTGGCATTTGTTAAGTATAGCAGGGGTATGGGTTCCACATATTTTAACTTTATTGAATGCAGTAGACAAAATTATATTGAACATACCATTTATTAAAATGTGGTCGTGGATGTTTACTTTCGAAATGCATAAGAGACAGGAGATATGAAATGAAACGACTCATAGATATAATTCTATCTTTATTAGGCTTAGTTATACTTAGCCCTTTTTTTTTAATACTTGCAATTGCCATTAAAATTGAATCCCCTGGGCCGGTTTTTTATCGAGGGGTGAGGGTAGGACGAAATGGTAAGCCCTTTAAGATATATAAATTCCGTAGTATGTTAGAAAATGCAGATAAGATTGGGGCTGATTCTACCAGTGCTAACGATATGCGGGTTACGCAAGTTGGGCGTTTTATACGCAAGTTTAAATTGGATGAATTCTCCCAGCTTATCAATGTTTTAATTGGAGATATGAGTCTGGTTGGTCCCCGTCCGGAAGTACAGAAGTTTGTGAATATGTATACCGAGGAAGAAAAGAAAATACTTACTGTTCGACCGGGCATTACCGATTGGGCTTCGATAAAATTCCATAACGAAGGAGAGATAATTGAAGCATCCGGTATTAAAGATGCAGATGAGGCGTATGCTTTGCTGATTCGCCCTGAGAAACTAAGACTTCAATTGCAATATGTTGAAGAGCAAAGCTTGTGGACCGACTTTAAGATTATATTTACTACATTAATCAGGTTATTCTCCACCAGGATTTCCGGGCAGTATATGGTTGCTCCTGCTGTAGAGATGGCTGCCACAAAAGATTCTTCGGAAGATTGCAAGGGTTAATATATCTGACCTGGGTATTTGAAACAAATAATAAGAAATGAGGAGATATTGAAATGAAGGTGCGTTTTGTTAATCCAGGGAAACTCTATTTGACCATTAAGGACGAACTTGACCAGGCTTATTTTGAAGTAATGACCAATGGAGACTTGATTGACAGAGGACATCTAAAGTCTTTTGAAGAGAACCTGGCCCGGTTTGTAGGGACCAAGTATGCAGTGGGGCTAAACAGCGGTTATGATGCTTTACATATTTCTTTACGAGCTGCTGGAATCGGTCCTGGTGATGAGGTTATCGTTCCGGCTCACACTTTTGTAGCAACTTGCTCGGCTATTGTAAATGTTGCAGCAACACCAGTACTGGTGGATGTTACAAAGGATTTTAATATTGATGTTAACAAAATTGAAGAAGTAATTACTAATAAGACCAGGGGTATAATGCCGGTTCATCTCAGTGGTTATATGGCGGATATGTACCGCATTATGGAGATTGCTGAAAAATATAAGCTGGTAGTTATTGAGGATGCCTGCCAAAGCCTGGGGAGCAGTATAGATGGGAAAATGGCAGGCTCATGGGGGCTGACTGGTTGCTGGAGTTTTTATCCCTTTAAGATACTGGGCGGCTATGGAGATGGAGGAGCTATTACTACCAATGATCCTGAAGTAGCGGAGTTTGCTACCCGGATGAGATACAATGGGGAAGACCGTGAGACGGGGGAATACCATGGACATGGTTTTACCTGTTTATTGGACAATATGCAGGCTGCATTTCTAGACGTAAAACTACGTTATTTACCGGCATGGATAGAACGTCGTAAAATGATAGCCAGGCGTTACCAGGAAGAACTATCCGGTATTCCGGATCTTTTATTACCGCATTATGACCGGCCTGGTTTTGATCATATCTATCAAAATTATACCGTTCGTTCACTGCAGGGTGATGATTTTTCCAATTTCTTAAAACAAAACAGCATAGAAGTATTAACCCAGTTCCGCAAGCCTTATTACAAGCATGAGGCTCTTAATTTAGTTAACCGGGGTTTTCCAGAAACTGAGGCATTAAGCCGGGAGGTCTGCTCCTTGCCCATGTGTGTAGAGCTTGAAGATGAAGAGATTGATTATGTAATAAAGACGGTTAAAGCATTTTACAACAAAGTAACCGATAACAGGTAAGGGTAGAATGTGAAATTTTCTTAGGTCTAAGACATGAGCTAATGGAGGCTGTTGCGATGAAGGAATTATCAAGAATTACGGAGACTTTTTCCGAGTCTGTTATTAGAGAAATGACCCGTATATGTGATGCGGTAGGAGGATACAACCTTTCCCAGGGTTTTCCCGATTTCGAAAGCCCTAAAGCTATAAAAGATGCTGCCATCAAAGCCATTCATGACGAGTGGAACCAGTATCCGGTTACCTTTGGAGAACCGGAACTACGAGAGGCAATAAGCAAGAAGGTTTTGAGTTATAACCGGATTGCATGCAATCCGGAGACGGATATTACGGTAACCTGTGGGGCTACCGAGGCTATGATTGCCAGCTTGAAGGCTATTATTAACCCGGGCGATGAGATTATTGTTTTTGAACCGTTTTATGAGAACTATGGACCGGATGGTATTCTTTCCGGAGCCACTCCGAGGTATGTAACCCTATATGCCCCTGAATGGAACTATTCCTATGATGAATTGGCGGCTGCTTTTAATGACCGTACTAAAGCCATCATAATTAATACCCCCAATAATCCAACCGGTAAAGTTTTTTCGCGTCAGGAAATGGAAGAGATAGCTTCACTATGCCTTAAATGGGATGTTTATGCCATTACTGATGAAATATACGAACATATCCTTTATGATGGTGCCAAGCACATCTCTATTGGTAGCTTACCTGGTATGGAGGATCGCACTATAACCATTAACTCCATATCGAAAACCTACTCTGTTACCGGCTGGCGCGTAGGATGGGCGATAGCCGAAAAAAACCTTACGGAGAGAATCCGCAAGGTTCATGATTTCCTTACAGTAGGTGCCCCTACTCCTTTTCAGCATGCAGCAGTGACGGCACTGGCTTTTCCAGGGCAGTATTACCTGGATCTACAGGCTCATTACATAGAAACCAGGAAATTTCTATTTAAGCTTTTGCAGGCAACTGGTTTTAAACCGTACTTGCCAAAGGGTGCTTATTATATTATTGCCGATACAAGCAGTTTGATGGAGAAGATGAATATAAATGACGATTTTACATTTAGCACCCGGCTTATTGAACTAACTGGTGTGGCAACGGTACCTGGCTCATCATTTTATTCCAGACCAGAACTGGGTAGGCAACAAGTAAGGTTCTGTTTTTGCAAGAAGTGGGAGACCTTACATGCGGTAAGGGAATCACTTAATAAACTACTGAGGTGAAATAATGAGTACTTATAATCTACCTGATCCTGTGTTTAGTATTAAGAATATTGGAACTGATGAGATGATTCATCTTTTAGCAACAATGATGCGCATCAGACAATTTGAAGAGACTATAGCTGATTTAGTTACTGATGGTAAAATTATTACCCCCTGTCATCTCTATACCGGACAAGAGGCTGTCGCTATGGGGGTATGCTATGCACTTAACAAAGATGATTATGTATTCGGAAATCACCGTTCTCATGGGCATTATATAGCCAAAGGCGGTGATGTCAAAGCAGCTATGGCCGAGATATTCGGCAAGGCTACCGGGTGTTCCAAAGGTAGAGGCGGGTCAATGCATCTTTGTTCTCCAAAGCATGGCATCATGGGGACTTCCTCAATTGTTTCCGGCAGTATGGCTATAGCTGTGGGTTCAGCACTGGCTGAATCTATTCGCGGCAGTGGTCGGGTTACAGCAGTTTTTCATGGGGATGGGGTACCAGAGGAAGGTATTTGGCATGAAGCTGCTAACTTGGCTGGATTAAAACGTCTTCCTATTATATTTGTATGTGAGAATAATCTTTATTGTACTCATATGTCATTGGATAAAAGAAGAGTTTATGATAATCTTGCTGAGGTTGCTTCAGCGCATGGGTTCAGTTCTAAGGTTATTGATGGAAATAATGTGCTCGATGTATTTTATGCCGCTCAAGATGCGGTCAATAAAGCACGAAGTGGTAAGGGACCTATTTTCTTGGAGTGTCGAACATACAGGTGGCGAGGCCATGTAGGCCCAAACTATGATGTTGATTTAGGCTTGCGTAACCAGGATGAACTGGATGCATGGATAAATCGTTGTCCCATTAAACATTTTGCTAAATTCTTGATTGAAAAAGGGATTTTGTCCGAAGAGCAGTTAAATACGATGATCTCCAACGTGGCGAATGAAATAGACGAAGCTGTAAGTTATGCGATTACTAGTCCCTACCCCGACCCGGTGGAGTTGGCTAATTATGTATTTAAGGATGGGAATATATGAGTATAAAAAGCTATGCTAAAGCCATTAATGAAGCTCATGAACAGCTTTTACGCGATGATGAGCGGGTTTTTGTTATTGGACAAGGGGTGGAAAGTCCCTGGTGTGTAGGTACTACTACCCTGGGATTGGTAAATAAATTTAGTTCTGATAGAGTAATTGATACGCCTATCTCTGAGGCTGGAGTTACCGGTGCTGCTATAGGTGCGGCAATGGCAGGTATGCGGCCGATTGTCTTTCATCCCCGGATGGACTTCATGTACCTGGCGATGGATCAGATAATCAACCATTGTGCTCACTGGTATTATATGTTCGGGGGACAAGTTAATGTTCCGGTAACCATTAGGGGTATTGTTAACCGGGGTAATGAACAAGCAACTCAACATTCGCAAAGCCCATATGCGATGTATGCCCATATACCTGGATTAAAGGTAGTATGCCCGGCTTCTCCGTACGAAGCTAAAGGATTACTAGTAGCTGCTGTACGGGATGATAATCCGGTTCTCTATATAGATGATCGCTGGCTATACATGCTCGAAGAAGAAGTTCCTGATGAGATATATGAGGTACCGATTGGAAAAGGTAAAATATGTCGGGAGGGTGACGATGTAACTATTGTGGCCATATCTTATCTGGTGCAGGAGGCCTTACAAGCTGCGGATAATTTGGGAGATAAAGGAATAAGTGCGGAAGTAATTGACCCGCGAACCCTGAAACCACTTGATATTGGCCTTATTATTGATTCAGTCAGAAAAACCCGCAGGTTAGTTGTGGCTGATGGAGACTGGCCTTGTTGTAGCTTTGCCGAACATATTGCTACATTAGTGTATAATGAGCTGTTTTCGCACCTTAAGTCGCCAGTAAAGTGTATCAACTTCCCGGATACTCCCATACCAGCCAGCACTCCGTTAGAAAAGGCATTTTTCCCTAATTATAAGGATATTGTTAGAGGAGTGTTGGATGTGGTAAACCAATAAGCCTGGGGCCAGATCCCGGACTTATTACAGGCGGGAGCGTTGTTTGTGAGGGCTAAAAAGAAACTGGCTTTATTCATATGCATAATATTGCTGGCTCTGCTGGCA
>ENA-UOOM01002178-UOOM01002178.1-fermentation-metagenome-genome-assembly--contig:-NODE-2178-length-16720-cov-9.204020_pt1 | contig 16720 bp, 14 predicted proteins | sample MGYA00245781_ERZ724031 | MGnify/ENA primary metagenome ERZ724031 (study PRJEB28704, sample SAMN03018317) | fermentation metagenome | biome: anthropogenic terrestrial biome; feature: soil; material... | reverse complement strand
ACGAACAAACTCAGCCTGACATCGACTGAACTCGGGCTAACATCGACCGAACTCATCCTGACAGTGTCAGGAGTCGATCTGACAACGGCAAATGTTGTCCTGCACAAGACAGGATGTCAGGGTGGAACCTTGCATCCCATAGCCCCGCCATCCTTCCACCTTGGGGAAAGCCGGAAAGAGACTCTCAATATTCGGAACTGAAATGGAAACGAATATTTTTAAAATCTTGCTGCGCCATCATCAATATATAATTCGATTCGGCAAGAAAAACATCCCTCCCCTGCTTGTCATAAGCCATATACTGATACTTTCGTTTCTTGAAATCGGCCAGTTGGGCGGCATCATCGCTCTCAATCCAACAGGCTTTATAAAGATGTATCGGCTCCCAACGGCATTGGGCTCCATACTCATGCAAGAGACGGTATTGGATGACTTCGAATTGCAATTGGCCGACGGTCCCGATAATTTTCCGTCCGCTGAACTGATTGGTAAATAACTGCGCAACCCCTTCGTCCATCAATTGTTCGACACCTTTTTGCAATTGTTTGGCCTTCATCGGATCGGCATTCTCGATATACTTGAACATTTCGGGTGAAAAGCTCGGTAAGCCTTTGAAATGAATTTCTTCGCCCGATGTAAGCGTGTCGCCGATCTTGAAGTTTCCATTATCGGGCAAACCCACAATATCACCGGCAAAAGCTTCGTCCAGCACTTCTTTTTTCTGCGCCATAAAAGCCGTCGGAGAAGAGAACTTCATCATGCGGTTCATCCGGATATGTTTATAATTCACATTCCGTTCGAACTTCCCCGAACAAATCTTCACAAAGGCAATACACGACCGATGATTCGGATCCATATTGGCGTGAATCTTAAACACAAATCCCGAAAAAGGCTGTTCATACGGGTCAATGACGCGCTCTTCCGCCTGTACGGGACGGGGCGAAGGAGCAATTTCCACAAAACAATCGAGCAATTCCTTCACGCCGAAATTATTCAATGCCGAACCGAAGAAAACAGGCGCTAGTCTGGCATCGAGGTATTCCTGCCTGTCGAACGGAGGATAGACTTCGGTAATCAATTCGACATCACCACGCAATTTTGCGGATAAACTCTCTCCGATATGTTTTTCCAGCTCCGGCGACTGAATATCGACCGATACCGACTTCGTGACCGTTTGCCTTCCCGGCTGATACAAGTCGAGACCGTTACGATATAAGTTATACACGCCCTTAAAACGCTCCCCCATATCGATAGGAAACGACAGCGGACGTACGGCAATCTGTAATTCGCTTTCCAGTTCATCCAATATATCGAACGGATCTTTTCCCTCACGGTCTAACTTATTCACGAAGATCATCACCGGTGTTTTCCGCATGCGGCACACCTCCATCAGTTTGCGCGTCTGCGTTTCCACACCCTTTGCAATGTCGACGACAATAATCACACTATCGACCGCCGTGAGCGTACGATACGTATCCTCCGCAAAATCCTGGTGACCCGGCGTATCAAGAATGTTTATTTTATACTCTTCGTAATCGAACCCCATAACGGAGGTTGCAACCGATATTCCGCGTTGCTTTTCAATCTCCATCCAGTCAGAGGTCGCCGTTTTCTTTATTTTATTCGATTTAACGGCTCCCGCGACGTGAATAGCGCCTCCAAAGAGCAATAATTTTTCCGTCAGGGTCGTTTTTCCCGCATCGGGATGGCTGATAATGGCGAACGTTCGCCTGCGTTGTATTTCTTCTTTTAATGTCATATATAAAAAACAGGATAAGCTGTTTCTGATTCCTTTATTGATTAAATAATCTTGTATTACCTTTGCGAAGCGAAGTATTTCCGGAGAACGAATAACGATAATAAATCTTCTTTCTCCTTATGACGGAATTGCGCTACAAAACGATGTGCATTTTCAGTTATTTCCTTCGCTTCTTTGGGATGAGAAATATAATATTCCAACACCTCTTCGAGATCGGAATAATCATCGGCTATTTCCACATAATGCTCTCCCCCCTTTAATGTCCCTTCCATAAACCACGTTTCGACGGTCGGCTTCGGCAGTACTGCCAGCGAATTGGAAGACATCACCCATTTCAGGTTGGTCGCGACATCGTAGCCCTGAAGGCTCAGAATAAATTTGTAATCCAGATGATCCTTAATCGGGATCTTCGGTTTAAGCCATTCTTTGTGTTGGCCGTTATCGTTTATTTTACCCAAATCGCACATCGGATGGGAATAATAGCGTTCGAAAAACCGAATGCGATGCTCTTGGGAAATAGCTCCCCGTCCGATCAACCGGTCTTTCTTTTCATGTAACGGTTTATCGCCCTCGACAAAAACAAAATGCCGCGCCTTGTCCAATTTCAGCAATACACTGTTCCGGTTATCGCCCTCAACCGGCCTGCTCTTGACAATACTCGGCATTGCGGGAATATACGTTACGTCACCAAATTCATAATTGATGAACAGGTCGTGGTGAAAATGCTTCGCATATTGATACGTATCGAAATAATAGGCTTTGGGACTTACGGGATGCCTCAAATCGTTTATCCTGTTGCCTGAAAATTCGAAAGGCTCTTTGCCGGTGAGTTTATTGTAATAATTCAGCCTCGAATCGATCTCCTTTTTGTCCTCCGCCGTCATTTTCTTTTCGAGGCGGCGGATCAACGTTTCGGCATCCGACCTGAAAAACGGCGATAAGAAACCCCGAATATAGTATACGGCCTTATTCTGTTTTATTACTCTTGTCATCTCCTAAAACAGATTTATTCAGGCTGATTTGCCAAATTTTTCAAGCACCTCGCCAAAGAATCTTCCCATTGCGGAATAACAACCTGAAAAGCCGATTTTATCTTCGACTTATCCAACACGCTGTAAGCGGGACGAGAGGCCTCGGTTTTATATTCGGCGGTGGTAACGGGATGGATTACGCAAGAGGTGTTGCTGGATAATTCTTTTATTTTCGCGGCAAAGCCATACCACGTGGTTTCTCCGCTATTGGAGAAATGATATAACCCCGGCTTCCATTCCTTCTCTTCGGAGAACTGCAAGACATGCACGATCATCTCCGCCAAATCGCCGGCATAAGTGGGGGTTCCCCGCTGATCATCGACGACCTGTAACTCGTCACGTTCATTCATCAACCGGAGCATCGTTTTCACAAAGTTCGAGCCGTATTCCGAATAAAGCCAGGAGGTACGTAATGTGATCCAATCGGGAGTCGTTTGCTTTAAGATATTCTCCCCGGCCAACTTGGTTCTGCCATATACCGACAAAGGCTGCGGATGATCCGTTTCCTTGTAAGGCATCGCGGCCAGGCCGTCGAAGACATAATCGGTAGAAATATGAATGATGCGGAGAGGATGGCGTTTAGCCGCCTTTGCCAGATTCTCCACACCCGTACAGTTTATTTCATACGCTTTATCCGGGTCGGTTTCGGCTTTTTCCACCGCCGTATACGCCGCACAATTAATCACATATTCCACGCCATGTTGCAGCACGAAATCGATCACTTGCCCTTCATTCAGAATATCCAGCGTATCGATATCGGAAAAAATGAAACGGAAGGGCACATTCATCCGTTTGGTTAACGCCTTCAACTCGCTTCCCAATTGGCCGTTTGCCCCGGTGACCAGTACATTTTTCTGTATCAACCCGTAGTAAAACTCCTTCTTTTGTGTAACCGTTTCGGTTCCCCCTAATATTTTAACCGTTCCTGTAAAAATAGCCATACCAATATCCGTTAAAAAATTTGTTTATCATTCCGGCTCGAGATCCCGTGTTTTATATTTCTGCGATAACAAAGCGAGCAGGTGAGAAATTTGTTTTGTCGCGGTTTCCGTTTCTTTCGAAATCTCTTTCTTTTGTAATTTCAATAACAGATAGCCATACAACGCCGTAAAGCAGGCTTCCAACTCGCTGACATCCTGATGGCCTGATTTGGAACGGAACTCTACGATAGCCGGCAACGCCTTATAAAAGGCTTCGATATACTGCGATTCGCGGGCATCTTTTAATAAAGACCGGTGCAAATCCGTCAGGTCGAGCAGCAGATTCTTGTTAATCTGCAAATGCCCCTGCTGTTGAATCCCTTCGGACTTCATCATCATCAGGAGTCCTTCATACCATTCCCGCACTTCTTTTTTCTGTTCCTCCGAATACCCCGCAGGAGCGATCAACGCCTGCTCTACCAGATGGATATCTAAACGGCAAGAGCGTAATATATCCTCCAGTTGCCACATATATAAAAGATATTCGGCAATATTCTCTTGCTTTTTCTGACGTGCTATAAACATTTTTCTCCTATTGCTCTCGTAAAATGTACCCTTGCCCGAATACCGGCAGGAAATCCGCATCGATTTGCAGGATATAAACGGTAAATTTGTAAATTTGTGCAAAAATACGAATTTATGCTCAACTATCACATTCTAGAGACCGGATATTTTCTTGCCGACGGCGGCGTGATGTTCGGTCCCGTGCCCAAAAGATACTGGTCGGCGAAATATCCGTGCGACGAAAAGAACATGTGCGTGCTGTCGATGCGTTGCCTTTTCATTGAAACGGAAAACAGGAAAATATTAGTGGACTCCGGCGCGGGGGATAAGCATTTTCCCAAACTAAAATATTACGGGTTACACAAGATGAAAGACATCCGCGAGGAAATACGCCACATCGGATATGCGCCGCACGAAGTGACGGATGTCATTTTCACTCATTTGCATTTCGACCATTGCGGCGGCGGAACGGTCTTCGACGAAGCGTACGAAACGGTGCCCGCTTTTCCGAACGCCACCTATTGGGTGAGCCGCAAACAATGGGACAATTACCGGAACCCCTCCCCTTTCGAGGCGGGCGCTTTCTTCGCCGATAATATCGAGCCGGTGTACGAATCGGGACAATTACATTTCGTCGAAGAGGATACGGAACTTTTTCCTTCTTTTGATCTAAAACTTTATGATGGCCACACTCCCGGACAGATCGCGGTCTTTTTCGAAACGGAAACGGAGAAACTGGCTTTTCCGGGCGATGTGGTGCCGACCTCGCTGAACCGGTCGTTGAGTTGGTTGTCGGCTTTCGACAATCATGCCGCATTGGCTTACGATGAAAAGAAACGCTTTCTCGACCTGGCGCGGAAAGATAGCCGCACGCTGATTTTCTTTCACGACGCCTTTACGCCTACCGGAAAGGCATGAGCCAGATCGCCGGTCTCCGGTCATCAACTCATCAGCACATTATTTTTTCTCTCTCCGATGATACGTTTTCCTTGTCTTCATCGTCGGATTAAATGAGTATGGATATTACCGAATACAAACGAGTAGTGGTCGCGCTGCGGCCTTCGATGCTCGCCATTGCCCGGCGCATCACCGGAAACAAGGAGGATGCCGAGGACGTGGTGCAGGAAGTGTGCTTGAAAATATGGCATCGCCGCATTGAGTTCGGAGAGTATCGATATGAAAATTTAGAAGCTTACAGCATGACAATGGTAAAGAATCTGAGCATCGATAAAGTGCGTACCCGGCGGCCGTCATCGGACGAAACGGCTTTGCTGGAAAGAGAAAGCGAAAGCCAATCGCCCGACATTCTTCTGGAACAAAAAGACGATGCGGATGCCCTGCGACATATTATCGGCCTGCTGCCGCCCTTGCAACAACGCATCCTGCGCCTGAAGGATCTGGAAGAATACGAAACGGCGGAAATTGCCGGAATGACGGGCATCGCCGTGGAAGCCGTACGCAATAACCTCTCCCGGGCACGGAAACAGTTACGCGAGCTTTACCTGCTGTATTATCGACATAAAAAAACAGAACTATGATCACCGACATCCACCGCTTACTCGACCGTTACTTCCAAGGGGTTACGACCACGGAGGAAGAAAAAACGATCCGCCGTTTTTTCGCTCAGGAAAATCTTCCGGAAGAATGGCATGAAACGGCCGCGATTTTCCGTTTTCTCGAAGATGAATCCACGGCATTAAAGGTATTGAAGGAGATTCAACGCGAAGAGGCGCGTCCCGTTCGGCGGACTTTCCGGCTGAAAACAATCGTTACGGTTGCCGCGGCGGCTTGCGCCCTCATCGCCCTGCTGCTCGTCTTACAACCCGGAAAAGGATCCTCATCCGAAGCCGGCAGCTATGTATGGGTCGACGGCCAACGCATTACCGACCCGGCAGTGGTACAACGGTACGCCGAATTGTCTTTCGACAAAGTGCAGACGGAAAACAATATCATTACGGAACAATTACAGTTCATGACAGAATAAGGCATCAAGATGAAAACAACGACATTCACGCTTACTTTTATAACAGTCCTCCTGACGCTCACCGTTTTTGCGGCCCAAGCGCAGGAAGGATTGAAGATACAATCGGTGTTCGAAAAATACGGCAAGCAAAAAGGCGCCACGATGGTGGTCCTTTCCGGCGAAGCGCTACACGACTACCGGCTGGACAAATACCGGAGCATCACCATCGAATATGACAAAGCCATTCTTAACGATATCCAACATTGCCTGCAAGCCGATAAAAAACAGGCGCGCGAAATAAAGGAGGTCATCAGCAACGGCATCATTTCATCGGGATATTACCAACTGCCGGCCAAGGAAGACCGCATCCATCGGTACATTCTTTTTAAAATGGCCGGAGACGGCACCGCCACCCTCATCTACATGGAAGGCGGTCCCGAATCGGAAGCGCTTATCAACCGGCTGTTCATCAAAAGAAAATAATTTTTCACTATAATTATTTAGTAGATATTCAGTTCAATCAGTAAACACACTCAAACAATGAAAAAAATTACTTGCATCATCGCTTTCCTTTTGCCGGTTTTGTACCTGAGCGCTTCGCCGCTCGTTCCGGCCGACACGACTTTTCAGTATAATAATCGCAGAGTGGTTATCGACGATTCCGGCGACGAGATGAACGTTTCCGTCTATCAACTCAACGCTCAAGGCGACACGCTGCAAAGCCATAAGATTTACGAAGGTATTTTCACCGAAAATAAAAGCATCGAACGGCGTTACGAAAGTTCTTTCGACATTTCCATCCCCGACATTTTCAAGCCCAAAAGAAAACGCCGCGAAAGCCGTGCACATTGGGACGGCTTCGGAGTGGGATTCGTGGATTTACCCGGCGGAGAATTGGCATCGATACTCAATAACAGCCGCTCGCTGCAATTCAATCTTAACCTGATAGAAGCATCGGGACGATTGGGAAACAGTCCTTTCATCGGCATAACCGGCATGGGGATACAGTTCAACTCCGTTCATCTGCAAAGCAACAAAGCCATCGAAGTGCAGGATTACACGTCGGTTGTCACGACTACCGCCCCCGGAACGGAGTACAACAAATCGCGTCTGCACTATACGTATCTTACCTTTCCGCTATTGATCGAAACAAACTGGAATATCGGCCGCGGATCGCATCTTTTCTTGAATGCCGGTATTGTGGGCAAAGTGAAGACCGCTTCATCATCGAAGATTTGGCAAAACGACCAGAACGGCAAAAAACAAAAGACCAAATTACCCGGCGACCTGAATATCCGTCCCGTCACTTTCGATGTGATGGCGCAGGCAGGCATAAACGACTTCGGTGTGTTCGTATCCTATACTCCCTTGAGCCTTTTCAGGGAAGGCAAAGGACCGAAAGCCCACCAGGCGACCATCGGATTACAATTCTATTTTTAATTTTCCATATCCGGTCGCACCACTCTCAGCAACAGTCAGCCTAATTTTACAAGAAGAGAAGGATCCTTAGTAAAATTAGGCCCTGTAAGAGTTTGTAGAGAGAACTTGGTTCAACTGCTCAAATAGACCTGAAAAATAAAAATTTTGACAGTGTCGTAATAACTATAAAATATTTTCTTTTTCATTTACTTTCTTCTTAAGATGATCTATAAGGGTATTTGTCCAGATATACATATCATCTTTGGGAGCAATATTTTGTAATTTTTCACCAAGTGTAATCCAACGTTTATTTTGTTCAATAGTTCCTTCTTTTAGTATTTTCTCAGAAAGCATAAAATAAAGAGTAATATTTAGTTCCGGTAAAAATTTTTCAGATGTTTTGATAAGGTTATCAATATCTTTAGAAATAACTGATTCTGCCATGGTGATGTATTGGAAGAGTTTGTATTCCTTACTCAATTGTAGTTTATTTATTTGCAGGTTTATACTCTGTAATTCTTCGGGAGAAACATTCTTTTTACCTTCGGCTATTTCCTTAACTATCCTCATATAACGATCTCCAAGTTGTCTGTCGACTTCTTCTTTACCAATGCTTTTTCTAAAAGCATTGTAATGCTTAAACAAATAAGACTCATTCTCAGATCCTGGAGGAGAAAAATGTGCTCCAGAATAAATAAACCAATAATCCCGACTAATCTTTTCTTCATCAGTAGATTCTTTGACTAATCGTTTCACTACTTCTAATTTTGCAGAATCTCCTATAGAACTAAAACCATTCAAAGCATCGAGGAGAAATGCTTTTTGCGAGCTATTGCTTTCATAGATTTTCTTAATTGAATTATACATTTTTTCGTATTCAAGACTTTCTTCGACTTTTTTGATGAATGAGTCAACATCGGTACTACCTCCAACAATCGTAGAAAGAAGTGCCCCATCCGATTTGAAGATTAAAAATGTAGGAATAGATCTGATTTTGTATTTCTCTGCAATCATTTTTCCGTCTTCTTCTTTCTCAATGTCAAATGCTATATTTATAAACTTGGCGTTGAAATAGTTTCCTGCTTTTTCTTGCGGAAAGATTTGCGTACTCATTTTTTTACAAGGACCACACCATGAGGTATAGCAATCGACGAAAACATATTTGTTTTCGTCTAAAGATTTTTTTAATGCTTCTTCAAAAGATATTTTTTCAAAGAAAGTTCCTGTCTGCCCAGAGGATTTTATTGTAAATAAGGACAGAACAAACAAAATAAAAAATATTTTTCTCATCTTTTTTTATTATTGCTCTTATTCTATCTGGATAGATAGAATAAGAGTTTAGTTAATTATATTATTATTCGTTACCCCTCCAATTCATGTTTCTAATTTTCACTAATCCAGTCCATTTTTCTTCTGGTTCACTTTTTAGCCTTACGAAATTCAGATTGGGATCAATCGAATATTTATAAAGTGTCCCACCCGTTGAAGCATTATAAGTTGCAACATACAGATAATCGGATTTCGGTTCACGTTGCACGTCAAATTTAGCCATTGTAATTTCATTATTATCCGCTAATATAATCTCATAATTTTTATTTATTGCAGGATCATAATTATAGGCATATAGTTTTCCTCCAGCAACATAAAACACAATCGTTCGTAATGAAGAAAAAGCATACATTGTCGCCGTCCCGAATAGTGGAGCTTCTGTTCGGTCAACAGTATAGAATGCTCGTTTTGCAGGGCCATTGCAATACATTTTATAAATACAATAGTCGTAATTTCTTTCATGATTTTCGTGAATCTCTTTCATGATTGCAAAAGAGTTTCCGTTCGTTGAACCACCATCTGTATTAAAAGTATTTTCCCCATAAATATAAGTGCGCCCATTTTGAATCCACGGGAAGACGTCACCGCTTTTATCCGTTAATGCTGTAGGTGTTGGTAGAAGCGGATGCCCTTGCTTTACGAAACGTTCGTGGTCTTGATCATACCATAATAAACTGCTATAACTGTTCAACGGATAAAGCATTTCCCCTTTCGCCCTTCCGAATTCTCCAGTTGCGGTAATATCGTTAACAGGTGTATCGTACAAATCGCCTGAAAAACTAATCCATGATATATAGATTCCACCATTGCTACATCTGATAAATCTGTTTCCATCTGCTCCAGTCGCACCACTATTTGCTTTAATCTTAGGGGCAATTTCCAACGGATTAATATAAGTAGATTCTGAAAAATACAATTTATCGTTGAATATATTAAAATTAGGCTGGGCCTTTAGAGTGAGACGATTAAGAAAGTAGGACCCAGATTTTGTTATTATCCATATTTCGCGTGCAGATGTTGGATTATTAGTTCCAGTATGGAAAAAATCGATAGGCCCGGTTAATTTCGGGAGTTCACTATATTGGAGAATATTATCATAAAAAATTTCATCATATCCCGGTAGCATAGTGATCATTTGAGCTTGGGCATACCCTTCTTTATTCTCTCCTATTAACATTATTCCACGACTATGATAAACAGAAATATTAAGTGTTATAGTTGTTTGTGATGAGTTTTCTGGATTTCCCCTTGGTTTTGCCTGCACAATCATACCTGTTTCTTTATCTATAATTCGGAAGGATAAAGTATAAGTACCATTTGGAATATTAGCTTGCCAATTAAGAACCCGATCTTGACTAATAGTATCTACCAGATTATCTCCTTTAACAACCCACAAGTACTCAAAACGGGTATCATTAGGATCTGCTATGGACATATTAATAATAGGTTCAATATGAAGCACACCTACATCCGCGAAGATGGTGTAGCTATTGTCAAGTCCGTCTATGCTAGTCTCGTTTATTTCTATGTAGTCATAATTACCTAAGTCAGAAAAACATGCAGAGAGTAATAATATAAACAAAGCGGTTATTAAATATTTGTTCATAAGAAACGATTATTATTTATTAAAAATATTCAGGATTAATTGTTCCATTCCAAGGAACATTTTCGTAAGATTTCCATTTACAAGAGCCTGCCCACATTAACCGGCCGTCATTCTCCAATATCGGTGTCCCATTACGATATTGCCCGGTGAGATATTCAGAAAAGCGCCTGCTAAGTACTGTTTCGTAACCATAAGTCATAATGGAAGAGTCAAGAAAATCAGCGTAAGTCAGATCATACAATTCAAACAAAAGCCTAATTTTTTTAGTGGAAAAAGCGCCTAATAGATTGAATTCTTCATAGTTGCCATATTGATAAAATCCTCCATACCAAGTATCGGGTTTTACCAACACATCCTGTATGCGAATCTCATGTTTGGATGCATCGAATTCTTTTTCGATCTCCTCGCTACTTCCTGTGTAATTTGAAGGTTGAACGAACTTAGTGAAAACAAGATCGAAATTTTCGTTTGCCACCAGCTGTAAAGCTACGGTAACAATCTCTTTTTCCATTTTCGCTGTGCGGTAAAGTATCACAGTGGCGTATCCCTCTACCTTCCCCGCCGGAATAATTCCTATACCTTCGGGAATTTCATAATCAACTCCTTCTTCGGCAGTTGTAGCTTCTGCGTTAATCTTGTACTTGAATGTTCGGTCATAAGGAACAGTAACATCCGTAAGCATTACTTTAGCTGTAGCTGTAGTAGTGTCACTCGAAACATTCGCAAAGTCAAAAATTGAATATGACCAGTATGGCCATATACTCTCGACCCAATTATCTCCCCATCTTACAGAAAAATAGATTCCTCGTTGACCTTCAAAAGATTGCATATCTTTTTCACATCCCGATAAGGAAAACAAGATTGTAATAGTTCCTATTATAAACGATATCTTATTCATATTATATTAATTACTTTTATCAGTTGACACTCGCTCATTGGCCTCACTGTCAGGCATGGGTACAATATATTGAGCCTTACTCATTTGTAGTACCTCCGTTACTTCCGGATAATCTCCGGCTGGAATTGTTTGTTGTTCTCTTCGTTTGTAAAAATAAAACATCTGGCCTTCGCCTAAGAATTCACGTCTGTACTCCCATTCTATATTACTCATTAACTCGCCCTGATTTGCGGATTCGAGGTCGAAAGCAAAACGCGCGACACGAATCTTACTGAAGTAGTCCTTGGCTTCATCGAAATTGGTTGAACATTCCGCAATAATGAAATATACTTCAGAAATTCGGATAAGAGGAATCATGTACATATGTACAGGTCGATTAGAAGGACTCACCTGATATTTAGTTAAATAATGTAGTTCAGTAGAATTATTGGAGGGAGCATAACTCTCAAGCCAGGCTTTGTATCTAATATCGCTCTCAGTAATGAATAGTTGACTTATTCTGCCCGACCATTTGACATTACCGACATATGACATCTGTAGATAGTTTTCTCCAAATGATCCAGAGTATGAAGCTGTTGGAGAAAAATAATAGTCATATATGGCTGAACCTCTGTTATTATCATAAGTTGCAAACATGACTTCGGAAGAAAATACCCTGTCGGGATTCGTGCTTTGCGTTACTGCATCTACGCTAACAAATGGAAAAACAGTTTCTCCTATATCATTAAGAAGTTCTTTCGCTGTTGTATATGCATTCGTCTTATCCTCAAACCATAGATAAGTACGGGCAAGTAATGCTCTTGCTGCGTAATAATTCAATCTAAACTGACGATAACGCAATGAGTTATCTCCATCATCACTATCGGATAACATCACTCCATTTTCTATGATCGGATCACTTTCTTTTAACAAGGCAATCGCATCAGTCAAATCTTTTACAAGAATATCTTTGGACGAACGTAATGGCGAAACAGATTGATCTGAGTTCGTGATATATGGAATATAAAGTCCATCCGGATCTGTTGAATAAGTAGGTCCAAAGATCCGTAACAAATCAAGGTGCAAGAAAGCACGCAAGGCCAGCGCCTCACCTTTTATAAGATTATACCATATTCCATTTAATACGCTTTTGTTGTCGTCACATTTTTCGATAATAATGTTTAGGTTGATAATTAAATTGTAATTTGTACTCCAGATATTATCAAATGTAGTTTTGACGCTCGGACTTCCATCATCTTCATAATTATATTGAATCAATGCGTTATGAAAATTACTATTCGTACTATAATATTGTGCCATAATATCTAATACACCCGCAGTCATCTCCCTCCCATAAATAGAGCGAGCATTTAGTCCCGTATAAACACCATTAAGAGCTTTAATAAATCCCTCGCGTGTTTCAAACAATTCTCTGCCCGAAATACGATCGGCAGGTTTTATATCAAGCCAAGATTCGCATGTAATAAAAATGAATGCGAAGAATAGGCATATTCCCAATTTTAATATTTTTTCCATTTTCAGTATATATTATTTTAGAACCGTAGTCCAATACTAAATGATACGGAATGAGCAAAGGGGTATTCAATACCACGTTCATTCTTAATAGTAGCAATCCTGAATATATCATTCATATAAGCATTTAACTTTAAATTAGAGGCTCCGATACTATGTATCCATGGTGCCTGAGTTTCGTACGAAAGAGTTATTGACTCACCCGAAAGTATGTTATTGTCCATTATAAAACGAGAAGTGATCAAATTTGCTTCTTCCTTTATTCCAAGAAATTTTGAGTTGTCTCCTGGATTTTGCCAACGGTCATATAAAGCACGTTTATCTTGATTATACCATCTACCCATACTACCGGAAAATCTATTTACATTCTCAACTTTATTGTAAAGAGAATTCATAAAAGTTTGCCCACCGAATCGATAACGTAGATTGAAACTAACAGAAAGTCCTTTGTATGATAGTCGGGAACCAATAATACCTTCAACATCGGGTTCGGTATTCCCAATCACTTGTTCATCACTATAATCATAATCAAAGGTTTCCGTCCCATTCAATTTCACAAATATTTCTTTACCTGTTCCGGGATCGATACCTTTTGAACGTACTGCCCACAAATCGTTTGGACTTGCTCCATCGACATACCGATAAAGGTTATTGGATGCCCTATTACTTTCGTTATACTTTTCAAGACTGTTTCCAAGTCCATGATACGTCGAGTTGACAGAACGACCCGAAGCATTTACCGACCACTGTATGTCCTTTTTATTTATGATCCTATAATTAGTTGAAATATTAAATCCTTTTGTCCGCTGTGATCCTAAGTTCGTCGGTACAGAAGTCACACCAGTTGAAGAAGGAGTTCCGATATATACCAGAAGAGGATCTGTCTCTTTATAGAAATAGTCGAAATTAATTTTTAGCCTATTATGAAAGGCTGCGAAATCAAACCCGACATTGCTATCTAATGTTTTTTGCCATTTCAAATTTGGATTTCCAAAGATACTTACCAATACAGCTGTCCCGAATTTATTGAGATTTCCATTGTTGTATGCATATACTCTTTCGGAAATATAATCATTAAAATTTTGATTGCCCGGATTACCAATTGACGCTCTTAATTTCAAATTATCCATATCAGAATTCGTCATGAAGGTTTCCTTATGTATATTCCAACCAATGCCTATTGCCCAAGTATTAGTAAAATGATGATCGACACCAAATATAGAGCTGCCATCCATACGAAAGTTGGCATCCAATAAATAACGATCATCATAAGCATATCCCGCATTGAGATAATAACTTGCAGAGCGACTCGTAGATTCTGTATAAGTTGGATTTGAATTAGGCTTATACCCTTCAGCAGCGGAGGGATTTGGGTAATCGTCATCCACAAATCCTGTTGCAGCGAAACTAGAACTGGTAGATTTGTCTTCACGAAAATTAAATCCTAATACAAAATTGGTCCTATGAACATCTTTAAAAAGCTTTCCGTAAGTCACTCGAATATCTCCGTTATAATAGCCTGATTGTGAATCACCCCTTGTATACGAACCTGTTTCATTAGAACTATACCCAATAAAGGATGTATGAAATGGCGAAATAAATACGGTTGCATTGCCTTCTTTCTTACCGATGGCAAAAGAGCTCGTTGCCCGCAGTTCATTAAGTATCCGCCATTCTATTTGGAAATTATTAGAAAAGCTAAATTGACTTATTTTATTAAAACTACCAAGTTCTGTATCCCAAAGTGGGTTATTCATCCTATAGTTGCGACCTATCATATAGTAGCTTTTTACGACATCCCCATTCTCATCTGTTTTTCTGAGATAAGGATTCATAAGAGCAAATCTTGAAAACTCAACTTTTTCTCGATTCGAAATCACATTATCTATATTAAGAATATTGTTAAATGAAAGATTACCTGTGCGATACGTGAGCCGTATATTCCCGTTAACAGTCTCACGACCTGAGCCCTTCATAACACCTTCTACATTTCCGTAAGAAAACCCTATTCCATAACGAATTTCATTGGCACCGCCTTCTGCAAAAAGAGTGTGCTTGTTAGTAAAACCCACACGAAGAGGCAAGTGTATCCAGTCAGTATCGACACCTCGTAAAACCTCTGCCAACCTTTTCATATATTCCGCTTCGCTATCAGCACCTTGAAAACTTCCATTAGCATTAAGTAATCCCCAGCGTCCTGAGAGTCGCTCATACTCTAACTTTTCTTTAGCATTCATTAAATTATAATCACTTAAGTCAGGAAGTGAGAGACTATAATTTCCATTGTAATTTAGCTTTAGTTTTCCCGTTTCAGGACGCCTGGTTTCGATAACAACAACTCCGTTAGCGGCCTTAGAACCCCATATTGCTGTAGACGCTGCATCTTTAAGTATATTTATACTTTGAATCATATCCATACTCATATCTGTAATATAAGAAAGCGTGCTTTCAAAACCATCGACGATAAACAAAGGTTGGTTTGGGTTTGTCCCATATTCGTCCGTAAGCCCCATAATACTAGTTTTACCTCGTATCTCAATGTCAGGTAATGTATTAGGATCTGACCCAAAATCAACATTTTCAATAGTTACAAATGCGGGATCAAGGGTTTTAAGACTTTGAATAATATTTTGATTACTTACAGACTTTAAATCACTCGCCGAATATGTAGAAACGGAGCCTGTATAGCTGTCTCTTGAGCGATTGTATAACCCTGTTACGATTATCTCGTTAATTTCAGTAACGTCTTCCTCTAAAATAATAGTTACTGGTTTGATGCCATTTATTTTAACTTCTTTCTTCTCAAAACCTATAAAAGATATGATAAGAGTGGGAAGAAGTTCATCACTACTCATGGGGAGATTGAAAATCCCGTCTTGATCTGCCACAACTGCCTCTGTTGTCCCTTTTTTTAGAATAGAAGCCCCGGCTAAAGGCTCATTCTTATTGTCTATAATTTTCCCTGTAATGTAAAAAGTGGGAGGAGAAGTTCTTGGATCGTCAGGCTGCGTCCCCAATTTTTTCTTAGAACTAATGACAACGATTCCGTTTCTAATTGTATAATTCAGCCCCCGAGAAGTGAGCACATCCTTCAGCACCGTCTCCCATTTTTCATTATTGACAGATACGGACACTTTTGAAATACCGTCGAAAATCTGAGAATTATAGAGCATATCCACCCCTGTTTGGGCCTTCAACGCATTCAGAAAAGTTTCGACAGACACATTATTTAACTTCAATGTCACCGTACGGTCATCGGGGGGAATCGCCCACGCACTGACAGTGCAATAAAATGTGACGATAACCACTAAAAACAATCGTTCTCTTTTCATAAAAATGATGTATTTATACTTAATTACTATCTCTTGTACCTATTTTCTTATATATCCAAACATTTTTGCCTTCTATCCTATATCCTAAGTCACCGGTCAACTCCAAAGCATCGAGAAATACATTGATGGTATTATAGCGCTTTATATTACCGCTGTAAGTGATTTCCTGCAAAGCCGGAACTTCATAATGGACATCGATATCATACCATTTTTCGAAGGTCGTCATGATCTCTCCCAGCGGTTTTTTGTTGAAAGTATACAATCCGGTTACCCAACCGATGCTTTCTTTAATCTGAACCAACTTCTTCTGTATCTCTCCATTCGAAATAACGGCTTGCTCTCCCGGCAACAGTATGAGAGTTTGTTTATCCAGCGTAGAAAGTTGTA
>ENA-UOOM01002175-UOOM01002175.1-fermentation-metagenome-genome-assembly--contig:-NODE-2175-length-16739-cov-5.319708_pt1 | contig 16739 bp, 15 predicted proteins | sample MGYA00245781_ERZ724031 | MGnify/ENA primary metagenome ERZ724031 (study PRJEB28704, sample SAMN03018317) | fermentation metagenome | biome: anthropogenic terrestrial biome; feature: soil; material... | reverse complement strand
TTACTAAAGACGATGTTGCCATCGGCATTTCCCATTCCGGGTCTTCCATCGATATTGTAGAAGCACTGAAAATAGCCCAAGAATCAGGTGCCAGAACCATAAGTATTACGAATTTTGGGAAATCACCTATTGATCAATACAGCGATATTGTATTGTTCACTGCATCGGAAGAAATTAAATACACTATATTTGGCATGAGTTCACGGATCGCACAACTGGCTATTATAGATACTCTTTATACTTATATTGTTCTCAATCAAGATGAAAAAGGGGTTAAATCAATAAACGACACAGAACGGGCACTTCAAAGTAAAAAATATTAAGCATTTTTGTTCATGCTCCTGCTACAACCTTACCTGGGTTTAATATATACTTTGGATCAAAAACTTGTTTTATTCCCTGCATCAGTAAAACAGGAACCTCTCCGATAGACTCCACCAAATAAGGAACTTTGGCATGACCTATTCCATGTTCTCCTGATACCTGACCGTTTAATTGTATGGCTTTGTTATATAAAGCCTTCATGATAGATGAACATTTTTCTTTCCAAACCTCATCATCCAGGTTATCCTTACATAAATAAACATGAATATTGCCGTCTCCTGCATGACCAAAGCTCCGAATTCGGACACCGTATGTTTTCTCCAAGGTATTAACATATCGCACATACTCCGCTATTTTGTCTCTTGGTACTACTACATCACATTCGTCCATGGAGGGTGTTGAGCTCTTTATGGCTTCCAAGAAAACGCCCCTGGCACCCCAGATGGATTCCTGTCTTTCCTCTGTATCGGACAGGAACACATCAACAGCCCCTGACTCAAGACAAATATCTGCTACATCCTCGTATATTCGTTCCACTTCTTCTCGAGAATTGCCGTCGAATGTCAGCAAAAGATAAGCATCGGAGGATTTGTCAGGGAACTTCTTTCCCAAATATTCCTCAGCAGCCTTGATGACTTCTTTTTGCATAAACTCTATGGCTGTTGGTAATGCTTTGGATCGAATGATTTTTGGAACCGCATCTATACAGGCGTCCAGATCACTAAAGGGAACCAGCAAACTGATGATTGACTTTGGTTCAGGAATAAGTTTTAATATTATTTCTGTAACAATTCCAAGGGTGCCCTCCGAACCAACCATCAAATCCTTCAGGCTGTATCCGGAGCAGTTTTTAGTCGTTTTACTTCCAAACCGGGTCACTTCTCCATTTGGCAAAACAACTTTCAACGCCATAACATAATCCCGTGTTACACCATATTTGACTGCGCGCATTCCTCCGGCATTAGTCATGATGTTACCGCCAAGGGTTGCGCTTTTTTCTCCTGGATCCGGGGGATAAAGCAATCCTTTTTCTTCTACATGCTTAATGAAATCCATGAGCAGCATACCTGGTTCAACCGTAGCAGTCAGATTGTCCTCATCAATTTCCAAAATTCTATTCATTTTTGCCAGGGACAGCAGAATTCCGCCATAGATCGGAACCGCTCCACCACACAGTCCAGTACCCGAACCCCTTGGTGTAACCGGAATATTATTATCATGAGCATATTTCATAACAGCAGAAACTTCATCCGTGTTAATGGGCTCCACTACAACACCCGGCTTAAATTTTCCATATTCGGGCATTTCATCATGAGTGAAGTCATCATTGATGTCTTCGTCTGCATAAACCCGCTCAGGAGAACAAATTTCCAATAGATTGTGAACATCCTTTATGGTTAATTCCTTATATTGCATCTACTATTCTACCCTTTCTGATTTTCTCACATAACTGGGGTATAATTTCATATAGGTCTCCGACAATCCCATAATGAGCTGTATTAAATATAGGCGCGTTTTTGTCCTTGTTAATAGCAATGATACATTGTGAAGTGTTCATACAGGAAGTAAACTGAACTGCGCCGGATATACCGCAGGTTATAATCAACCGTGGTCTCACCGTTCTGCCGGAAAGTCCAATCTGCTTGGTATAAGGAGCCCAACCCGCTTCCACCAAAGGTCGGCTCACAGCTGTCTGACCGCCCAGCAGGGATGCCAGTTCCTCAAGCATAGCCAGATCTTTCTGGTCTTTCAGTCCTCTCCCGCCAGCTATTATGACCTCTGATTCAGATATGGAAACTTCTTTTTGTTTTGTAATAATATTCAGTACTTCCAACTGAGATTTCATTTTGTTTTTAGGCAGGGAGCAGATTTCCAGTTTGTCCTGCCATTTATTTTTAGATAACTCAATTAACTCAATATCTTTTTGAGCTTTTTCCATAACCTTATAGCGCACAGTTGCAAATTGCGGTCTGCTGTGTTCCGTTACAATCTGTGCCATAATATTACCGCCGAATGCCGGGCGAATCTGAACCAAGTCACTGTTTTCCTTTACTTCAAGAACCGTGCAGTCCGCTGTCAATCCAGTTCTAAACCGGACAGCTGCTCGGGGTGCAAGAGACCTTCCAACTGATGTTGCTCCTACAAGTACCATGGAAGGCTTGGATTTTTTAATGCAGTGTTCAAAGGCATTAGTATATATATCTTCTCGATAGTACGCAAATTCTTCATGGTCGTATATGTATACTTTGTCCAAACCATATTCCAGCAGTTCTTTAGCTCTCTCCGTTATATTATGACCGATAAAGATGCAGTTAACAGGATGATTTATCTTGGATGCCAGCTCTTTAGCTTTACCTATAAGCTCCAGCGTTACGGGATGAATCTGCCCTTCAAAATGTTCTACATAAACCAGGATGCCCTTCCATTTGTTTCTATCTGCTTTTTGCCTGATTCCATCCGTTAATAGAATGGCTTTGTTAGGACAATTTTTCAGACAAATACTACAGACCCTGCATGCTGCATTAATTTCAATACGACCATCCACTATCTCCATAGCCCCAAATGGGCAGACTTCAATACATTTGCCGCATAAATCACATTTGTTTTGTTGAATCGAAATCATCCGAAGTTTCTCCCCCTCGTTTACTTGTTAGCTCACAAGCTAGATTGCCTTTTCCGCTGCCAAAATATCATACACCTGTGCTGCCAATTGCTCACCGCTGCCTTCAATTATAATCTTCTCTGTATTCGATTCCGGCGGGAAAATACGTTCCACCTTGGTTGCAGACCCGGACAAGCCATAATTGCTTTCATTTTGGTCTGCAAAGTCTTCAAACAAAAGGATATTCACTTCTTTGTTTTTGGTTTCCAGTTTTTTGCGATAAGAAGGAAGTCTGGGTTCCATAATATCCTTATCGACGGTAATAAGGCAGGGACAGGGCAGTTTTACAACAGCTGAGCTCTCTGTCATATCCTGTTCTATCACAATATTTGTTTCATTTACCTCTTCAATTCGTTTGACCCAGATTACATGAGGAATATCCAAATACTCCGCAAGAGCAGGCCCAACCTGCCCGGTATCGCCGTCAGTTGTTTGTTTTCCGCATATAATCAGATCAAAATCACCAATGCTTTTGACTCCCATGAAAAGTGTATAAGCAGTAGCCAGTACATCAGCACCGGCAAATTTACGATCACTGATAAGATAGCCCTCATCTACCCCCAGCATATAAGCTTCATGGATAACTGCTTCCGCTTGAAGGGGTCCCATAGTCAAAGCGCTTACCGTACCGCCAAGCTTGTTCTTTATCCATAGAGCAGTTTCAATAGCATAAAGATCGTATGGATTCATCTTGCTGTCTACACCTTCACGCTTTAACACACCAGTATTTTCATCAACTTCTACCTTGTTGGTTCCAGGTACTTGTTTGATGCAGACTATAATGTTCATATCAGCAGCCCCCTAGATTTATTTTATAAAATACTCTAACCTGAATAAAAAGTAAACTGTAGTATTGATCATTATACTTGATATTTTAACTGTCCGTTTACAAACACAGTTTTTACATTTAATTTTTCATCGAGTATTAATATGTCGGCATCTTTGCCTTGCTTTAAGCTTCCTTTAATATTGTCAATCCCGAGTATAGAACAAGGTGTAAGTGACATCATTGTAATACAATCGTATAGAGGCAATTTTGCATTAAAGTAAGCATTCTTTACAACATTGTCAGCAGTGGCAATGCTGCCGGCATAAAACGATCTGTCTGGCAGCTTTGCTACATTATCTTCAATAATCACCCTGTTTTCTGGAGTTTCAGCACCTAAAAAGCTCTCCGCTACATTTGTCCCCGCTGCACGCATTGAATCGGTAATTAAAGCAGTTCTATCCGGTCCTTTTATTTTATGAACCATCTGAATCAGCTCTGGTGGTACATGTTTTCCATCACCAATTAGTTCAATAGTCATATCATCCAATAAATAAGCTGCTTCAACTATACCGGCATGAACATTTTGATTGATTTTTCGAACCGATGGAGTGGTACAATATAGATGCGTTATGTGTCGATAGCCCCAATCAAAACTTTTAATGATTTCTTCACAGGTTGCATTGCTGTGGGCGATAGCAGGCAGAATTGAATATTTCGATATTTGCTGTGCGAACTGCTGCATTTTAGGCAGCTCAGGAGCGACACTCCAACGAATGATGATATCAGAACCTCTATCAAGTATTTCATCCAATTCTTCTACTGTATAATTTCTCACATACTTGGTTGGTTGAGCACCTTTCATTTCTTGTGAAATATAAGGGCCTTCCATATGAATTCCTATGAAAGATGCTCCCAGGTCACTGCTGCTTTCTACTCTGCGGTAAGTGTCGAAAAATGCATACAATTCTTCATTACTGCAGGCAATAGTGGTCGGTGCCAATGATGTAGCACCATGCTTGCAATGAATTCTGCTTATTTCAATAAGAGCCTCCTCTGTGCCATCCATAAAGTCAAAGCCGCCGCCACCATGCAGATGCATGTCCACATAGCCGGGAGATACATACCCGCCGCATGCATCTACAATAAGAGTGTCTTCAGATAATGTACCATGATATTCAGTATCCAGGATTTTACCATTCTCAAAAAGAAGGCTGCAATTCTCTTCAATCTTATTTGGTAATACCAGTCTGCCATTCTTTATAAGTGTCTTCATAGAAATTCAACCCCCAATATTTATTATTCCAGTAAATCGCCTTCCGCTTCCCACAATTCCTCAAACATTTCGCGGGCCTTATCCAAGGATAGAACAGAAACTGCATATGTCTCCTAACTCATGAGGCACTTATAACATCTCTCACGTCCGCAACGATGCCATAATCAGCATAATCGAATATCCTGGCATTCTTATCCGTATTAATAGCGATAATAGTTCTGGCTTGCTCAATAGCACAAGTATGGTGAACTGCCCCGGAAATGCCGCAGGCAATATAAACTCTGGGATTGACACTCTTACCTGTCAACCCTATCTGCATTTCATATGGAGCTAAACCTAAATCTACCATGCCTCTGGAAGCACCTAATTCAGCTCCTATTTTTCCCGCAAACTTCCGGACCAGATCAAAACTGTCACGAGTTCCTTTCCCGCCTGCAACAATAATTTCATTCTCTGCTTCCGCAGCTACCCGCACTGTAGCCATCTGAGGGCTGGTTCTGCATTCTATTTTTGCCATAAGACTTCCACCATAGGTCGGACGATACATGTACAGTTTCTCTCCATCCGTTTCAAGATGGGTGCAATCTGCACACAGTCCAGTCTGCAGCATAGCAGATAGAATAGGCGCATTACGTCTGCCCCATATATCTGCATTCCATAGAATTACCTTTGGTTTGTATTCCTTTACCATTTCTGCAATTTTCGCTGCCGGCTGCTTCTCAATTACCCTTACTTTTTCAGCAATTGACAGCCCAATCTCTTTTACCTCTTCACCAACTACCCATATTTCATTAAACTTCCTGGTGGATTCTTTACGCTCCAGTTTATGTCTGCTTTTCTGCTTGGATTCCTCGATTACTGTCATTAGCTCCTCAGGTTGTATAAACCTGCACTTTCGCCTACCCAGTTCGCTTTCATAAGTTTTCAAAATTCTTGTTGGCGAGCCTTTTAAACCGCATCTGTTTATATCCGCTCCTATGTCATTTGCGTTCCAGATTTCCACATCCTTTGTTTTCGCCCTGATGCTGGGAAAACGCAAGGTATGAATTCTTTCTACAGTGATAAGCGCTGGCAGGCTGACACTTTCTTCCCCAATCCTGCTGACGCAGTCTATCTTTCGATTTTCCTCATCTATATTGGATATTTCCATTACGCTGGTAATTAAAGAAAAGCCAAGCATTTGTGAAAGACTTGGACCCACTTGGGCTGTATCACCATCTACACTTTGCCTGCCGCAAATTACCAAGTCGGGATTTATCTTTTTGACAGCCAATGACAGTGTATAGCTGGTAGCCAGCGTATCTGCTCCGGCAAATGCATTATCTGTTAGTAATATTGCCCTGCTGATGCCCAGGCGTGTAAGGGACTTAAGCAGGTTTTCTACATTCGGTCTTCCCATGCTGATTACCGTTACTTCAGCATCTTTTATTCTCAAAGCAAATTCCAATGCACAGGCATCAAAAGGGTTGATTTCACCTTCAACCTGCTTTACACAGACTACAATTCTCATATCTTCGCCCTTGCATATATAGGCACTAATGCATCATGGACGGCTTTGTATATCTCAAAGCTTTCACCATATATTTTTGTGTTTTCAGCGATTGGATTTGTAATGGAAATCACCTTGTTGCTTTTTTCGACTGCTTCCTCATACCCGTCAAAGACACCCATTGCCACGCCTGCCAGAAGTGCAGCACCATAGGAGGAATCACTGAATTGAACCTGTTGTAAGGATATATTTAAAGCATCTGAAACAATCTGCCGCCAGAGCGGGCTTTTTGAACCCCCGCCAATTATAACGGCTTCCTCATTATGGGGAATGCCTATATCCTCCAATGCGTTCATGCAGTCCAGCAATGAATAAGCGACTCCTTCCAGAACCGCTCTGTTGAAATGCGCCTTCGTGTGACCTGACCTTACGCCGGTAAAGCTGGCACAAAGCTTAGGATCAGCATAGGGCGTCAATTCACCATTCAGGTAGGGATGGAAAATCACACCCTCACTGCCAGGAGGAATTTTCGCAGCTGCGTCATCCAAATCTTTGTAATCACCGCCAAAAGTATCTCGATACCAGCGATAGGATGCAGCACAGGACTTGGTGGCTGTCCCCGGGTACCATAATCCATCGACAACATGGGAATAGTTAATAAGATGCTGGTTGGGATAGGCCCTGTCAGTGATGACGCAGATTCTGCCGGCTGTTGCAAGTTTTACTGTCATCTGCCCTTTTCTTACTGCACCTGCAGCAAATACCTCCAAAGCAGTATCCGTGGTTCCACATATAACTTTTGTATTTTGAGAAAGACCTGTGTCCTCCGAAGCTGTTTTCGTTATACTACCAACTATGTCAGCAGGCTTTACCAGCTCAGGTAATTTGGCTGTATCAAAGCCCACAATATCACATAACTCCCTGGACCATAACATCGTATTGTAATCAAACATCATGCTGCCTTGTGCTTCTATGCAATCTGTACAATAATCCCCTGTAAACAAATATCGGACATAATCCTTGGCAAACATGATTTTGCTGGTTTTTTCCCATATTTGAGGTTCATTTTCTTTTACCCACATCAACTGGGGAAGCGTCCAAATGGTATCAGCCTGATGCAGAGTTTTACTTAAAACCAAATCACCATATTTACTCCTTAAGATTTCACTTTCCCTGATACTCCTGCTATCCGTCCAGTATATTGCCGGTCGAAGCACCTGAAAGTCGTTATCCATCAAAACAGCAGTATGGGTAGCTGCATCCAGGCAAAGAGCAATAATGTCAGCAGCAGATATATTGCTTTTACTTAAAAGTGCAGCAATATTTTTCTTAATTGCATTATACCACTCCATAGGATCCTGCTCTGCATAGCCCTGCTTAGGGTAACTTGTAGGATATTCTACTGTATTGCTTGCAATGAATGTACCATTTGTATCAATCAGTGTCGCCTTTGACGCTCCGCCTCCAAAATCAACACCAAGCAAGTATTGCATATTGACCACCTTTAATCGTGTAATAAGTTGAAGATCTGCTCACAGATCGCCGTTTATATCATCGAACTCTAACTCAGGTACATATTTACAGAACTCTTCAAGCAAATCGCTGTAATGCCCCTTAACTTCACTCATATGGTGAATGTACGGGCCTTCCACTAGTTTCTTCTCAACCTTCGGTAAATTGTCAAACTCTGCCCATATATATGTACCAAAAGTATATGGCCCATCCGCTGTTTTGATATCGCCGCCTAGTAAATAATGCTGACCTTTTTCGGCTTGGAATCGAGCTATAGTATAATCGCCGTCCTCCAGCTGGAAACTTGGCCTTGCATTGTACAGGCCGACCTTTACACCTTCTTTTTTCAATGATAATGCAAATATAAAAGACCTTCTTCGTTTAAGAATTCCAGGTTCACAAACTCTGTATCCTCGTCAGCATAGTTTTCTTCAAAGTATTTAATTGCCTTATCCTTGTTGGCAACTGCACAATCGGGATTGAACATACCGGTTCGCTTAGGCCCCGGCAAGTACCGCCTTTCAGGTACAAGGCCTATCTTTACTTTATAATCCAGCATTTTGGCGAACCTCACTTCCTTTAAAGCACTTAATATTGAATTTTGATATCTATATTCTCTTGTATACCATCTGTGCTTTTATTCTGTAAGCCAAACATGTCCTTCTTCTGATGACATAAAGAAGCCTCTGTTTTCACCTGCCATAATCCACAGATAATATGAATCATAACCGGGTGCGCAGCAGAATGGGTGATAACCCTTGGGGATTTCGACAACATCGCCGGTTTTTACTGTATATGTCTCGTCAATATCGCCTTCTTTAGAATAAACTCTTTGAATTCCAAAGCCTGCATCCTTGTTAAATTCATAGTAGTAGATTTCTTCTAAAATTCCTTCTTGAGGCATATTATCTTCATCATGCTTGTGAGGAGGATAACTTGCCCACTTGCCGGATGTTACATAAGCTTCGCCTATATACAGATGCTTTGCCTTGATACGCTCATCAATTATAAAATGTGCTTGTCTTTCCCATCCATTTTTACCTAAATCCTTAATAATAACATCCTCCGGGTTCACCAAAACAGGATCTGCAGCAATATCACTTGGAGACTTGCATACAGCAATACTTACATCAGTATCTGCATAGATAGTAAAACTTTTGTTACTAGGTATATATACAGCAGTTGCTGCGCCATCGAATACATTCTCCCTTTTGCCAACCCTTTCATAGGAAAACCCATCACCTGTGACGGTACACTTCCCTCCAAGAATAATAAGTGAGTATTCTTTGTCTTGCTCCCGGAATTCTGCTTTTTCGCCCTGTGCCAGTTTCACCATGTCAAGTTCTAATAAATCAAGTGAACTGTTTTCTTTCGTAACAATCTTATGACAGCCATTTTCCATATTCCATGTTTTCTTAAAACTCATTAAACCCATTCCTCCCTAGAAATTGAATTGTATTATCATAGCTTGGAACACTATTTCTTGCTCCAATTTGTGTACATTTCAGTGCTGCAACTGCACTTGCAAAATGTATGGTTTTTCTGATGTCCATGCCCTTTACATATCCTGCTATAAAAGCACCATGGAATACATCGCCTGCTCCATTGGTATCAATGGCATCTACAGTAAATGATCTATAACGCTCATATTCTCTTCCATTATAGAAGAAACCGCCTCTTGAACCTTGTGTGACAATGAATACCTCCGGCTTGTACTTGGCATATAAGGCAGCAGCTGCTTCTTTTATATTAGTTTTATCCATTATTTTCAGCACGAATTCTTCTGATGGAATGAGAAAGTCAACCAGGGGTAACAACTTTTCTATTCCTGGATAGACGCCGCCTGCATCCAAGCTGACCTTAACACCATTTTCCCGCGCTTTGCCGGCTGCATAGATTGCCGCATCCAATTGATGTCCATCCAGATGCAACAGCTCAGCATTTTTTATAGTATTTAAATTTATCTCATCATGTTGGAGTTCTGGTATCGTGCCTTTGTTCCAAATACATGTTCTGCTTGAGCTGCTGGAATTTAATATGACAAAGGAATGAAATGAAACATAGTCGTCTTTTTGAATGATATTGTCTATTCCTACACCATATCTTTTGAAATCATCCATCATATAAGAACCGTAGATATCATTGCCCAGGGTGCCAATATACGAACTAGTGACGCCTAATTTACTGGCAGTCACAAGAGCAGTGGCACACGGTCCTCCGCCTTGTATGAATGTTTCCTGAGCCTGGATTTTAGTATCCTCGGCTGGAAATTCTCTAGTTACCATAAGGGTGTCATGAACAGATGAACCAATCCCAACGATTTTACTCATGCTTTATTAACAGCCCCTAATACTTTTATTTTTTCCATTGCAAATCTTTTAACATTATCAATAGGCTCTTTCATAAACAAATCAATTGCTACTATATCCCTGGATGTATTAAATACTGAATCCAGGAAAGCGTAGCATACATCCGTACCAAAATTCACTTTTCTAATGCCTGCCCTTATGGCCTCCTGCAATTGATCATCCGGCACCCCAGAGCCGCCATGTAATACTAAAGATACTTCAACTGCTTCATTTATCTTTGCTATCCGTTGAATATCCAAGCTGGGAGCCTTTTTATACCTTCCATGAGCCGTGCCGACGGAGATTGCCAAAGCTGTGACATTGGTTTCCTTAACAAATTGTTTTGCTTCCTCTACATCCGTAAAATCATCCATGGCTTCATCCTTTGTGGAGCCGATGTGTCCTAATTCGCCTTCTATGGGAATTCCTGAATTGCCGCAGATATATGATATTCTACGAGTCATGTTAATATTATCATCCAATGGCAGTGTAGAAGCATCGATCATTATACCTGTACAACCATAACGGATGCCCCAAATAACCTCTGTTTCTGTTTGACCGTGATCCAAATGAAAGCAGACAGGAACTCTGGATCTTTTAGCAGCAGCTTTGATGATAGATGACATATAATATCCTATATCAGAGTTAAACAATCTGCTGTAGCATTGAATGATAACAGGTGACTTCAAATCTTCGGCAGCGCCGATAATTCCCATTACTGTTTCCAAGTTATAGGCGTTGAATGCAGGGATTGCAAAGTTTCCCTCTTCTGCAAGCTTGAGTATCTCCCTTAAGTTAACCAGCATTTGGTGGACCCCTCCTCTGGACAAGCGTCCAGGACTACTTCCTCTATGGATTTTAATCCCATATTTTCAGGCTTCACTTTTTTCAATACTTCGTATTCCGACGGACTGGCAGTTACCAAAATATCGGCTTCGCTGCGTTCAGCTTCGCCCCATCTTGCCTTTGCTGTTTTTTCAATTACATCCGGCATATACTCGTTCATAATCAGATTACCTGCCCAGTTCGTGTCCTTTCCGTGCAAGAGCATTTCTTTAAGCTCGCCACAGCAACTCAGTATTTCTCTAGCTTCGTCTACTTCCTCTAAATCCCTGGACAAAACAGCCGGGTCCTGGAAAACATATGTGGTTCCTGATTTTACCGGCTTCAAATTTCTCTTTTTTATAAGCTCATTGATAAAATTTGTCAGGGTTCGAATTTCTGCATTAACTTCTATACCCCATTCCTTGTATTCTCTTAAGAATACTTTGGCGTCAGCAGGATCCAAAGTAACTATGAGTTTATATTCCAATTGTTCAGCAGCCTTCAGCATAGTCTGTCTGGTTTCCTCAGCTTTACCAATAAGAGTGTCCATCATATAGCCGCTATCCGGCTCATCTAATAAAACCGTGAAGTTTATTTTTGCTTTTTTCAACAGTTTAATTGCATTAACAGCCAATTGGGCACTCATATACCTGGCATCAACTCCTAGAAACAACAAAACATCGGCTTCTTTCGGCAGACTCTCTATCTGCCTTTTTAAATCAGCTGAAATATCATTTATCCCGTATGGATTCCCTGTTGCTTCAATATTATCAACGAATTCATTGATATAAAGAGGCATAAGCCCGTTCATGGCTGCTTCAAGCCGGACTTCCTTTGTGAATTCAACTGGATCCCAGCCTGTAACGCATTCTTTGGTACATGCGCCGCATAGAGCACACTCATAAACATTATCTACGATATCAGCAGTCAGCTCTAACCCTCGTTCAATCATTGAAAGGGATAAAGCTCTTGCTCTTGCATTATTTCTTTCCCGTCCTGTTGCATTTCCTATGGGACAGACATGTCTGCACATCCAACAGAACCTGCATGCATCAATTGTTTCTTTGCTTTTATTCGTTATCAGCACCTTAATTCCTCCCTATAGTCCAAGTTTATATGGATTAATAATTCCATTTGGGTCGAGCTGCTTTTTCAGTGCTTCAAACACCTGCATGGCAGGCCCGTATTGCTCCTTCATTAACCTGCCAAGTTTGATCCCCACTCCATGGTGGTCATTTACAACACCACCGTTTGCTATAGCTGCCCTTACACCCGTGCTCCAAATCTGGTTATGTAATCTTAAAGCCTCATGAGGGTCTTCAGGCGGATTGTCTACTATGAATCTGTCATAGATCATTGCACCCCACTCATACCAATGGGAGAAATGCGCAATGAACCTTGCCATGGGAAAGTTCGTTTCAATTGCATCCTTCATGGCCCAATAAATTTTTTCAATATTGGAATAAGTGCCTATGGAATCCATTGTTCCAAACATTTGCGGTAAATCCATCATATGACCGGGGTAGAAGAAGGTAAGCCTTTCCTCCCACCACTTTTCACCGTATTCGCTGCCTAAATCCTCTGCACCATACTTGGTAAAAATATCAAGCATAATCTCTTCCTCTATTGCAACTATTCTAGGAATGCCTTCAACTGCCATATTCATAAAAGCGCCTTTTTTCTCTACGCCTACTATTTTTTTAATTAGGGAAACAGTCTCTGCTTCATCATACAAACGCATAACAGATGGCTTTATCTTAGTCAACAGTTCCCTGCCTGCCTTGAATGCACTTGACAGATCCTGAAACAGAAAGCCTCTAAACCGTCTTTCTTCCGGTTCAACATACATTCGCATTTGTGCTTTTGTAATAATTCCCAGGGTCCCCTCGGAACCTATGAAGATTTGATTTAAGTCCGGCCCCGCTGCATGTTTTGGCACGGGAGAAGTATTGATAATGTCACCATTGGGCAGCACTACCTCCATGGTCAGGCACATGTCATCTATCTTTCCGTATTTAGAAGACACTACACCTATGCCGCGATGAGCTAGAAAGCCTCCAACTGTTGAACAGTTTATGGAGCTTGGGTAATGCATTGTGGTGTATCCTTTTTCGTTAGATGCCCATTCCACATGCCTGTATATAGTGCCTGCTCCACACTCAATGTACAAAGACTCTTCATTGACGTCGTATATTTTGTTCATTCGTTTGGTGTCAAGCAGGATTCCTCCAGCTAGTGGCAATGCACCGCCCTGAGTGCCTCCTCCACCGCCCCAGGTTGTTATAGGAATTTTGTAATAGTTAGCAATCTTTAATACAGCTGATGTTTCCTCAGCATTTTGAGGTGAAACAATAATATCTGCTTCAGGCATTCTTTCACCGCGATCCGCCCACATCCTGGGCAGCCAGAAATAATCTACGCCATAAATAAGCTTATCTATTTCTCTTGTCGAGCAGTTCTCCTTTCCTACTGCATCCTCCAACTCACTTAAAATCATGTCAAGCATGAATCCCGTTAGTTGCATTGGTTCATCTCCTTTAAGGTTTATCTGCCGGGTAATTTGTGAAATTCTCTTTCTTATGTCTGCTTGTAACTTATTTAATTATTCGGAGCTACTTTTCACCAATAGTATAACATATTCAAAATATATTTTCAATATAAAACAGGATTATTTTTCACATTCATTTGACTAAAATTTATTTCTTTTTCTCATCGAAAAATCTCTCTAACAGCCTCAAGATACCCATATCCATATAGATCATCAGGCAGGAGGTAACTGGTTTCGGTCCATTCGTTCCAACTATTAACGGTTATTAGAGGTGGTTGATTTGGATGATCATCAACAAAATCCTTCGCTTTTAGAAAAGCTTTTTTCAAATTTTTAGGGGTATTGTTTTTCACAATGCCTGGCCTAAATTCTTGAAATCTAGGATTATTATCCCATCCAATCGATATGTGAGGAAAGTAAGGAATCTTATAAGTTCTTTCTATCCGTTCCCATTCTTTATACACATCATCCATGATCTCATTGTAGTCTCGGTCAATGTTTACAAAATGGCAGAATTGATAGTGTGTCATGCTATCATATCCCAGCAGGTCTATAACTTCGCTGGTAGTCGCTAAAGCATCTCCATCAATCCCACTATAATCAAAGTTCCTCTCACCCCGCATTGTCATTTGAAGGTGAATACCGGGGAAATCTGCCTTTATCGCCTGATTTCTAAACCAGTCCAGCGCGCTTCTGGTGGCATCTGCCCCGCCAAGCCCTTTCATCAGATTCTCCGTATCATATATCATAAATACCGGTTTGCCTTCAAGCTTGTAATAAGATGGTTGGGTAAAATACTTTTCTATTATCCTGTTGGCAATTCTTTCAAACTCTTGCCGGTCAACAGCTGCATCCCATATTAGGTTATCCTCGCTAGAAAGCCTGATGTCCCATAAATTATTTACATTGTGATTAGCCCACATCAAATAAAACTTCACACGGCGGTTATTTTTCGCCTTCAGATAACCATCATTCAGACAATTCTCCAGAAAAGGCCTCCTGTCATACCAATACCAGTCATAGATAAATACATTGACACCATGATCAGCTGCTGCATTGATCTGCATTTCCATTACATAGGGATCTGCCTCATTGACATATCCCCATAGAGGCCGACGAGGCCAGTCATGTTCCGGAAACTTTTTTACTGCATTTTTTACTGACTGCCATTCTCCCATACCTTCCGGCCAAAACATTCGTGTTCTTGGTTCGTCGCCTGTATAGGCAGGCCAAATATATGCAGCTACATCATACTTACTAACATTGTCAAACATCCTCTTTTATTCCTTCCTCTGTAATTCTTATTTCCATTGCGAAGCGTTTATACTTGCAGCAAATTTGACTGCCATAACACAGGTATAATCAACTGAGGTCTCATAATTCCGTCAGGAAGCTCAATCTGTTAGTTAGCCTCAGTCCACTCCGCCCAAAGTCATTGCGAATAACCCAATAGTAAAACCATGCCGCCAACAATCATTATTGACAACACAATGGCAATAGTAGTTTTAATAAACTGTGGATCGACCTTTATTCCTATTAAATTAGTGCGGGACAATTTCATTATAGGTCATCATTTCATATTATACCGTACTTTAGTTAATTGCTAAACCCCAAAAACCACTAAAATCCAGCGTTTCTAAGCGGTATAATATAGTTAATCAGTTATAAAATAACAAAAAAGTAAGGAGTTACATAAAATTGAAACAGCAATCACTATAACTCCATGTTTAGCAATTCTTCTGTAATAACCATTTCACTATTTGGATGCAATTGTAATAATGAAGCAGGTATAAGTCGTGTAGGTGGTTCAAGAGCTAATTTTCTCATAACTCCCCATTGCCAATCACAATATAAATATATTTTAATCATTTTTACTGCTAATATTTGGCGCATACCAAGAGTAATACACCTTCGGGGCATGAGTTCCAAAGCACCTTTAATCTTTCTGGAGCCATTATTTACAATGGTTTCCTTTGATAAGTCCAAGCATAATAATCTCTGTTCTTCCGGCATCAACAGCTTTGGCTTAATTTTTGAATAGACTGCTCTTTGCATAAATCCACGAAAGCTTAAAGAACTTTCCATGGAAATAAATTTGTCTTGATCATCAAGATACTCATCCAAATTAATAAACCAAACATTCTTTAGGCTCATATTACTTTCATTTACCATATCTACAAATACGGGATAGTGATCAATAGGCCCCACCGGACAGACACTTAATTTGTTGGAGTCATCTTTCACGCACAGTATATCATATGCAAAATATACTTTCAATATAAAATAGGATTCTTTTTTGCCTTCTTTTTTACAACATAATATACTGCTATTCAAATATATTCTTAGAATAAATGAAAATTGTTGAAATTATTTTTCGATTTCGTTTGACTGTATAGTTTTTTTGACTTATGATAAAAAGAAATAAGTTTTCTAGAGGAGTAAGAAGCATTGAACAATATCGTCTATAGAATCAAACAAATGTACGAGGATATGGGCCCTGCTGAAAAAAGAATAGCAGATTGGCTCTTAAAAAACCAAGGTGAAGTTATAAGCCTTTCTATTAGTGAGTTGGCTGAAAAGTGTGGCTCAGGCGAAGCAACTATTGTGCGATTCGCGAGACGATTAGGTTTACAAGGCTACCAGGAATTAAAGCTTTCCATTGCTCAAGAAGCTTCCAATACCAGGCGTGTATACGATGATAGCATAACAAAGGATGACTCCTGCTCTGTTATATTCTCTAAAATATCAGCTGGAATTTATCACTCACTTGAACATACAAAAAAGGTGTTGGATGAAAATAAACTTCAATATGCAGCAAAGAAAATCTTGAAAGCAAATCGCATTGCAATATTCGGTCTGGGTAATTCAGCTGCTATTGCTATGGATGCTCAACACAAATTCCAACGTACAGGTCTTAATGCATCTGCCTATTCTGACAATCACATGCAGGCAATCGTTGCGTCTCACCTTACTAAAGACGATGTTGCCA
>ENA-UOOM01002172-UOOM01002172.1-fermentation-metagenome-genome-assembly--contig:-NODE-2172-length-16745-cov-4.142840_pt1 | contig 16745 bp, 20 predicted proteins | sample MGYA00245781_ERZ724031 | MGnify/ENA primary metagenome ERZ724031 (study PRJEB28704, sample SAMN03018317) | fermentation metagenome | biome: anthropogenic terrestrial biome; feature: soil; material... | reverse complement strand
CAGGATGGACGCCTTACCCGGCTTGATATTATACTGATGGGCAATGGACAACGGATCCTTGTAAATCGGATTGGTGATCTTTCCGGAAGCCTTACCGTATATCCCATAGGAAGTATTTTTTATAATTGTGCCCAATGATTTCCTTTTACCTGTAAAATTTCCCACCAATTCACCAGGAAGCCCCTTTTTACCGATTTTAACATCAATAATTCCGGATTCGGTAATCTCCCCATTTCTGACAGAAAGCTGGGAACCCGTGTCCACGTCCGTAATGGCATGTCCCAAAGCGCCCATATGCTTTGTCACGGGATCGACAAAAGTCAGGGTTCCGACTCCTGCGGTACTGTCCCGCACCCATATTCCAAGACGGTATTTTGAGTCGGTTGCATCCTTTACCGGATGGATTTGTGTAACAAAAATCCGGTTGTCCCGTTTACATTCCAGATCCACTGCGATGCCCCTGACTTTATTTACAAGCCTGGATAAATGGTTGGCATCCTTTACCGTGACGCTATTAATCTTCTCGATGACATCGCCCGGCAGAAGGCCGGCATCCATGGCCGGAAAATGGGTGACTCCATCAGCATCTGTCACTTCCGATGTGCCGACAATCAATGCCCCGTTTGTATACAAAGACACCCCGATGGAATTGCCGCCCGGTATGAGGGCTTTTTGGGATGTAACGTTTATTTTGAGCTGTTTGATCGGGATCACACCAAATAATCTGAAATCCAGATTGACATATCCCTGCTTTACCGGTTGAATCGCCAACGGCTGATTTACCTGGCAGTATTGTTGATCCTTCAGGGAATCCCCGTTGAGCTTCAGTACATTTTTGTCCCTGCTTCGGATCTTTACCTGCAATGGCAGGCGAAAATTCAATGTCTGGGTATCCCCTTCAAAGATCTCCAGTTCGGTCGGAAACTTAACAATATTCTGAACATAAGAGGAGTAATTAAAGGCCAGGAAGAATGCTGCCAATAAAACTCCCGCTATTTTTTTGATGATTCCCTTTCTCATCCTCCACGCTCCTGCAAAATCATTTTTGTCCATGCTCCTGCATAGTAGCCGGGCATGATCTTAAGTTAACCTTTCAAAAATGATTTATACAGGGAAGGTATCGCATAAACTAGAAAAAAAGGGATATCCGTTTTCAGGAATTTTTATGCTGCGACGCCGATGCAATCAGTTCGCCGGCATGCCGGAGACTTAATGGTGTCAGGGAAGACCCTCCAATCATTCTGGCAATTTCCTTTTTTCGTTCTTCCGGCCCCAGTTTGGAAACCAAAGTGCGGGTATGATTGCCTGTAAATTTTTTCTCAATGGCATAATGTCCATCTGCCATGGAAGCAATCTGAGGCAGATGCGTCACGCAGATTACCTGTCGGTTTTTTGAAATGGCACGGATCTTTTCTGCTACACTTTGTGCGGTTCTGCCGCCGATGCCCACATCAATTTCGTCAAAAATCATGGTCGGGATTTCATCCAGATTGCCCAGTATCGTTTTGAATGCCAGCATCACGCGGGACATCTCCCCTCCTGATACAATCTTCGCCAATGGCTTCAGAGGTTCTCCCGGATTTGTTGAAATCTGAAATTCCACCTTATCGTAGCCGTTTTCCGTGATATCGGCTGCATCCGGTGTCGTAAAGGAAACCCGAAACTGTGTTTTTTCCATGTTCAGGTCTGCCAGTTGCCTGGCCAGCCCGCTCTCAAGAAACTTCGCACATCGCTTACGGGTGTGGGAAATCTGCCGGCATTTTGCAAGTACGGTTTGATAAGTGGATTGATATTTCTCCTGCAGGGATTCCAGTCGTCCCTGACTTTTTTCAATTTCCTCCAGTTCAGATTCCATCTGCTTTTTCCGCTCCAGCACCTCTTCTGCCGTACCACGATATTTCCTTTTGACAGCCTGAATTTCTTCCAGTCGGGTTTCGATATTCTCCAGTCGGAGAGGATCAAATTCAAAACGTTCTTTATAGGCTCTCAGGTTCAGTATGGCATCTTCAAGAGAGTACTGTATATTTTCCAATGAATGCAGAACAGGCTCCAAAGATTCATCGAAAGATTCCACGGTATGCAGCTGATCAAGGACTTTCCCCAACTGGTCCGTAATCGATGGTGTCACATTTGTCCCGGAATAAAGCTGCCCATAGGCGTCGGTTACCGCATGAATGATTTTTTCTGCATGAATCAGAACTTCCCGTTCTTTCCGCAGTTCCTCTTCCTCACCCGGCTTCAGACTGGCCTGTTCAATCTCATCAATCTGATACTTCAAAAAATCCTTTCGGGTTTCCCCGTCCTTGTTCCGGTTGATTATTTTGTTGATTTCCTTCTGAATCGACTTCCAGGACTGCCAGGTTTTTTGGAAGCCCTCTTTTTGGGATTTCAACTCGTCACCACCCAGCCGATCCAGGTAATCAATGTGGGATTCTGCAGAAAGCAGGGATTGATGCTGATGCTGCCCATGGACATCCACCAAATGCCTGCTGACGTTGCGAAGCATGGAAAGGGTAACGGAGTGTCCATTGATCCGGCAGATGTTTCTCCCCTGAACGGTCAGTTCCCTCATTAAAAGCAGAGTTCCGTCGGATTCCGGTTCAATCCCGTAGCTCTTCAAAATCTCATTGACTTTTCCGGTTACCATGGAAAACAGCAATTCCACCCTGGCATGATCTTTTCCGGTCTGAATCAGCTCCCTGTCTGCCCTCTCTCCCAGGGCAAGATTTACGGAATCTATGAGGATGGATTTTCCGGCACCGGTTTCCCCCGTCAATACATTGAACCCCTTCTCAAAGGAAATCGTCAGATCGTCAATCAGGGCAATATTTCTGATTGAAATTTCATGAATCATGTTATCCCCCTTATCCCTTGATAACAGTGCCTCAGATAGTATTCCTGTCACAGGCTGCCCGAACTGCATCCATATGGTCTTATGACTTGTTTCCGGATGACGGATGCATCAGTCTGGAAAAGCGTTTCAGAACATCGCCGACAATGGAACCACTCCTCAGGATAACAAGTATGGTGTCATCCCCCGCAATACAGCCTATAATCTCCGGCCAGTTCATGGCATCAATGGCAGATGCGGCAGCCTGTGCTCCTGCAACGATTGTTTTGATGACAATCAGATTGTCAGTATGCTCCATTGATATCACCGATTCCGAAAATACCCGGATCAAGCGGTCGGACAGATCGGATTCGGACTGCTCCAGAGCGGCATATTTATAAATGCCGGATTTGCCCAGTACCTTCGCCAGCCGTAATTCCTTGATGTCCCTGGATACCGTAGCCTGCGTCACATCCATTCCATATCTCCGGAGTTCCTCTGCCAGTTCCTCCTGCGTCTCAATGTCCTTCTCCTCAATGATTTTCAATATCAGGGAATGTCTGTCATACTTCATTGTACCGGTCACTCTCCCATCTTAATCTGTTCGGACGGATAATTTACTGCGGAGCAGGTGAAAGAAGCCAGATCCGGGAAGACATATCAATTGGGTGATCCGATTGGATTTATGGATCCGGATCCGATCTCCGTCCTGAAGTTCCACCGTTTCCTGGCCGTCTGCCGTCAGCTGCATATTCCTGTCTTTATCCTGGACTTCCACTTCAACCTCCGCACAGGGATTGGTTACAATCGGTCTGGAGTTCAATGTGTGGGGGCAAATCGGGGTAACCAGAAGACATTCCATGTCCGGTTGGATGACTGGTCCGCCTGCAGAAAGGGAATAAGCTGTGGATCCGGTAGGGCTGGATATCAAAAGACCATCTGCTGCATAATGGTTGACAAATTCTCCATTGATCTGAACTTCCAGATGAATCATACGAGCAAAAGCGCTTTTTGCCACTGCCATATCATTCAACGCAACAGACCGGCCCATGGCCTTCCCGTCCCGCAGGACTTCCGCATCCAGCATCATTCGTTTTTCAATGTGATACGAACCGGAAGACAAAGCATCCAGGATGGATTCGCAATCCGCCATTTCCGCCTCAGCCATAAAACCAAGCTGGCCGAGATTCATGCCCAGAATAGGCTTTCCATAGATTGCTGCCGGCCTGGCCGCCCGTAAAATCGTGCCGTCCCCGCCCAGTACCAGGATCAAATCAGACTGTTGGTACAATTTCTTTTCCTCCAGGGGAGTGCCGACGTTCAAGAGCTGATAAACCGGTATGGAAACCAGGGGGTTCATATTCCGTCCCTTCATACACCGTATGATTTTTCCGGCATTTTTTCCGCCGATATCCTTACATAAGTTGGATATGATACCGACCTGTATCATTTTGTCACCCGCTTATCAAAAGTATCATGGGCTGTCTGAACGGTCTTATTCACTAATATTTCCCTGTCCTCCAAACGCAATCCGTCCCCTCCACCTTTCCTAAAATATGCCAGAAATTCTATATTGCCTTTCGGCCCGGTTATGGGAGAAAAGTCCAGATCCTGAATCTTCCATCCCATATCCTGTGCAAACTCCAATATCTCTTCCACAACCCTTCTGTGCAGACCGGCCTCCCGAACAACTCCCTTTTCTCCCACCTCATCTCTCTCCACCTCGAACTGAGGCTTGATCAGGGACAGGACAGGGCTATCCTCCGTCAGAAGCCGGGAGACCACAGGAAGGACAAGCTTCAACGAAATAAAAGATACATCTATGGCTGCACCGTTCACAGGAGAATTCAGATCCTCCTTTTTTACATTCCGTATATTCGTTCGTTCCATCACCACAACCCTGGAATCCTGACGCAGTCTCCATGCCAGCTGTCCATATCCGACATCTATGGAATACACCTTTGCGGCGCCATGCTTCAGGAGACAATCGGTGAAGCCTCCGGTCGAGGCACCGATATCCAGCCAATTGCGTCCGCATACCGATACCGGAAACCGGTCCAACGCCTTCTCCAGCTTCCGTCCGCCGCGACTGACAAAAGGGTTCTTTGCCCGGACTTCAATATTTCCCATGACAGGAACAAGCGTACCCGGCTTGTCCACTCTCTGCTGATTGACAAAGACCAGTCCGGACATCAGAATCCTTTTCGCTTTTTCTCTGTTGTCAGAAAGCCCTTTTTGTACCATGAGGACATCAATACGCTCTTTCCGAGGACTTCTCACAAGTCATTTCCCTCCCAAGAACAGAACAAATCCGGACTGCAATACCGGCCGGATCCAGTTTGAGATCTTTCCGCAGTTCGCTTACGGAGCCATGGGCAATAAAACGATCGGGTATCCCCATGTTGACTACCTTTACCCTGGCTTCGTATCCCATGACATATTCATCTATGCTGCTTCCAAATCCCCCTTCTGTCACATTGTCTTCCAATGTAACCCATAGCTGACATCGATCCTGCAGGAAACGGTCCATCATTTCCTGATCCAGGGGTTTCACTGTTCGTGCATTGACCACCGCAGGCTGGATTCCCTGCCCTTTCAGAATTTTTGCTGCCAGCAAAGCCGTTTCCACCATGGATCCCACTGCCAGCAAGACAAGGTCCCTGCCATTCTCCAGAATCTCCCATGATAAGTCCGTCAGCGGAAAACTCGGCAGCTTTTCTGTTACTTTGCTGTAACCTTTTGGATATCGGATCGCAATCGGACGGTTCTGCTGAAGGGAATAATCCAGCATATATCGAAGTTCTGAAGTATTTTTCGGAGCCAGAATGGTCAAATTTGGAATGTGCCGCAGGTAACTGAGATCAAACACTCCCTGATGCGTGTCCCCGTCTTCTCCAACCAGTCCTGCATGGTCAATGGCAAGTATTACCGGCAGATTCTGACGGCAAACATCATGCAGTATTTGATCGTATGCCCTCTGCAGAAACGAGGAATAAATCGCCACCACCGGCTTCATCCCGTTTATCGCCAGCCCTGCTGCAAATGTAACGGCATGCTGCTCTGCGATCCCTACATCAAAAAAGCGGTCCGGAAACTGTTTCTGAAAAGGGATCAAACCGGTTCCATCCGGCATGGCAGCCGTAATGGCGACAATGGAAGGATCTTTCTGTGCCAACTTTGTCAGATGCTGACCCAAAACCACGGAATAGCTTTTGTATGGACCTGGACGCGACACGCACCCCCGACGGATATCAAAGGGAGAAACTCCATGATAACGGGCTGGATTGGCTTCCGAAAAAGAATAACCCTTCCCCTTTTTCGTGACAACATGAATCAGTGTTGGTCCCTGAGTCTGCTTGGCACGGTTCAGAATGCTGATCAGCAGCGGAAGATCATGACCATCCACCGGCCCGATATAGGTATATCCCAATTCTTCAAACAGGACACCCGATACCAAGAGATATTTGAAGCTGTTCTTTAACTTTTCCACCTTATCTGCAAGCCAATCCCCGCCGACCGGCAGGCTTCGCAAAGCCTTATCCACTCTCCTTTTCATATTCTTATAGTGCGGACTGGATCGGATTTTGGATAAATAAGCCGCCATTGCCCCGACATTCGGGGCAATGGACATTTCATTGTCGTTCAGAATGACGGTAAGATTCGTATCCTGATGACCGGCATCGTTCAGGGCTTCATAGGCCATACCGCCCGTCAGGGCGCCATCCCCTATGACTGCCAGAACATGATAATCCTCCCCTTTCATATCCCGTGCCCTTGCGATTCCCAAAGCAGCAGACAGTGAAGTGCTGCTGTGGCCGGTTTCAAAAATGTCATGAACGCTTTCCGATCTTTTAGGAAACCCACTTAGTCCGCCTTTTTGGCGAAGAGTGAAAAACTGATCCCTGCGGGATGTCAGAATTTTGTGTACATAGCATTGATGGCCGACATCCCAGACGATTTTATCAATGGGGCTGTTGTACACATAATGCAGAGCTATGGTAAGCTCCACGACTCCAAGATTGGATGCCAAATGCCCCCCGGTGGTTGCTACATGCTCCAGAACAAACTGTCGGATCTCTTTCGCAAGAAGGATCAGTTGTTTCGGACTCAGGGCTTTTAAATCCCTCGGATCGTTTATTTGCTCCAGCAGTGCCATTGTTGATTCCTCTTTCTTTCCGAGCCTTGCCAACCTGAGCTCCTGGATTGTCGCAGCATCCGTCTTTTTCGACGTATCACTCAAATTATATCATGAAACACAGTCATCGACAAGAACGCCTGTTGCCCATGCTTTCCAGCTGTACCCTGCTACGGCTCCAAAGGATTCCCTTATTGATTCCTGTTCCGGACGGAAAAGGCAAGTTGTCTTAAAAATTCCCCTTCGGATCCGAACCCATTCATCGTGGAGACCGCCTGCTCCACATACTTCTTTGCCATTTCCCCGGAGAGTTCAAGACCGAATCGGGCCGGATAAGTCAGTTTTCCCTGCTTTTCATCGCTGCCGGGAAGCTTGCCCAAAACCGACGGATCCCCAGTCACATCCAGAATATCGTCCGTAATCTGAAACGCCATTCCATAGGCCTTCCCATAAGCGACAACCGTATTAGTCACAAACTCATCCCCATCCGCAGCCAAAGCACCGGCTTTCAGGGAGCCGGTAATTAAGGCCTCCGTTTTATGGGTATGGATATAATCCAGTAAGGTGTCGTCCGACCGGTTGCAATCCATATTCTCACTTTGCATATCGACAACCTGACCCCCGATCATGCCGAAAATACCTGCAGAATGGGCAAGGACGGACATGGCTTTCGGATAACCGGGGTGTTTTATTCCGTCTTTTGGCATATGATCCAGCATCACTTCGTAGGCAAGATTCAGAAGGCCGTCTCCTGCCAAAATGGCCATTGCTTCGCCAAAAACCTTGTGATTGGTCCGCTTTCCCCTTCGGTAATCGTCGTTATCCATAGCCGGTAAATCGTCATGGATCAGAGAATAGGTATGAATCATTTCCAACGCACATGCCATAGGCTCTACCAAAGCCGTTTCCGGCTCCTTATGTTGATATCGGCATGTCAGCTCATAGGCTTCCAGGAATAAAACAGGACGCAATCGTTTTCCGCCTGCCATCAGGCTGTATTTCATTGCGTTATGAATGGCCGGCGGACAATCCCGGTATTCCTTCAGCAATTGCTCCAGGGCAAGGTTGACAGACTGTACCTTTTGACGATAAACGCTCTGAAAGTCCATTATTCCCCCAGCTCCTTTTCTTCCTCTTCCCCGAAAGGCATTTCCCGCAGTTCCCCGGTATCCTCACGGTACAAAATTTTTACAACGCCTTCTGCTTCCGTCAGCTTTTTATTGCAAAGATTTGTCAGGAAAATGCCTCTCTGAAACAGCTTCAGGGACTCTTCCAGGGAAACCTCACCGGCTTCCAGTGTATTTACGACGGACTCCAATTCCTTTACCGCTTCTTCAAAAGAAATGGTTTGCTTCTCTTTCTCCTCTTTTTCCATAATATCGTTGCTTTACCCCTTCCTGCTCTGCCCTGAAGTCCATGGCTCGCCTTTATCCGGTCGTATCTCCTCCACCGTAACAAAAATCCTGCCGTCCCGCATAAGAAGTTTCAACCGATCCGGAACCTTTACCTCCCGGACAGAACGGAACGGTACCGTCCCCTTTTCCGGAAGCACCACGGCATATCCTCTGGACAGCACATTCAACGGACTCAAGGCATTCAAGGAAGACACAATTTTACCCATCTCCTCCTTCTTTCCATGCAAATCGGATTGCATAGCAGCCGTCAGTCTTTGCGACAGCAGGTCCACATGCTGGCTCTGCCGGTCCAGGAGCATCCGTGGTGTTCGGAATACATAATGGCTTCTCAGCATATCCAGCTGATGCCGCTTATTCAACAGAAGGCGCGTCATGGCATCGATCAGACGCTTTTTCAGTCCTTCCGTTACAGAAAGAAGGCGGGATGTTTCCGATACAGCCATCTCCGCAGCATTTGATGGGGTGGCTGCCCGTACATCCGCCACAAAATCCGATATGGTAAAGTCCGTTTCATGTCCAACAGCGGAAATAACTGGTAGTTCCGAGTGAAAGATGGCCCGGGCCACCTCTTCCTCGTTGAAGGCCCACAATTCTTCTATGGAACCTCCCCCTCGTCCGGTAATGATCAGATCAATATCCTTCCTGGTATTTGCATAGGCAATGGCGCTGGCAATCTGCCCGCCTGCTTTTGCTCCCTGAACGGCAACGGGAAGAATCAGGATATCCACCGTTCGGCTCCGGTGCCGCAGAACACGGAGGATATCCCGTACAGCCGCTCCCGTATGGGAAGTGATGACTGCAATTTTCTTCGGCATCAGGGGAAGAGGCTTTTTCCCTGCAGGGTCAAACAATCCTTCCTTCTGAAGTCTGTTTTTCATTGCCTCAAAGGCAAGATGAAGATCTCCCAGGCCCTCCCGTTCCATTTCCTCCACATAAAGCTGATACTGTCCGTCCCTGCTGTACAGGGAAACCGTCCCTTCTGCAACAATCCGCATACCGTCCGCCGGCATGAAATTCAGATGAATGGCGTTTTGGCGGAACAGTACGCATCGTATCCTGTCCTGGTCATCCTTTAATGTAAAATAGATATGACCGGAAGAAGGATACCTGCAATTGGAAATCTCTCCTCTTACCCTTACCTGACGCAGCAAGGGATCCCTTGCCAGAAGAATCCTTACATATTCATTCAGCTGATGGACGGAAAGAATGACATGGCTCATATACCCCTCCTGACTTTTGATAGGCCTGCAATCCCAGCAGTGCTGTTCCCACTGCATTATCCCGTGACAAATCCGGCTGTGCAAAATAAAGGCGGACGCTTCTGCGTCGGTGAAGCAGACGCTCCCGCAGCCCATTTCGGAACAATGAACTGGAGGATACCCCTCCGACAAGCAATACTTCCTCCGGATATCCCCGCTCCACCGCATGCAGAATCCAATTGGCTGTGGTTCGGATCAACAGCTGATAAACGGCACAGGCAATTTCCGGTTGGGAAACCCCTGCCCGGAGCAAACGCTGTCCCTGGGACTCCGGCCCGGAAAAACTGACGCAAAGGCCCTTTACGGAACCGGACAGATGAACGGAGCCGGTACCGGATGCTGCCATTGCTTCCAAATAAGGACCTGCCGGAAAAGGCAGGCCCATTGCCACACCGATTCGGTCCACCAGTTGACCGGCATGCAGATCCTGCGTTCTTCCCACCCGTTGAATCTGAAATCCGAATGGGATGTGTACCACATCCAGCATTTCTGTGGTACCGCCGGACAGGTGGAGGGCAAGGAAGCGATCGGAATCCGGCCCCTTTGCGGAAGAAAGACCGGCCATAATATGATTTTCCTGATGGCTGGTCTTATAAAACGGAGCATGGGTCAAATCGGAAACTGCATGGCCGAAATGATGCCCAACCAAAAAGACAGGCATATAGGAGCTTTCGGATCGTCGGGGCCGGGTACTTGCACAGACAGCTGCAATCTCTCCGTCCGGCAGGGCCTGCCGCAGACCGGACGTTACTTTCGGGATATTCTTTACATGCTGGAACAAAGCCTCGGATTGCTGTAATCCCCTCTTCCCCCCGGGAACAGACAGCAGAAGCTGTCTGCTGAACAGGACTTCCCCATCCAGCCCGACACCTGCCAGAGACGTCGTATAACAGCTGGTATCCATGCCAAGTATGTACTTCATGACGATGGACTTCCGGATGGGGTGCACTGGCGAAGATAGGCACCCAGGATGCCATTGATAAAGGATCCGGACTGATCTCCGCCATATTTTTTTCCAAGCTCCACCGCTTCATTGACCGAAACGCTGTCCGGTATATCATCGCGGTAATTGATTTCGTACAGAGCCAGACGAAGAATGGAAAGATCCACCTTTGCAATCCGTTCAAACTTCCATGCCTTACTGTGAGTCCGGATGATCCGGTCAATCTCCTCCTGATGATCCGTACAGCCCCGCAGGATATCTTCCATATAAGGAATATCCCGCTTGTCCAGAACCAGATCTGAAGTAATATCCCTGAAAGTTCCCAGATCGCAATTCCCGAAATCCTGTGTAAAGATCTCCTGATATAATAATCTCATTGCAGCTTCCCTCGCCGGTCTTCTTGCCATATGCCCTCCTATTGCTTTCTATTGCGTATTCCATCCGATATCATCTCGCTCAAAAAGGTAAGGAAGCTTTCCTTCCGGTCGTAAAAGCTTCCGATCCAACAGCCGATCCCAACCGCCAGACTCAGAAACAAGCCTCGCCAAAACCCAATCGTCAGGATCAGAATGCCAAAGACCAGTCCGCCCAGGAACCCGATGGTTTTCCCCCGATGTGTGGTAAAGCAGGATACAACAATTTCCTTTATTGTCATTGCTGTTGCCCCCTATTCAACCCGGTTTGGTCGTGCAGCCGTCAGATTATCAATATAAACCAGTACTTCCCTGACTGCAATTCCCGACATTTCCTCCACATATTTCTTCACCTTTTCCTGAATGTTTTGCGTTAATTCAGGCATCCGGACATCCGGCAGTATTGTTACCTTCAATTTTATCCGGACACCCTCATCGGCCTCCGGAAGAACGGTGCTGACAACATCCCGGACTTCCTGGAAACTATGTACTGCCTTTTGGGTAAGAGTATCCAGGGTCTCCAGGGACACCCGGATCATTCCCAGATCCGTTGTTTTCAAGACAGCACTGGCCGGTTTCTTCCGGGAGGTGCCGGCTGTTAAAAGACGGACACTGGCTGCCAGCAAAACCAGTGATATCGCCAACGTAACCAGAATAAAGGGTCCATTGTAATCCAAGCCGGCAATCAGGCCCTTGAAATACGAAAGAGGGATGACATTCAGAGCAATGCAAAGCAGTCCAAGCGAAAGAGCAATGACAACAAGAATATTAAACGACATCAGAATACGGTCTCCCATTTTCATCTTCATCGGTATCCATCCTTTCTTCTTGTTTCTTTTGTTTCCGGTTCCTGTGCAAGTACCCTCTGAGAATTCAGAGGGTTTGAAAGAATCATGGGGATCATGCCTTGGACGGCGGTTCCCCTTCTTTTCTTTCCTTTTCAAAATCGATGCCCTGAATATGGATGTTTACCTCTATTACATGAAGTCCTGTCATGGTTTCAACGGTTTTTTTAACATTCTCCTGGATATTCCACGCAATATCCGGTATCCGAACGCCATAATCCACAATTAGGTATAAGTCAATTGCCGTTTCTTTTTCGCCAACCTCCACCTTTACCCCTCTGGACAGGTTCTTTTTCCCGAGTTTTTCCATAATACCGCTGCTCATTGCAGAAACCCCCGGAATCTCCATGGCTGCCAGGCCTGCGATAATGGCAACGACTTCATCGGCAAATGTCACATTGCCATAATCCCCATTTGTCTGTTGTTCCATTTTTTCACCTCCTGTAAATTGTTGTTACATGGTTTTATTATACCAAATAACATGGGCTTTTACAAATCGTTCTAATCCTTCGTTCCAACCCTGGGAATGATTTTTATGTTTTCTGCTTCCTTTCCGGATTCCCGTTTGACAATGTCCAGGATCATCGCTACCTCTTCCGGGACCAGTTCGGATTTATCCACGATGACATTGGCGTTGTCATGATGCAGAATCACTGCCACATCGGAAAAACCTTTTGCCCTGATCAGATTTTCGATCGCCAGTTCCGATTCCTTATTGGAGGTAATGTCCAGAAGCTGTGCCTGTGCTTCCTTTACCATTTCCGGATCGGAATTGGGATTTTTTACGATGGAATTGATGTGTCCGATCTCCTCGTTCCTATCCTGTTCCCTTTGAAACCGGTAATCCCGGAAAAAGGTGGTACTCGCAGACGCAGAAGCTTCCTGGCTCTCCTTATCGGTTGATTTCCCATCTGCGGCGTCTGTGGTTTTGCCCTTCTTTTCATCTGCATTTTCGTCCTTTTGCGATTGATCTGCCAACTTTTTCGAATCAGACGCTTTCCCCTGATCCTCCAGATCGCTTATCGTAATCTTTCCGCTTATCCCATCTTTTTTTTCTGCTGCGACGTCCTTCTCCGGACTGACAGCCGGGGCAGAATCCTGATTGTACACAAAGTTCAGATAACCCGTGATGATCAATAACACCACCAAAAGCCCAATAACCAGATTTTTTCTTTTCAGCACCAACATCTCTCACTCCTCCATTCCGTTATCGTCCATGACAAAAACCTCAACCTGATCGGACTGTATCCCCAGAAGGGTCTGCACCGCCTGCTGCAGTCCAATCCGGACCTGAATATCTTCCGCACCTTCCGCCACAACGATGACTCCCTGAACCTCCGGCTCGTTTTCCCTGGAAATCAGCGGCTGGGATCCGTCCGGAGAATCCATGCTGACAGGCTGGGTATTGACATCGGTTTGCGTTGTGCGCCGGACACCGCCATTGCTGTCCTTTTCCTCCGTTTCCGTGCTGGATTCCACGGTATTCATGGCTGGAACAACCTCCTTGCCTGTTTTGTAAGTAATCATGACATCCACCTTTCCGGCACCCTGAATCGCCGACAGAACGTCCTTCAACCGCTTTTCCCGGTCCGTACTGCCTTTTTCCTTCTTCGCATCCTGGCTGGACTCAGGCAAAGCCGCGCCGGAGCGGACCTTTTTCTCTTCACCCTTTCCCTTTGATTGTGGCTGAAGCAAATTGCCTGCCAGACTTATTATTATTGCTATGGCCAGAATAAAAATAAAATACTCAATATTTTTCACTTTTTTCAGCCGATCAAACAGGGCGTGGAAGCGCATCTCCTTTTCCATAAAAAGCCCTCCTTTGTTTTTAATTCCCGTTTACATAAACCCTGTCCTTTTCGATCCCATAACGTTCCGACAGCAATCGTTTGATCTCCGGCACTCCTTCTGCATCCTTCTGCAGATTCCCGGATTCCTTACCGGTTTCAATGGTGACAGGATCGATGGAAACGGTTTGACCTTTTTGCTCGGCAGACACATCAATCCGTTCCAGCTGCGACAAATCGGGTTCTCCCCTGGTTCCGGAAAAGGTTACCTGAACCGATACCGGGTCCCAGTCCGTTGCGCTTTCCAGTTGATCCGCCATATCTTTTTCCAGGTTTTTCTGATACACTTTTTCCAACTGCTGTTTCTGTCCCTTTTCCAGCTGACTGCTTTGAAAGGAAGCCGTCTCCGCATTCTGCGTCGCTGCCCTTTGGTATATGAATGCATCAAAATCCTGTGTTTGACCCATGAGTTTCAGAACAGGCTGCAGAAACATGATCAGGATTACAAGCCCGAAAAGGAAACTGCTGTACTTCCGGAAACTGCTGTTGGGCAGAAGAATATCCACCAAAGCTCCCAGTATGGCAATCACGGTGAGATTGATGATCCACTGGCTGACTGCGGTTTTCATACCATCACCTCATTTCCCCATCAAAGATGCATTTCCGGTACCGATAATCAGGGCCACCGTGAGAAAAAACATCAGCGCAATGCCCACAACAGTAATAAACAATACATTCAGCACACTGCCGATTCCGTCCAGACAATCCACAATACGTTGATCCGTTATCGGTTCCAGCAATGCACTGGAAAGTTTATACAGTAGCATAAGCGTCAATATTTTCATTCCCGGCGCAAGGCACAACATGCCAATGATGATCAGACCTGTCACACCTGCTGCATTCTTCAGAAGGATCGAGCATCAGATAATGGTATCCATGGATTGGGAGAGCATCTTTCCAACAACCGGGACAAACTGGTCCAGTGCAAATTTGGCAGTCCGTACGGAAAGTCCGTCAAAAGAAGATGTCATGGCTCCCTGGATAGTGAGAACACCGACAAATATCGTGAAGACAAAGCCCAGGATCCATACACTTATTTGGTTCAACAGCTTCCCCAGCTTTTTGATCTGCACCCTGTCACTGATATAACTGATCAAATGAACGACGGCGGACAAGGTAATCAGTGGTATCATAATATCCTTCAGCAGAGTTCCCACGATTCCGACCAACACTCCAACAGCAGGCTGCAGGACTGAAGAAGTTGTAACATTGCCTACAGCGGTCAGCATAGCCAGCAATATCGGATAAAGCACCTGCATGAATTCCGTCATTTGTTCGATGCCGGTTTTTCCAATCTCCAGAGCGGACATCAGACTTTGGAGAATCAGAATGACGATAATGCTGTAACAGGCAAAATATGCGACTTCGCCAACCGAGGGATTGCGGAAGGAATCATTCATATTTTTGAATAGGCCGCAAAGGGTTGCTATGACAATTATTTTCGCCATAAGCATGAGATTCGGCCGAAACTCCCGGAAGAAGACATCGAGGATTCTGTCCAGGATATCCTTCCACCCAAGGGTAAATTGTCCGGTTACCAGCTTTCTAATCATTTCCTTGGCCGATTTCCCTTCCGAAATATCCATACCCTGGTCCTGAAGAGCTTTCCAGTACGGTTCCCAATCCGCCGTGTTCAGCTCATCAATCTGATCGGTAAGAATATCTTCCGGATCTGCCTCCCGGTTTTCACTTTCTGCGGGAGCTGCATATGCCGGTGAAACAAAAAGAGCCAGCACAAGCAGCATCGTCAGGATCATTTTCCTCATAAGTACTCTCCTTTTACGGAAGCAGCTTTAATATGGTTTCCAGCAATGCGGACAGTATGGGAACCGCCAACATCATGATCAGGACCTTTCCCCCCAACTCAATTTTGGAGGCAATGGCGCTTTCTCCCGCATCCCGGCAGATCTGAGCTCCAAACTCAGCGATATAGGAAATCCCGATTACTTTCAGAACGGTGGAAAGATAAATGGAATCCAGGCTTGCTTTGTGGGACAGCTGATTCACAACCGTAACCACGGACTTCAGATTACCGAGAATCATCAGAAACAGGATCGTTCCGGCAGCCAGGGAAATCATCATTGCAATATCCGGCCTTTGCTGCCGGACAACCAGGGCAAGTACGGCAGCCGTCAGACCTATGGCTACAATCTGCATAATGTTCATCGAGGGAACCTCCTTCGGAACCTTTCAGTATAAATGGAAGATGGACTTCACACTGTTGAACAGCCGGCTGATCAGATCCACTATCATAAGAAGAACGATTATCACACCGGCCAGGGAAGTCATCATAGCCATATCTTCCCTTCCTGCCTTGGTCAAAACCTGATTGATGACAGCGATCAGGATTCCTATGGCAGCAATCTTAAAAATGAGGTCTACATCCATTTCCTTCCCTCCAGTCAGAACAGAATGATCGCTAATGCGATACCGCCAAGCAATCCCAGACTTTTATACATTCGCTCATATTTCTCCCGAATGACCCGTGCCTTTTCTTCTTCCTCATGCAGCTGCATCAAAGTCAGCCTGATATATTTTACCTGCCCGTCCTTATCACTGCCTCCCAGCTGTTCTCCGAACCGTCTTAAAATTTCCATATCCTCCTTTTCAAGAAACAATTCCGTCTTCAGATACTGCAGGGAAGAACTCCAGGCTTCGGAAACAGAATAGTTCTTTTTGCCTGCCAGGAGTTTTCCGGTCCGGATGAAAACCTTCCCGGTCCCTCCTCCAATGGAGCCGCCGATCTGCAGCATCGCTTCCGGCAGGAGGGAGGAATAATGAAGGATTTCCGTTTCCAACCGGGACAGTGCGCTTTGAAACGCACGAAGCTCCCTTGTTCTCATTACGTAACGCTTTGCGGCTTCAAATCCGATCAATGTAGAGGTCAGCACAATTACGCAGCTGTTGAATATTTTAAGGATCATTTGGAGCCTCCTTTCTGTCACCGAACCGGTTTGTGCAAAATCTGTGTAAAATCATCCCCGGTATAGACCTTTTCCAGCGTTCCGACTCCCAGGGAGCCGCCAAGTACCGCGATCCGCTGGAAGATCCGGCAGTC
>ENA-UOOM01002171-UOOM01002171.1-fermentation-metagenome-genome-assembly--contig:-NODE-2171-length-16758-cov-7.445369_pt1 | contig 16758 bp, 22 predicted proteins | sample MGYA00245781_ERZ724031 | MGnify/ENA primary metagenome ERZ724031 (study PRJEB28704, sample SAMN03018317) | fermentation metagenome | biome: anthropogenic terrestrial biome; feature: soil; material... | reverse complement strand
GGCATGATACTGTCATCGCAAAGATACTCCAGAACGAAAAATATATGGGCGATGTTCTGCAACAAAAGACATATACAGTTGATTTCCTTACAAAAAAGAGAGTGAAGACGATTATGAGCAAAGGGTGGATGGAATGGATTCTTGCCTTGGTAGGGTAAGCTGCAGAGTCGGAGAGATTGATGAGGATTTAATCAGACGCTTGATACTTAGAATCAAGGTAATAAATGAATCTAAAATTGAAATCCACTTTAAATATGGCATCATTATGGAACAAGAAATTGAGTTTTATGAAGATTAATACGATGATGAAGGCCTTAATGGATGCTCCGGTGTGTAGAATTAGGCAGGGGTGGGGTTCCCACTCCTGCTGAAAACTACTAAGACTAAAATCCTCGGTCCGCTGAGGGTTTTATTGTTAGTAGTTTTTTCTTTACAAATAATACATCGAAATATGGTAATTATTGTGTTATGATTAATATGGAAATAGTGTAAAAAAATTTATCCGTTTAAAATTTTAATAAAACAATTGTGTACATTATCTTTATAATATTGATTTAATTTTAGTCAAATAAGTAGAATTATGTGAAACAAAAGATTATTTATATTTGATGTGAAAAAGATAAAGTAAGCTTTGAAGGAGGATATGGCTATGAAAAAGAAAACAAAATTTATATGGATTCTAATTGTTTCGTTGCTTTTAATAGTAGTTGGGTATACGCGTTATTACCCTATAAAGCATGATACAATTGAATTGCGACATATCATCGAAGATAAGTTTGGTGTAAATATAGAAAGATTCACAAGCATTGGATTAAACAACAAAGATTTCTATTATTTTGTAGTGGCAGGAGATAATATTGCTATCGTAAGAATGAAAATGGGTGTGTTTAATCGATTTCGATATCAGGGTATTTCTTATACTGGTGCAAATTTTGTAAACGGAGTTGTAGAGAGCAAGGGAAATAAGTATCTTCTGGTAGGTGGTAAAAATCCAAATCACGAAATTGAAAAAATATCCTTTACCCTCGATAATATTCAATACGAAATAGACATTGTAAATCCTGGTGATACATTTTTTGAGTATATTCAAATTGATAATAAAACTTTTGATGACCATATCTTTTTAGACAACACAATCTTATATAACGGTAACGGAGAAGATATTACTACTACCATTGACACAAGTAGTGGTGGAGTATAAGAAACAATGAATTTAGGATTGACAGTGAGATTATGGGCAATCTGTATTTCAAGTTAAGATGCATTGTTTATATTATAAGTCACAATTATATGAAAATGTGGCCTGCAAATTATTAAAAAGAACTGATAAATAGGAATTTGGGGGTAGGAAAAATGAACTTTAAATCAAGTCGATTACCGTCTTCATCGAAAGATGTTGAATGGTATTGGGATCGATGTGTGCGAAAAAATATAGATTTTTCAAAAGTCACCATAAATGAAAGTGAATTTGATTTTACAAAGCCTGTTGATTATTTTGATCTTACAGATGGCGGGGCTGACAAGATATCCTTTATTGGGAGACAGTTTGATTTTTTCGCACAGCAAGTTGCAATAGCGGAATTTGAATTGATTATATTTAATAATTTAAACGCAGATACACAAATTGGTGTGCTGTTAAGCAGCGTTGAACATCCGGGTACTGAGTCGTTAGTATATGGTATGTATGCCACTTTCAAATATATTGATAAGGCCGTTTATTGTGCCTACACAATTTGCTTTGTGGATAAAGACACTGGCATGGAAATGGAAGCTGCCGTTATTGAAATTAGTCAGGACGAAGAACCGTATATTCAGCCTATTTTCATTAGTGAAGAAGCTTTAGATTATATGAACTATGATGACATAGCAAAGATATCGTACTGGTTGGGGAATTTTTGGGCCGGAATTCAATATGAAATGAATAATCGGCCAGAAGAGATTAGAGTAATAGAACAGCGAGGATCAATATCAGGTAATAGTGGAGAGCTTAAAGAAGATGACAATATTGTTTTAGTCAGAAGGATAGTCCCTATTGACGAAGATGGAAATATAATTAAGTACGGTGCTACTGGCTCTGGTCGCCAGTATAGTATTCCTTCGTGGGGAGTCCGTGGGCACGATAGAACCCTACCAGATGGTAGAGTGATACACATTCTTCCTTACCGCAAAGGGAAAGAGCGAACAAATTCGGATGCTTTTGCTAAAAAAGGATATCAGTTTGTTGACGAAAAGATAGACTCAGATATCGATTAATGTAATGTTATACGAATGATTTGTCTGAGTAGATAGATTTCAATTTAGTAAGGAACTATAAAACATGAAGTTAGTTAAGGTAAGTGATATAACGCCAAGATTGAGGGAACAGAAGCCTTTTTCTATTTTAAAACTGATAAGACTAAAACCTTCAGTGCTCTGAGGGTTTTATTGTTGGTAGCTTTTATCCTTGTTAAATCAAGTATCAAAAACCAAGAGTTGCCATGCTATAATAAGCACAGTTATTTCATAAAAAGCGAGTGCTGAGCGTCGGAATTGTTGAAAATATATCCTGACGCCAAGGGGGCACCAGGCTCAATGGTCATCAGAATTGCAGCAACAAGGCATGTTGAGAGTATAATTCTGATGACGTATTGTTGTTCTGAGGAGAAATAATAGGGTTCGACCACAACATATAGTGGTTTGAGGGTGAAATCTGGGTTAAAAATCGGCTAAAAAACACCGATTTTTGACCCTTTTAAATAGGGCATTTGACAGATGACATTGGATAATTGGAGATACAGGAAGAGTAAATGGTTAAATTTGGTTGATATTATGGTAGGTGAATTATATACTATAGATGAACATAAGTAAAATATTGTGCATGTAAAAAGAAAAAGGAAACAACAAGTTGTGTAGGAGGAGAAGCATGGAAGAATTAGTTTTATCAAAAATTAAAAAACATATGATTAATGATTGTGTGGATTTATATATTGAAACATTCACTAAAGAACCATGGAATGATATTTACGAATCAAGAAAACAAGTAGTGGAGTTTTTTAATAATCATTTTAACAATAACTACTTTGTAGGTTATGCAGCTTTGTTAGATGATAAGGTAGTAGCCTTGAGTATTGGTATGAAAAAACCATGGATAGAAGGCTTTGAATATTATATAGATGAATTTTGCGTTAGTTATGAAATGCAGGGTAGAGCTATTGGCAGCTGGTTTATAAAGGCAATAGAAGAAGATATTAAAGAGCAAGGAATGAATGCAATGATATTAAATACAGAAAAAAATTATCCATCACAGAAGTTCTATGAAAAAAACGGATTTAAAACACTTAGTGATTTGATAATTCTTGTTAAATAGTGCGGAGATAAAATTAAGCATATATACAGTTATATAGGAAAAAATGTTTTCTAACATTTATATTTGGCGTCGCAGTGGTAAGATGTTGTACGCTAACTATGTCTATCCAAATTACATTTATATGATGATTTCAATTATAGTTATCATAAAAATTTGTGATTCAATGGTGATGGGCAAAATAGGCAATATAGATTAAATAATATTTATCAAGATATTTTGAGATATATAGATACAAGAAATAGAATTGAAAACCAAGGGGCTAAGTTTTTAGGTTAATTTTAATTATAGACATAGCCTCTTTTTTATATCTCGAAATAAAAAGGGAGGGGTAAATTTTCTTGATTGGATATTTATTCCTTTTTAAATTGACTAAAGTTGGCTATGTATATATAATAACAATATCAATGATGTTGATATTGTTATTGATAATGAGCGGATAACATAAGTGATGTTAACGAGTTATTAGAAGAAGCTATCATAGAAACGGAATCTCTTAACTGGGTTTGCAAAATGAATGGCAATCTAAAGGTGATTGAAAAGACTTAATTAAATAAACAACTTTACAAGGAAATGTAATGTTTTAATTTTGCTAAAAAGAAGGTGAAAACGTGAAACAAAAAATTTTAATCATAGATGATGACATAGAACTTTGTGCTCTTGTTGAAAGGTACCTTGAAACAGAAGGCTATGTCGTTACCACCAAACATAATGGAGCAGACGGTCTTACAGAAGGATTAACCACTTCATATCAGCTTGTTGTGCTTGATGTCATGCTTCCGCAGAAAAATGGCTTTGATGTACTTTCTGAGCTGCGTAAAACAAGCAGCGTGCCGGTTCTTATGCTTACTGCAAAAGACAGTGAAATCGATAAGGTTTTAGGACTTAGGCTCGGTGCTGATGATTATCTTACAAAACCATTTAGTATGAATGAGTTTGTTGCAAGGGTGCAGTCTATTATTCGTCGCTATACTACTTTAGGTGGTGAGAGTGTAGAGGAATCTGCATCTATGCTGACATTTGATAATCTTTCAATCGCACCTGCTACAAGGGAGGTTATAGCCTCTGGAGCAACTGTAGATCTTACAGCAAAGGAGTTTGATTTGCTTTATTTCCTTGCTAAGAACAGTGGTAGGGTTTTTACCAAAAAACAGATATATCGTGCAGTATGGAAGGATGAATATGCATTTGATGATAACAATATTATGGTACATATTCGTAGACTCCGCAAAAAAATAGAGCCGAATCCTGAACAGCCTCAGTTTATTCAGACTGTATGGGGTGTTGGTTACAAATTTGATGGAAGGAGTATAATATGAGTATATTTATTATAGTTACCCTCAGCCTGATTTGTATTCTGTGTATATTTCTCTTTGTTATGCAGAGAAAACAGCTAAGGCAAATGTTAGATGTTCTTGTGGCGGCTAAAAATGGAGAAAATAAAAAGATATTTATCAAAGATAACGGAGTTGTTTTGAAAATAAGTTTTGAAATTAATGAGTTAATTTATAGCCATAACCAAGAATTATCACGTCAGAAAAGGTTAGAGCAAGCAAACAAAGAATTACTCACAAGCCTTTCCCATGATGTGAGAACGCCCCTTACATCTTTGCTTGGTTACTTGGACGCACTTGAAAGTGGTATTGTTGATGATGGGGAAAAAGAGGAATACATCAAAATTGCTAGAAAAAAAGCCTATGACTTAAAGAGGCTTATTGATACACTGTTTGACTGGTTCAAGATAGACTCCAAGGAATTGAAGCTGATTATGCAAGATACCGATATTTGTGAGTTAACTAAAGAAATAGTTATTGATTGGTTGCCTACATTAGAGCAGAAGGAAATAACTCCCGAAATAGAAATTCCAGATGAGGAATGGATCATAGAACTTGACCTTTCTGCATATAAGCGTATGGTATCCAACCTTATTCAAAATGCGGTAGAGCACAGTAGTTGCAGTCATTTGAAGGTTGCCGTCAAACAGAATAACGGTATTATTAGCATAATAGTAAAAGATAACGGGATTGGTATAGGTAAAGATAAACTACCACAAGTTTTTGAACGGTTATATAAAGGGGATACATCAAGAAGTAGACAGAGCAGTGGTCTTGGACTTTCTATTGTCAAAGAGCTTGCAAAGATGCATGGGGGTAGGGTAACTGCACAAAGTAATATAGGTGAATATACAGAATTTACTATTGAACTACCAATGTTTAAGAGATGAAGTCATTTGTCATCTCTTTTTATTATGCACGAGAGAATATAAATTTTTCACAGTTTTAGACTTTCTGTTACACATTTAAAAAAGGCTTCCTTAGACTCCATCCAATAGGAGACTTTTTTATTAAAGTAAGAAAAAAGTAAGATTTGCGCAAGGGTGATGTCAGCATTACCTGATACAATAAGTATTGTAAGGAGGTCATGCAGATGAGCGAATATGCAATTAAAACAACTAAGCTGACAAAGCGGTTTGGTGAACAAATAGGTGTGGACCGTGTGAATATGCATGTTCCACAAGGGAAAATCTATGGATTGCTTGGTAGAAATGGGGCAGGCAAAACCACTACTATGCGCATGTTGTTAAACCTTGCTGCACCTACAAGTGGAGAAATTTCATTGTTTGGAGAGGATTACCGAAAAAATTTAAAGGGAACTTATCGTCGCATTGGTTCTATGATTGAAACACCTGGTTTTTATGAAAACCTAACAGGCAGAGAGAATTTACAAATCTTTGCCCGTTTGAGAGGACAGCACAAAAAAGACAGCGTACAAAATGCACTTGAAATTGTAGGTCTTGATAAGGAAAAGAAAAAAAACTTTGGCAACTATTCCCTTGGTATGAAACAGCGCCTTGGCATAGCAGCAGCGATTATGCACGAACCAGAGGTGCTCATCTTAGATGAGCCAATTAATGGACTCGACCCTGTAGGTATACAAGAGGTACGAAAATATCTTGAAATGCTCTGTATTGAAAAAGGAGTAACAATACTCATTTCAAGCCATATTTTAAGCGAGATTGAACAGCTTGCAGATATTATCGGAGTTATGCATGAAGGTAGGCTTATTGAGGAAGTAGCTATGCAGGAACTTCACCAGCGCAACAGGCAATATGTTGAGTTTGTGGTCTCAGATGAAAACAAAGCTTGTCTTTTGCTTGAGCAAAAGTTTGGACTTACTGATTATAGTGTACATGAAAAGGGTAGTATTCGCCTCTACACTAATTTGGAAATGAGATCAGTGCTAAATCAGTGTTTTGTAGAAAGTGATATTTCAGTATCAAAAGTCAATATTAGTGAAGAAAAACTGGAGGATTATTTCTCAAACTTGATTGGAGGTGGGCAACTTGGCTAATCTAGTATATTGTGAATTTTTAAAGCTAAAACGCTCAAAAATGTTTTTTATCAGTGTTTTAGGTGCAATGGTATCGCCTATCATGGTTTTTGCTGGGCTAATAAAAGCTAAAATTACTGAGCCAAATAAAGTTATTACTTATTGGGATATGCTAGAACAGACAAATTTATATGTACTTCTTTTATTTGGTGTTATTGTATATGGAGTGATAGCTGCATACCTTTTCAGCCGTGAATATACTGAAAATACGTTGAAGTCGATGCTTACCGTTCCTGTTTCAAAGGGAGCTTTTTTAACTGCAAAATTCTTTATGCTTTTTATATGGATGATGATCTTAACAGCAGTAGCATGGTTATCCACTTTGCTTTTAAGTATTATCGGCAATGCTGCCCAGTTTAGTGCTACTGTTATTACACAGTCACTTAAAGAGTATTTTCTAGGTGCTTTTTTACTGTATTTTACAATGTCACCTTTCGTCTTTATAACACTTTGGCTTAAAAACTTATTTACACCGATTATTGCAGCAGCCACAGTAGTTCTTGGCAATGTTGCACTAGCCAATGAAGACTTAGGGGTATTGTTTCCGTGGACATCTCCTCATTTGATTGCAAGTGGGGATATTGAAAAATATAACTATTCAACTGAAACGGCTCTTGTTATCATATTTGCTGTTTTCTTCATTGAAGTTTTTTCAAGCTTTGTTTATTTTAAAAAACAGGATGTCAAATAAGGGGGCTTATTTATGGATATTTTAGAATTAATAAAAGTGATTATTATTGGAATTGTTGAAGGCATTACGGAGTGGCTGCCTATCAGTAGTACAGGGCATATGTTACTTCTTGATGAGTTTTTGCAGCTTAATATGGGTGAAGAGTTTAAGGAAATGTTTTTCGTAGTGATACAGCTTGGTGCAATTCTGGCTGTTGTAATTATATTTTGGGATAAGATGTTTCCCTTTGGCTTTAGAGAAAAGCCAATAATTAAAAAAGATATTTTTTTCATATGGTTTAAGGTGTTGGTGGCGTGTATTCCGTCGGGAATTATAGGCCTCTTGTTTGATGACTTCCTAGAAGCATACTTAGGTACTCCTATTGTAATTGCCGCAATGCTTATACTTTATGGAGTGTTGTTTATAGTTATTGAGGCTTGGAATAAAAGACGTAAACCAAAAACGAATACGTTAGCGGAAATTAGCTATCAAACGGCTTTTATGATTGGAGTGTTTCAAGTGCTGTCTCTTATCCCTGGAACATCGCGTTCAGGTGCAACCATTATTGGTGCGCTTATTATCGGTGTATTCAGAGTAGCGGCGGCAGAGTTCAGCTTTTTTCTTGCTGTGCCGACGATGTTTGGTGCAAGTGCATTTAAACTGTTAAAGTTTGGCTTTAATTTTACAAGTTCAGAGCTTCTTACTCTTGGATTTGGTATGGTGATAGCCTTTATGGTATCGGTATTTGCTATAAAATTTTTAATGGGATATATTAAAAAGCACGATTTCAGAGTGTTTGGTTGGTATAGGATTATACTTGGAATTATTGTACTGCTGTATTTTGTATTGGTGCGATAATATAGATTATGAACATTAGCTTTAGATAGACTGTAAGCGTCAAACCTGCCGGTACATTTACAACAAAATAATATAATGAGATAATACTCTAAAAGAATCCAGTTAGAGATAGCTGGAGATCGTAAGACACTAATAAAGTCTAAAGGAGTTAAGCTCATGAATATGAAGAAGATTAGCCATGAAATAAATCTGCAGAAGTGGACGCAGATTGTAGAAGAATGCAGAAGCATCGGGCAAACCGCAGTAAGCTGGTGTGCTGAAAGGGATATAAATATTAAAACATACTACTACTGGCAAAGAAGGGTCTGCAAAGCTGTATGCAATGAATTAGCAATAACCAATAACAGTGTTGAACAGTCACCCGCTTTTGCTGAAGTCTTTATCCCGGGAAGGAGTGCATCCGAAGTTGCAATAACATTAAATATAAATAATATATCCCTTCAAATTCATAATGGTGCCGATGAATCGGTGGTAGCACAAACGCTAAGGATTTTAATCTACCATTTAAAAAGGAAAATGTTGAGGGGTGGGAGTGTTGTCTAAAATCAAGCTACAGGATTTAATAAAGATTTTAAATGAAGATGTAGTAAAGCATAATTCCTGTATTGAAATGAATTTTTGCATTGATAACGATATAGTGTATGGTGATTGCTGGTTGGGAAAAATGCCAGATAGAGGTAATCCTAGAAAAGCAGTATACTGGTACGGGTTGGTTCCAGATGGTTCCCAAGCATATGAATATACTGAATTAGAAGACTTTATAGATGCGAAGGTTTTTAATGGTAAAAGTATGCGTGATGTTTTTGAAAAAGTAACATGGTATTCGCTAGATGGCTGTAGTATAGAGGGAATGCTACCTTATTATCTTGATGGAATGAAGAAAGCTTAAAAAGGTCTGCATATGTATGAATAATGCGAAATAAAGTTTATATATCTTTTATTGAACAATTTGATTTTACAGGTTGCATAATAAATTTTTTTGAAATGTTGTAACGAAATATGATTTTGATAGTCTTATATATGAAGGGCGGTGAGAATGTGACGGAATTTGAAGAAATATATTCTGAATACTTCAAGGATGTATACAGATATGTATTATGTCTTTCTAAAAATGAGAGTATTGCAGAGGATATAACACAAGAAACTTTTTTTAAAGCATTAAAAAACATTGATAGCTTCAAAGGAAATTGTAAGATGAGTGTTTGGCTCTGCCAAATTGCTAAAAACTCATATTTTTCATATTTAAAGAAAGAACAAAACAACTTTGAAAGAGTTGAAGATATAGTCGATATTTTTGACATTGATTTTGAACAAATATTAGTTGACGATGAAAGTGTATTTGGAATTCATAAGGTACCCCATAATTTAGAAGAACCGTATAAAGAAGTATTTACATTGCGTTTTTTTGGAGATCTATCATTTTTAAAAATAGCCGAATTGTTTGGGAAAACAGAAAGCTGGGCAAGAGTCACCTATCATCGTGCAAGAATAAAGTTAAAGGAGAGGTTAATATGAGACTATCATGTGAAGTTATTAGAGATTTGTTACCATTGTATTACGATAAGGTCTGTAGTAAAGAAAGTTCTTCGTTGATAGAAGAGCACTTAGCCGAATGTCCGCAATGCGTAGATGAATTGCAAAAACTTAAAATGGATTTCGAGAATCCAACTATTTCAGATGGGAAGGTGAAATTAATGAAAAATATTTCAGCAAAATGGAAAAAGGATAAGAGGGTTTCATTTACAAAAGGTTCCATGTTGGTTTCGGCTTTAGCAGCTGTGATTTGTTTCATTGCTTATAATGTCATAGGTGCAAAAGTTTTACCAGATGGGAGATTAGTTGAGCCATTCGCACTAATACCAATAGGATATTTATTTGTTTTAGTGTTTATCATTTCACTAATATGCAACTTTGTATTTTTAAAGAAGTATAAAATTAACACTAAGTAAAATGAGTAGAGTCTATATTTGCATTTAAGATCTATCATTTAATTAAATTTAAAAATTTCAGCAGCACCGAGGTGTAAAACCCGGTGCTTTTGTTTTATATAAAACTAAATATAGAAACTTAAGAGACGAAGTTTTCGGTCTAAGCTAAGGCAAGATTCGGAATGAAACCTATGGCATTTTGTTAATTGTGAATTGTTTGTATTTTGTAACCGTTACGTAAATTAACTGAAACTATTTATCAATGAGATATTGGTACAATTTATTAAGGTATTAACATCTTAATTACAATTACGGGTGGTGGATTTATTACCTGTTTTTATTTGGCACAGTCATTTTCTTGCTGCTTGCATCGTTTACCAACTTTACCAAAGGAACGTTGAATATGTCTCTTATCTATTGCTTTGAGGATTTTTACTATTTTTAAATGCAAAGATTGTTAATTATAGGTTATCTGAATAAAGCATAGAATTTACAGGATAATAAATTATGGCAATTAAGCACCCTGATAGCGATAAAGTCAGGGAGTTTTTATATATAAGAATTAATTTCTTAATGTAATAAAAGATGCTTATTCAATTTTATATTGGATTCTAAAATTAATTTTATTTTAAATAAACTTTTTCTTTATTTAAAGCATCTAATAAGTAGATAGATTTTAGAAAGGAGCTACACACAATGAATTATGACCTATACAAGTCTCCTTCAAATGGTTCTTCAATAGCTCTTTCAAGACGCAGGAGATACCGCAAAAATAGAAGACGACATCAACTCAGATTTTTAATGATAGTAATTATTTTATCATTAATGATCTTTGCACTTTTTAATGTTTTCAGCACCTTTAGCTCAAAACATAAAAAGAATATTCCTGTTGAGAAGCATCCTAACAACAGTTTAACGGTTCAAGATGACCAAGTGTTAGATGCAGATACGAGTGAATCAGTATCAGATCAACCAGAAGAAGAAAATATAGGTGGAAATGACTATTCTGCTCTGGTGCCAATGTCTGAAACAGTTGATACCAGCTATTTTGATGACGCGGTGTTTATAGGAGATTCGCGTACTGAAGGATTTATGTTATTCACAGGGCTTTCAAATGCGACTGCCTACACTCACAAAGGACTAATGGTTGATACGGTCTTTACCAATCCGGTAGTAAATGTGGGTGGTAAAAAAATATCTGTTATGGAGGCATTGAAAAAGACCTCTTTTTCCAAGGTATATATTATGCTTGGAATTAACGAAACTGGTTGGCCATATAGCAATTTATTTATACAAAAATATGGTGAAATTATTGATGAGATTAAAAACATCAATCCGGAAGCAATTATCTATGTTCAGTCAATTTTGCCTGTAAGTCAAAAGGTTTCATCGTCACATAGCTACGTGAAAAACACAAAAATCAGCGAATACAATTTGTTGATTCAACAGATGGCAGAAGAAAAGGAAATTTATTATATTAATTCAGCTGAATCTGTAGCAACCACAGACGGCTATCTTCCAGAAGAGGCTGCATCTGATGGTATCCATTTGAAAAAAGACTATTGCTATAAATGGTTGGAATATTTAAAAACGCATACCGCTAATGCGAAATAGTTCAAACAGTAAATTAAAAATCACAACAAGGAGAGAATAACTATGAAGAAATATTTATACACCGTTGTTTTTGTGTTTATGATTTTAACTCTTTCTGCCTGCGGTGCAGAAAATACCAAAATCAATATAGAAGAATTATCTGCTGATTTAATTAGTAATGTAGAATTTGCAGATGAAATGACTCTAATCAATGAAAAAACAGTTGAGAGTTTATACAATATAAATTACGCTATTTCCCAGCAAGTATATATCAGCAGTGGAGCAACAGCAGAAGAAGTAGCTGTTTTTGAGCTAAAAGACGGAAATGATGCTGACAAAGCACTAGATGCAGTAAATCAACGAATTGAAACTCAAAAGCAAGACTTTAAAACTTATATTCCAGAAGAGATACCCAAATTAGAAAATGCAATTGTAAAAAAGGTAGGACAATATGTTATTGTCTGTATTTCTGATGGTGACGAAGTTAATGAAATAATAAATAGTTATATAGAATAAATAATGGAGTGAAAAGAGGTGTGTGAATACAAAGACAATGAATTGGTGATTTCTTTCATCAAAGAAAATGAAGAAAAACTTTATAAGGTTGCATATAGTTATGTGAAAAATCCTGATACAGCTCTTGATTTGGTTCAGGATTCAATTGTTAAGGCATTACAAAAGAGACATACATTAAAGCATCCTGAATACTTGAAAACTTGGTTTTACCGAATCTTAATAAATGAATGCCTTATGTTTATAAGAAAAAATAAGAAAATAGTGTATCTTGAAAATTTGGATGTTTACTTTAATGAGCCATCGCTTAGTTCATTAGAAAATAACAATATAGATTTATATCATGCAATTGATCACTTATCTCCCCAATTAAAAACAATAATTTTACTTCGTTTTTTTGAAGACATGAAATTAGAGGAAATTGCAAGAATAACAGGGGTTAATTTAAATACCATAAAATCAAGGCTATATAAGGCACTAAAGATCTTAAAAATTGATATGGAGGGTGAATTAAATGATAGATAAGTCCAACTATAATAAAATTGATATTCCGGAAAACTTATCTTCTGTGGTTGATGAGGCCATAAAATATGGACTAAGTACTACAATTAAACCATATAGCAGGCTTAAGAAAGTGGCTTCTTTGGCAGCAGTATTTTGCATTATCTTTGTTACTTTATTAAATACCAGTCAGATTTTTGCAGCAGCTATATACGAAATTCCCATAGTGGGCAATGTATGCCGCATTTTCACTTTTAGAGAGTATCATATTGAAGATCCTATTAAATATGTTGATGTAAAAGTACCTCATATTGATAACTCGGGAAAAACGGAGTTGGAAGCAAGGGTCAACTTGGAAATTAGCAAGCTGATTAGTGAAAATGTGGAAAAAGGCGAAGAGCGAGCAAAGGAATATTATGAGGCCTTTATTGAAACAGGAGGAAAATCTGAGGATTTCACGCCGATAGGAATAAATATTGATTATGAAATAAAGAGCATAAACGAAAAGAGTGTTTCTTTTGTCATTACAAAGTATGAAACCTTTGCTAGTGCTTACTTTGAGCAATATTTTTATAATATGGACCTGCAAACAGGAAAATTATTTACATTAAAGGATTGGTTTGGTTCTGATTACAAAGACATCGTTGCATCAAGCATTGAGGAAACTATATCTAACTGGAGCGATTATCAAAAGGAAGCACTGTTCCAAGATGTAGACATAGACGATTTGATAACCGAAAACAGAAATTTTTATTTAAATGATCAGAATCAAATTGTTGTGGTGTTTGAAAAGTATGAAGTTGCGGTAGGAGCTGCCGGTATTCTCGAATTTCCTATTACTACGACAAGTGAATAAGGAGATGATAGAATGATTTTTAGCACCCCAACATTTATATTTGCGTTTCTTCCTATTGTCCTGGCAGTTTACTATGCGAGTCCCCCAAGAATTAGAAATCTTATCTTGTTCTTGGGGAGCTTGATATTTTATGCATGGGGAGAGCCTGTTTATATTACAATTATGCTTTTTTCAACTGTATTTGATTATATGAACGGAATTTTAATAGTAAAATTCAAGGATGCTGGTCAAATCAGAAGGGCGAGATTAGTTTTAATAAATGCAATTATCATCAATCTTTCTATTCTTGCTTTTTTCAAATACAGTAATTTTTTTATAACCAATGTTAATCATATTTTCTCAAGTAATATTGGTTTATTAAATTTAGCGTTACCTATAGGTATTTCATTCTATACATTTCAAACAATGTCCTACACTATAGACGTATATCGTGAGGATGTAGATGCTCAAAAAAATATTATTGATTTTGGTGCTTATGTAACCCTCTTTCCTCAGCTTGTAGCTGGTCCGATTGTAAGATACAAGGATATTGCTGCACAATTAGAATGTAGGAAGGAAACGATAGATAGTTTTTCTTATGGGGTGCGGAAGTTTATTATTGGTCTATTTAAAAAAGTCATGCTTGCAAACAATGTTGGCTTATTGTGGGAACAGATTTCATCAGCTCCCATTGACACCTTACCTGTGTTAACTGCATGGCTGGGAGCAATTGCATTTACTTTTCAGATATACTTTGATTTTTCCGGATATTCTGATATGGCTATAGGACTTGGCAGTATGTTTGGTTTTACATTTTTAGAGAACTTTGACTACCCATATACATCTAAAAGCATTACTGAGTTTTGGAGAAGATGGCATATTTCTCTGGGAACATGGTTCAAGGAGTATGTGTACATCCCCTTGGGTGGCAGTCGACAAGGCAAATTGAAACTTATTAGAAACCTACTTATTGTCTGGAGCTTGACAGGGTTTTGGCATGGAGCAAGCTGGAATTTTATATTTTGGGGAATGTATTTTGGAATAATATTGATATTAGAAAAGACCTTCCTTTTAAAATATCTTGAGAAAATTCCCTTTTGGCTTAGGCATGTATATACACTGGTACTGATTGTTTTTAGTTGGATCATTTTTGCATTTGAAGATATTTCAAAGGTTGTACAATATTTAAAAACCATGTTAGGACTTAATCAGTCAGTTTTAGTAAATTATGAAACAACATACCTTTTAAGCACAAATTGGATATTGTTATTTTTTTGTATAGCTTCTAGTACAAAACTAATAAAATTTATACTAAATAAGGTATTACAGAGCAAGTGCAAAAACAGTTTAATTTTAGGAGAAAGTATAGTATATATTTTCATGCTTTTTATTTCAATTTGTTTTTTAATCGGTGCTTCTTATAATCCGTTTTTGTACTTTAGATTTTGAGAAAGACGAGGGGCTGTATATATGAAAAGGATATGTAATATTGGATTGTCTGTTGCTTTAATATTGATTTTAGCAATTATTTCATTTTCATATGTCTTAATAAGAGATAAAGATTTTTCGGAAAATGAAAACAGATATTTAAGCCAAAAACCTGTAATGACAATCGAAAATGTTTTGTCTGGAAAATACACAAAAGATGTTGAAAAGTATATAGATGATCAGTTTGTATTACGTGATAAATTGATTGAAATAAAAACAGAGACCCAGCGACTCATGGGCAATAAAGATATTAATGGAGTCTACATTGCACAAGGTGATTATTTGATTGAAAGATGTCTTGATAAAGATTTTAATTATACGCAGCTTAATAAAAATATTCAAAGTATAAACGCATTTGCGTCTAGCTTTAAGGATAAGAATATTTCTGTTATGATAGCACCAACAGCTGGATTAATTTTAAAGGACAAACTGCCAAGGTACGCTCCTATATTTAATCAAAACGAAGCAATTAATACAATCAGGGATGAAGTTAAATATGGTAATTTTGTTGACTTAAGAAACACTCTTCTTGCCCATAAAGACAGCTATATTTATTACAAAACGGATCATCACTGGACAACCCTTGGAGCCTTTTATGCTTATGAAGAGTGGTGTCATCAAAATTCTTCAACCGTTAATATTTTAGATTATAATATTAAAACGGTAACTCAATCATTTAAAGGGTCATTGTATTCAAAGGTTTTAAACAGAAATTCCACAAGCGATAGCATTGATATATTTGATGAAGAAGATTCAAAATCTTATTCTGTTTATTATAATTTTGGGAAATCAAATAATAACAGCATCTACGATTTTGAAAAACTAAATAGAAAAGATAAATATCAAGTATTTTTTGGAGGAAATCACCCGGAAATAAAAATAGAGACAAGAAATAAAAACGGTAAACATCTGCTTGTTTTCAAAGATTCCTATGCCAACGCTTTTATTCCGTTTTTGATTAATGATTATGAAACCATATGTGTGATTGATTTAAGATACTTTAACAACGATTTGAAAAAATACATTAGTGACAACAATATTTCAGATATTTTGGTATTATACAATATTATGAATTTTTCAAATGATAAATCGGTAGAAAAAGTTTCATCCATGCCTTAAGTTGGAAAGTTTAACCGATAATTACCATAGGTGGGTCAATTGCCATTATCCTTGGAAATCCTTTTTTAGTTCCAGTAATGGCAATAGGCTTTATGTTTATCCCTTTTTGGTATGTTCGTATTACCCAAACCCATTTTAAAAAGGCTATCTCAGCTGAACTTGAGACAGCACTTAGTATTATTACAACAGCATATTTAAGAAATGAAGATATTCTAACTGCAGCGAAGTGGCGGATACCATGTAAAAATTATATCAGATAATAAAATGGAGTTTAGAATATGGAACTTAGATGTGGATATAAGGAATGCTCCTATTGGAACAGGAGATATGGTAAGTTCAAGATTTAAGGTTAATTGCACCATTATGCTTGAAGTACCAGTATCCTTTGGAGGTAAACTTCTTCCTAGTATGAGGATAAAAATAAAGACAAGCGGGGGCTATACCCCTAAATTTTAAGAGTTTAGAAAGTTAGTGTAAAATTACTGTAGGAAAAAATAAGAAAAGAAAAATACCGGTAAAA
>ENA-UOOM01002166-UOOM01002166.1-fermentation-metagenome-genome-assembly--contig:-NODE-2166-length-16774-cov-4.731025_pt1 | contig 16774 bp, 16 predicted proteins | sample MGYA00245781_ERZ724031 | MGnify/ENA primary metagenome ERZ724031 (study PRJEB28704, sample SAMN03018317) | fermentation metagenome | biome: anthropogenic terrestrial biome; feature: soil; material... | reverse complement strand
ATGCCGGCAAGGTCTTTCTCACTTATAAAGTCGGCGGCTGGCCTGCCGGTGTCAAGCATTTTTTCAAGCGTTGCCTTTAAAAGGTTCATGCGTATCTTTCCGCTGTCAAAAAGCTTTATAAGGGCGTTCAGGTTTTCAGGCGTGACTTTCACGTCGAAGTCGTTTTTCTCATCGTCGCTGCCGAGGCGCGCGAATATCTGGCCTGTAATGCAGTTAGCGGCGGTGCGGGGCTTTTTAGTGCCTTTTGCCGCGGCTTCGAAGTAGTCGGCTATCCTGCGGCGCTCAACGAGCATCTGCGCGTCTTTTTCCGGCAGACCGTATTCGTTTATAAACCTGTCAAGCCTTTGCTGGTAAGGCTCAGGCATTTTGGCTTTTATTTTATTTACCGTTTCTTCAGGCACGGAGATTGTCACAAGGTCAGGCTCACGGAAGTACCTGTAGTCGTCGGCGTCTTCCTTGCCCCTCATGCCCTCGGTGCAGCCCGTTGTTTCATTATAACGGCGGGTTTCCTGCACGACCTTTTCTCCGCTTTCGAGTATGTCTATCTGCCGCTCCGTCTCGTACTTAAGTGCCTTTGTCATGTGGGAAAACGAGTTCATGTTTTTTATCTCGGTACGCGTTCCGAGTTTATCGCTTCCTTTGGGCCTGACGGAGACGTTGACGTCACAGCGAAGGGAGCCCTCCTGCATTTTGCAGTCGGAAACGCCGATGTACCGCATTATCATCTGAAGCTTCTGCATGTATTCGACTGCTTCGTCGATACTGCGTATATCAGGTTCGGATACTATCTCAATAAGCGGCACGCCGCCCCTGTTGTAGTCTATGAAAGTGTCGCCGTGCTGGTGGACGAGCTTGCCGGCGTCTTCCTCTATGTGTATCCTTGTAAGGCGTATTTTGCGCCCGTCTGAAAGCTCAACGTATCCGTTTTTGCAAAGCGGCATATCGTACTGCGAAATCTGGTATGCTTTGGGAAGGTCGGGGTAGACGTAATTTTTACGGTCCATTTTTGAAACGGCGCTTATCTCGCAGTTTGTCGCAAGCCCCGCCATAACGGCGTACTCAACGACAGCCCTGTTCAGCTTTGGAAGCGTGCCGGGCAGGCCTATGCATATGGGGCAGCAGTGGGTGTTTGGCTCCCCGCCGAACTGCGTGGTGCAGGAACAGAAAATCTTTGTTTTTGTCGCAAGCTCTACGTGGGTTTCAAGGCCGCACACAAGTTCGTAATTCATAGCTTTACCCCCGTTTCCACAGGCTTGAACGCACAGGCCGCCTGTTCGAATTTATACGCCGCGTTTAGTATGAGCGGCTCCGAGAATTTCCGGCCGATAACCTGCACGCCGACGGGCATATTGTCGCTGCCGAGGCCGCACGGTACGCTTACGGCCGGCAGGCCGGCTATATTTACGGGTACCGTACAAAGGTCGGTAAGGTATGTTTCAACAGGATTATCAGGCGTATAGTCCATAGGAAAGGCCGTCATCGGCACAGTAGGCGCTGCCATGAAGTCGCACTGCGCAAAGGAGCTTTCAAAAGCCCGCACGATGGTTCCCCTGAGGTTCTGGGCTTTTTTATAAAACGCATCGTAATATCCGGCGCTTAAAACGTATGTGCCGAGAAGTACCCGCCGCTTTACCTCCGTGCCGAAGCCCTCGCTCCTCGTTTTGCATATCATGTCGTTTCTGTCGGCATAAGTTAATGTTTTATACCCGTACCGTATGCCGTCGTAACGGCCTAAATTAGACGAAGCCTCCGCGCATGCGAGTATATAATATACCGGCAGGCTGTACTTTATAGACGGCATGCTCAAATGTACTATTTCCGCGCCCATGGACTCAAAGACCTTGAGCGATTTTTCAAATTCGGCTTTTATATCTTCGCGGACGCCGTCGAGGTACTCTTTGGCGACGCCTATTTTTTTACCTTTTATGTCATTGTTTAACGAGGCGTATGCCGGCTTTGCCATGCCGCTGCTTGTCGAGTCCATTTTGTCGTACTGTGCTATGGCATCGTAAATTATCGCCGCGTCCTCGACGCTTGTTGTAAGCGGGCCTATCTGGTCAAGGCTTGAAGCGAAAGCTATAAGGCCGTACCGTGAAACAGCGCCGTAAGTCGGCTTGAAGCCCACAATGCCGCAGAAGCTCGCTGGCTGCCTTATGGAGCCGCCAGTGTCGGAGCCGAGGGCGTAAGCCGCTATATTGCCGCTTACAGCCGCCGCTGCCCCGCCGCTGCTTCCGCCGGGCACGCGTGAGGTGTCATGCGGGTTGCGCGCCCCGCCGTAGCATGAAGTCCGGCAGGTTGAGCCCATGGCAAATTCGTCCATGTTGCACTTGCCGAGCAGGACGGCGTTCCGTTTTTTGAGTATGTCCCATACGGTTGCATCGTAAATGGGCCTGTAGCCCGAAAGGATTTTTGAGCAGCAGGTTGTTTCTATGCCTGTGGTGGAGATATTGTCCTTTAGAGTCATAGGGACGCCCTCAAGCGGCATGAGCTTTTCGCCGGAGGCGATTTTTTTATCTACGCGCCTTGCGGTTTCCATTGCTGTTTCGGGCGTGGTCTTTATATACGCGTTTAAGGAAGGGTTCTCTTTATCTATGGCGCCGAGGTATTTTTGCGTAAGTTCCGCGCAGCTTATCTCCTTTGACTCAAGGAGCCTGTTTATCTTTTTAATTTTACCGTAATCCATGGTTCCCTCCTTATGAGTGCCGCTTTACGAGGAAATAACCGTCCTCGGCGCAGGGTGCGTTACTGAGGATGTCTTCGCGGCTGTACGACGGCACGGCCTCGTCTTCCCTGAAAACGTTCGTAAGGCCGTTGATATTGTCAAAATCCGTAGCATCCACCGGCGCCGAATTTACCGTGTCGGCAAATCCGATTATTTCGTTCATATCCTTCGTAAGGCCGTCAAGCTCCCCGGGCTTTACGGAGATTTTAGCGAGCCTTGCTATTTTGAGTATATCTTCGTGTGTAACCAAAACTGCATCACTCCCAAGACGGATATTTGCATATCCTTATTTATTATAAAAAGATATAATCGGGATTACTTACTGCCTTAGCTTTATGTGTACTTCCCTAAGCTGCTGCTCCGTAACTTCGCTCGGCGAGCCCATCATTACGTCTTCCGCGTTTGAGTTCATCGGGAAAGCTATGACTTCGCGGATATTTTCTTCGCCTGTAAGCAGCATGAGCATCCTGTCGATGCCGGGGGCCATGCCTGCGTGCGGCGGCGCGCCGTAGTGGAAAGCCGTGTAAAGCGACGAAAACTTTGTCTTGAGGTCTTCTTCAGTGTAACCTGCTATGGAAAAGGCCTTTTTCATAATGTCGATGTCATGGTTCCTTACGGCGCCTGATGAAAGCTCAACGCCGTTGCAGACTATGTCGTACTGGTAGGCAAGTATGTCTTCCGGTTTTTTATTTAACAGAGCGTCCATACCGCCCTGCGGCATGGAGAACGGGTTGTGGGTGAAGATATACTTTCCGGTTTCCTCGTCTATGCCGAACATCGGGAAGTCTACTATAAAGCAAAGCTCGAAGCGGCTGCCGTCTATACGGCCGAGCCGGAGCGCAAGCTCGGTGCGTATCTGGCCGGCAAGGGCGGGGGCAAGCTCCGCGCTGTCAGCTATGAAGAAAATAACGTCGCCGTTTTTAAGGCCGGCGCGTTTTGTAAGCTCTGCGCGGCCGTCTTCGGTAAGGAATTTATTTATAGGTCCCTGGTACTCGCCTTTGTCGGTGACTTTTATATACCCAAGGCCCTTCATGCCTATACTTTCGGCAAACTTCAGCATATTTTCAAAAAAGCTTCTCGGCTGCGAGGCGCAGCCGGGTACGTTTACGGCGCGCACGGTTTTGCCGGAGAAAGGTTTAAAAGACGTATCCTTAAAGATGTCGCTTATATCGATTATTTCGAGCGGGTTCCTTAAGTCCGGCTTGTCCGTTCCGTACTTAAGCATTGACTCGGCGTAAGTAATGCGCCTGAAAGGGGCTTTTGAAACGGCTTTGCCTGAAAATCTGCTGAAAGTTTCGCCTATGACTTCTTCGGCAACGCTGAAGACATCCTCCTGCTCAGCGAAGGCCATCTCAAAGTCAAGCTGGTAAAACTCACCCGGCGAGCGGTCGGCACGCGCGTCTTCATCACGGAAGCACGGCGCTATCTGGAAGTATTTATCGAATCCGGAAACCATGAGGAGCTGTTTAAAAAGCTGCGGGGCCTGCGGCAGCGCGTAAAATTTTCCTTTGTGGCGGCGGCTCGGTATAAGGTAGTCGCGCGCGCCTTCAGGCGACGAAACGGACATAATTGGGGTTTGTATTTCCAAAAATCCCATTTCAGTCATTTTTTTACGCAGGAAAGCGATAAGTTCCGAACGCAGCACGATATTTTTGTGTACCTTGGGGTTCCTCAGGTCGAGGTAACGGTACTTGAGCCGCACGTCTTCCTTAGTTTCGCGCGACATATCTATTTCAAACGGGAGCGGGCGCGTTACTTTTCCGAGTACTTCAAGTTTTTTCACTTTAAGCTCGACTGTGCCCGTTGGTATTTTAGGGTTTACCGTATCGTCGTCGCGAAGCACTACCGTGCCGGAAGCCGTTAAGGAACATTCGCGGTTTACGTTTTCGAGCATTGCATCGTCATAAATGACTATCTGTAAAACGCCGTAATGGTCGCGCAGGTCTATAAATTTAACGCCGCCGTGGTCGCGGATATTTTCAACCCAGCCCGCCACGCGTATCTCTTTGCCTATGTCGTTTTCGCTTACTTCACCGCAGTAATGCGTGCGGTACCGGTTGGCTCTTGTCATATGCCGTACTCCCCTTTTTTGCTTTCTTTAATTGTGTCTTTTATAACAACTGATTATACCATGAAAAATATATTGTTTCAACAAAGCTTTAAAAAACGCGCTTTGCGCTTTTACAAATGAACAGCGGAAGGCTGTGAGGCCGGCCGCGCACATGTTTTACGGTATAAAAATAATAGAATACGGAGTAAAGCGCATGGCTCAGCGCTTCATAAGTTTTTTGCCGTTCTGAAGTATTTCTTTTATCCGCTGCAGCGACTCGTTGTTTGTGAAAGACTTCATTGTGGGGAATGCCTTTATAAGCCTGCGCTGCGTAAGGCGCATACCGTTTTCGAGCAGTTCCTTTTTGCCGTAAAGCCATTTTATGCGCGCTTTTGTCTTGTCGTCAAGATGGTCGGCTATGGTTTCCTGAAGGACTTCTATACGCTCTACGGTTACTGTGTGGGCCTTTTCCTTTATCTCGTCAAGCACCTGCTGCAGCTCAGTCAGCTTGCCGTTAAGGCGCAGCATTTCGCGTGAAGTTATATACGTGTCTATTAAAAAATATGACGCGAACGCAAGCGAAACGGCCGGCAGCATAAAGCCCGGGATGGACTCCAGTGCCGAAAACAGCAGCGGGTTGATGTAAAGCACCATAAAGACGCCCATAAAGCCGAATATAACGGAGTTTTTTAAGCATACCCTCCCGTGCAGGTTTATCTTATGCTTTGAATAGTCCCAGTACTTGACGTTGAATAATTTTTCAAGCGCCAGCCCCGTAAAGTATTCGAGCGTACTCGTTAAAAGCACGGCCGATATGTACAGCAGCGGGACGTTGCCCTGCAGCGGAGACAAAACGGACGTGACAAGCACGCCGCCCGCTCCGTAAACGGGGCAGAAAGGGCCGCCTAAAAAACCGCGGTTTATAAATCTTTTCGCTGAGACGGAACAGTATATGCTCTCGCATACCCACCCCATGAAGCTGTATGACGTGAAAAGAAGGAACAGTGTAAAAATGTAATCCATCGGAACTCCTTAAGGTATGCCGCAGCCCTGCGGCGCGGCCGGATAAAACGGTATTTTCAGTTTAATAATTAAGGATGCCTGCGCCGTGTTTTTTGAAAAAATCCCTTGACTGCTCTGCGTTTATGAGTATCTGCTTTTTAAGCTCGCCAAGGCCGGAAAACTTTTTTTCAGGGCGGAGGAATTTTAATATTTCCGTCCGTATGGTTTTGCCGTACAGGTCCCCGCCGGCGTAGTCGGGCATCCATGTTTCTACGAGCACGCGGTCAGAGCCGACGGTAGGCTTTAAGCCAATGTCCGTAACGCCGCAGTAGTACTTGCCGTTAAGATAAACCCGAGAAGCGTAGACACCGTATTTCGGCTTTACAAATTCAGGGGGTACCTTTTGGTTTGCGGTAGGGGTGCCGAGTGAACTGCCTATGCGGTTGCCGCGCACCACAGGTGAAACAAAGCAGAACGGCCTGCCTAAAAGTTCTGCGGCTTCACCTACGCGTCCCTCTGCTATAAGGCGGCGTATCCTTGTGGAGCTTATCGGTTTGCCGCCGCTTATGACTGCGCCCGCGACGCTGCTTTCTATGCCGCGGCGGGCGCACAGCTCCGCAAGCGCGCCGCTGCCGGCCGTACCGCCGCGGCCGAACGTGAAGTTAAAGCCGCAGCTCGTTTCTTTAGCTTTGCAAACGCCTGAAAGTACGGACGTGACAAATTCTTCGGCAGTCATGTCTTTTACCGAAATAAACGGCAGCACGTACAGCTGTTTTATTCCCATGCGTTCAAGCAGGTTTATTTTCTGCTCCATGGTTATGATTTCCCCGCACGGCTTTTCCGGCGAGTTTTTGCAGGTATTTCCGGAGAAAGTCAGCACGGTTGGCACAAGGCCGCGCTTTGCGCATTCGGCCGCCTGCAGTATGACTTTCTGGTGGCCTTTGTGCAGCCCGTCGAAGTTGCCGAGCGCGACGGCGCTTTCGTCCTCAGAATGTGTAAAATCACAGTAAACTTTCATTTTATCGTTCCAGTCCAGGATAAATATATTTGCAGCTGAAGTATTCCTGTTGCATTGCAAGGTAAAATCTAACGCCCCTGCGTAAAAAGGCGGAGAATACGCACGTCTTCACCGCATATATTGCCTAAGCCTAAAAAAACGCCGTCCGGCGACATTATACGGTAAATATCACCTTCGCCGGCGTTAGTATCCCTTAAAGCGGTATATGAAATTTTAAGCGCGCCGCCGTTGGTAAAGCGCTTTGCCTGCGCTTCGGAAACCCTTAGCTGGGGGTATGGCACAAAAAGCGTTTCAACAGGCAGCAGGATATCCGAAAGCTTACCTTCAGCCGAAAGGCGTTTTGCCGCATCTAAAGTGACGCAGTCACTTTCGGCAAATATGCCGGCGCGGGTTCGCCTAAGGGAGGACATCACGCCGTATGTTTTGAGCGCATCCCCTATGTCGCTGCATATAGTCCTTATATATGTGCCCTTTGAGCATGACACTTTTAAGCGGCCGGACATATCGTTTTCGTCGAAATCGAGAAGCTCCAAAGTGTAAATGCTTACAGGGCGCTTTTGGCGTTCTATCTCTATACCCTTGCGCGCAAGCTCGTAAAGGCGCTTGCCGCCTACGCTTACCGCGGAGTACATGGGAGGGGCCTGCATTATTTCCCCACGGAACATAGGAAGGACTCCCTCAACATCCTCGCGCTTTACCCTAACGCCGCTCTGCGCCGTTGTTTTACCGGTTATGTCCTGTGTGTCTGTTGCAAAGCCAAGTTTAAACCCGGCGACGTACTCTTTGCCGGTGTCAGGCAGAAGTGACGCTGCGCGCGTGGCGCTGCCGAAAAGAAGCGGCAGGACGCCGGTCGCCATTGGGTCGAGCGTGCCTGTGTGGCCTGCTTTTTTAGTATGGCATACGCCGCGCATGACGGCAACTACGTCAAAAGAAGTGAATCCCGCGGGTTTGTCCATAACTATTATACCATTCATATGTTTTTGTCAAGGTACTCCTTTGCGGCGTTTATTATTTTTGCTTTGGCGTCTTTAAGCGGGGCGGCGATGGTGCAGCCGGCGGCTCCCTTGTGGCCGCCGCCGCCGAAAACCGCGCATATGTCCGATGCATCCGCCGGCGGGTGGGCGCGCAGGCTTATCTTGTACGTGCCGTCGTCCTTTTCCCTTAGCGTAATGCCTATGAGGACGCCTTCTATGCCGCGCGGGATGGTGGCAAGGCCGTCGAGGTCGTCTTCAACCGCGCCGGACTCGGTTATCATTTTTTTCGTTATTTCTATAACCGCTATGCTGCCGCCGCGCGCGTACTCTATGGAGTCCATGACGCGCTTTTCCATTTCAACGCGGGCGCGGCTTTTCGTGTCGAACATTATCCTGTTGATAGACGGGGAGTCTATCCCGGTTTCGACAAGGTCGGCGGCTATGCGGTAAGTGTCGGGCGTAACATTTATATACTTGAAGCAGCCGGTGTCCGTAGTTATGCCGGTGTAAAGCGCGGACGCGATGGGCTTGTCTATCTCTATGCCCATGAGCTTGAGCAGCCGGAAAATGATTTCACATGTGGCGGCCGCTTTGGGGTCTACGAAGTACTTTGGGGTGTACTTTGTGTTTGACGGATGGTGGTCTATGCAGAGGCCGACTTTATCGCCGTATGCCGAGAGGAGCGGCTCGCCCAAAAGCTCTTTGTCGGCGATGTCCACCGTAACTGTAAGGTCCGGCGTAAAATCGTCATCCCTGATATTTTTAAAGATATAATCGTATTTCGCGCCTATTTTATCAGAACATTTTATGCGGGCGCGTTTACCGGTTTTTCTCAGTCCGAGGCAGAGGGCTGCCGCGGAACCGAGCGTGTCACCGTCCGGGTAGCGGTGGCACAGTATCAGCGTTTTTTCGGACGATTGGAGTATGGCGGCGGCATCGTCAAGGCTTATCATGCTTTTCCTCCTTCAGTTCGTTAAGGATGCGCGAAATATTGGCACCGTATTCTATAGAGTCGGTAGCCCTGAAAGTAAGCTCCGGTATTTTCCTTAACGAAAGGTTTTCCCCAAGCTCGCGGCGTATGAACCCCGAAGCGGACTTCAGCCCTTTTACGGCCTCTTTCGCGCGGTCAAGGCCTTCCATCGCGCTTATATATACTGTGCAGTACGAGAGGTCGCGAGACACCTCAACGCGCACTATGCTTATCATGCCCTGGACGCGCGGGTCCTTGAGCTTACGGAATACAGCCGTAAGCTCCCGCCTTATATCTTCCGTGACACGGCCTAATTTGTTGCTGTTCATAATTTAAATAACACCGCCTGACGTAAACTGTCGGCGCGCCGCCCCGCGGCGGCCGGCATTATTCCCTGTACTCTTCCATGGTAAAGGCTTCGAAAATGTCCCCCTCTTTTATATCGGAGTACTTTTCAAGCCCTATGCCGCAGTCGTAGCCGTCGGGGACTTCTTTCGCGTCGTCTTTAAAGCGTTTGAGCGACGCTATCTTATCCTCCGTAAGGACTATGCCGTCGCGTACGACGCGTATCTGCGCGTCACGCGTAATCTTGCCGCTTGTGACGTGCGCGCCCGCGATGGTGCCTACGCTGCTTATCTTGTAAACCTGGCGCACTTCAGCCTTGCCGAGGGCCATTTCACGGAACTTAGGCGCGAGCATGCCCTTCATGGCGGACTGTATTTCTTCTATGCAGTCGTATATAATGCGGTACAGGCGCATGTCGACGCCGTCGCGTTTCGCGTTTGCCTCAGCGACCGGGTCGGGGCGCACGTTGAAGCCGACTATGATGGCGTTGGACGCCGCGGCGAGCATGACGTCTGACTCGCTTATGGCGCCTACGCCGCTGTGTATGACGTTTACGCGCACTTCTTCGTTGCTGAGCTTTTCAAGCGACTGGCACACGGCCTCAACGGAGCCCTGCACGTCTGCCTTAACTATGATGTGCAGCTCCTTCATGTCGCCCTCTTTCATCTGCTCAAAGAGGTTGTCGAGTGTAACTTTGGTGCGGCTGTTGAACTTTTCTTCTTTCTGCTCGTTCCTGCGCTGCTCCACAAGCTGCCTTGCGAGGCGCTCGTCTGAAACGGCGTTGAAGATATCGCCGCCGGTAGGCACGTCGTCAAGGCCGGTTATCTCGGCCGGCACGCTCGGCCCCGCCGACTCTATGGTCTTGCCGTTTTCATCCGTCATAGCGCGCACGCGCCCGACGGTCGTACCGGCGACAAGTATGTCGCCGACTTTGAGGGTGCCGTTCTGTACGAGCACCGTCACCACTGGGCCGCGGCCCTTGTCGAGCCTTGCCTCTATTACCGTGCCTTTTGCGGCGCGGTCGGGGTTAGCCTTAAGCTCTTTCATGTCGGCTATGAGGAGTATCATCTCAAGAAGCTCCTTTATGCCGGTTTTATTTACGGCCGAAACGGGCACGCAGGGCGTGTCGCCGCCCCACGCTTCGGGGACTATGCCGTACTTTGTGAGCTGCTCCATGACTAACTGCGGGTTTGCGCCGGGTTTATCCATTTTATTTATTGCTACTATAATTGAAACGTTTGCCGCCTTTGCGTGGTTTATGGCTTCGACTGTCTGCGGCATGACGCCGTCGTCGGCCGCGACTACAAGGACGGCTATATCCGTAACCTGGGCGCCCCTTGCGCGCATGGTCGTAAACGCTTCATGGCCTGGCGTGTCGAGGAAAGTAACGTCCCTGCCGTTTATCTCTACCTGGTAAGCGCCGATGTGCTGCGTTATGCCGCCGGCCTCACTCGCGGTGACGTTTGTGTGGCGTATGGCGTCGAGCAGGGAGGTCTTGCCGTGGTCAACGTGCCCCATGACTACTACTACCGGCGCGCGCGGCAGAAGGTTGTCGTCCTTGTCTTCGCTGTCGTCTATTATCTTGTCTTCTATGGTTACGACGACTTCCTTTTTGACTTTAGCGTGGAACTCCATTGCTGCGAGGGAGGCCGTGTCGAAGTCTATGACATCGTTAACGGAAGCGAAAACTCCAAGGCCCATGAGCTTTTTAATTACTTCTGCCGCCGTTGCCTTAAGCCTTAGGGCAAGCTCGCCTACCGTAATCTGCTCAGGTATGCGCACGGTTATAGGTTTGTTTTTGCGTTCCATAGCTATGCGGCGCAGGCGCTCGGACTCTGTTTCTTTTTTGCCGCGGCGCTTACCGCGGTAACGTGAGCTGCGCTGGGTAAATTTCTGCTTTTTGACAGTGTTGTCAGAGGACTTTACTTTTTCGGACGCGAGCCTGTCGTACTTTTCGTTGTACTTATCCATGTTAACGTGCGTCAGGTGCGTGTCGACTATCCTTTCGCGCGGGCGGCGTATGATGCCGTCGGCGGTCTGCTCGGACGTCTTTTGTATGCCGGGCTCGTTTTTCTGCGGATTTTTTTGGAACGGCGCGCGCGGCTTTTGGGCCGCCCTTCCGGCGGCCGGGGCCGCGGGCTTCCACTGCTGCTGGCCATTCATGCCGCGCGCCCTGCCCGTGCTTCTCTGCGGCTGGGCGCCTGCTTTGACGGTCTGCGGCTGCCGCTTTGCGGCGGCAGGCTCGCTTTTAACTGCCGCCTTTGCGGGCTGCCGCGGCTTGCCGTTTATAACGACGGGCGTTTCATGCACGCCCTCAGCAAAATATTCGTCGAAATTCTTAAGGCTGTTTTTCTGCGTAAATTCTTCAAAGACGACGTCAAGTTCGTTTTCCTCAAGTGCCGTCATATGTCTTTTTTCTTCCCCGGTATATTTTTTTATAGTATCAATTACTTCTTTATTTGGGACGTTCAGGTCCCCGGCAACGTCGTGCACCCTGTATTTTATCATCATAATTAAACATTCCTCCTCAATCCTGCGCGCTAAGCGCGAGCAGCCTGTTTGCGAACCCTATGTCGTTCACCGCAATCACCCCTGTCTTTTTACCGACCGACTTTTCAAGGCCGTCCATAGTGATGCCGGCCCTGAGCATTTTTACGCCGTATTTTTCCGAAAATAAAGTAAAATGACGCACTGTACGTTCAGAAACATCGTAAGCCGTTACCACCAGCGCGCACTTACGCTTCAATATTGATTCCCTGGCAGCATCGGTGCCGAGCGCGAGTTTTCCGGCTTTCATTGCTATTCCGAGCATGTGCATCATTTTATCATTCATTGTGCGGTAATTCCTCCTCTATACGGCTGTAAACCTCGTCGGGTATTTTGCAGGAGAACGCCTTTTCGAACCTTTTCGCTTTTTTGGCGGCTCTGAGGCAGGACGCGCTCTTGCACAGGTATGCACCGCGCCCGGGTTTCCGCCCTGTAAGGTCGAGCGAGATTTCACCCTCGGGGGATTTTACTACGCGCACGAGTTCTTTTTTGGGCTTCATTTCACCGCAGCCGGAACACATACGCATTGGTATTTTATTTTTACGCATAAATACATCAGCCTGTCTTTATATCAGAATATATTTAAAATATATATTTTGCAAGTTAAATTTCGGCGCGGCCCTCGTCGGAGGGGGCGCTTTCGGGCTTTATGTCTATTTTCCAGCCGGTGAGCCTTGCGGCGAGCCTCGCGTTCTGCCCTTTGTTGCCTATAGCGAGTGAGAGCTGGTTGTCTGGGACTACGACGCGACAGACGCGGGAGCCGTCCGCAGCCGGTTCAACCGAAAGCACGTCGGCCGGTGAAAGCGCAGAGGCTATGAATTTTTGGGGGTCGTCGCTGTATTCGACTATGTCTATTTTTTCACCGCCGAGTTCGTCTACTATGCGGTTTACCCTTGCCCCGCGCGCGCCTATGCACGAGCCTACGGCGTCTACGTCCTGGTTATGGCTTACGACGGCGATTTTGGTGCGTGAGCCAGCTTCGCGTGAAACGGCCTTTATCTCGACGGTGCCGTCGTAAATCTCAGGCACTTCGCTTTCGAAAAGGCGTTTAACGAGGTCGGGGTGCACGCGGCTTATGATAACCTTTGGGCCTCTTTCGGTTTCTTTTACGTCCGCGACGTAAACTTTTATGTGGTCGCCTACGTTTATCTTTTCGCCTGGCACCTGCTCCTGCTTCAAAAGCAATGCTTCAGCTTTGCCTATGGTTAAAGAGGCGGCGCCTGTGCGCGGGTCGAGCCTTTCGACTACCGCGTCGACTATCTCCTGGTGCTTGCTTTCAAATTCCTTAAGCATGCGCTCACGCTCGCCGTCGCGTATGCCCTGCCTTATAATGTTCCTCGCGGTCTGCGCGGCTATGCGCCCGAACTCCTTGGTGTCGAGCATTACGGCGACCTTGCCGCCGGTTTCGGCAGTAGGGTCTATGGAGCGGGCATCCTCAAGGAGTATCTCGCGGCCTTTATCTTCTATGTCATCGACGACGGTTTTGTTGAGGTATACATCAAATATGCCTTTTGCCTGGTCGATATTTATGACGCAGTCGTCATTGCCGTAGCTGCTTTTGCATGCCGTGACAATGGCTTTTTTAATCCTGTCGACCATAAAGTCAACGGGAATACCGCGCTCCTTCTCAAGCATGCCGAGCGCCTCGAAAATTTCACTGTTCATTATACTTCAGTCTCCTCAAAAAAATCATCCTCGGCAAGGCGGATCCACGCCGTGTCTTTTTTGTCAAAAGAGATTTCGCTGCCGGAACCTGTTTTTAAAGTTACGGTTCCGCTGTCATATTTTAAAAGCGTACCTGTAACGAGCTTTGAGCCGTCGGCCGCAGGCCTGATGAACCTGGCGGCCGCGCGCATGCCCGCGCATGCTTTGAAATGTTCGTCCCTTGAAAGCTCCCGGTTTATGCCAGGGGATGAAACCTCAAGGCAGTAAGGGCCGCTTATGGGGTCGAGCTTGTCGAGCGGGCCGTTTATAGCCCTGCTCATGTTTTCACAGTCATCTACCGTTATGCCGCCGGGCTTGTCGATGAGTATGCGCAGGAACCAGTCGCCGCCTTCCTTTTCGTAGCGGACGTCCCAAACCGAAAGGCCGAGCTTTTGGGCGTATGGCGCCGCAAACGCGCGCACGGTGTCTGCCGTTGAGGAAGCTTTATTGCCTGACAAATCCCTTCACCTCTAATAATACAAACAAAAGAGCGGGTCACCCCACTCTTCCATCTTACTTAATAACCTTATATACATTACCACATATTGATAAAAAATGCAAGCGAAATTAACAGGTTTCCGTTACGCCGCGCGGGTATGCCCGCGGGACGTGCCGGCACGGTTAAAAAGCAACAGTTTTATAATGCCGCCGCGAACACGTTTTGACATAAACGGCAATTTAGCTGCCCTATAATATTTTTAAAGCCGTGGCGGAGGCGATGCCGTTGAAGCAGACGATTTACGTTGACGTGCTTGTCGGCGTAAACCTTTTCATAAATTATTTTTTACTTTTGGCGACGGCGAAGTTTTTGCTGCTGCCTTTTAAGCGTAAAAGGCTCATTTTGGCATCCGCCGCCGGCGCCGCGTATTCGCTGACGATTTTATTGCCGCAGATAAACCCGGTGCTGTCCGTTCTCGTAAAGCTGCTTATGTCGGCAAGCATAGTGTGGGCGGCGTTCGGTTACGGCGGGGTTAATTTATTTATAAAAAAAACGGCCGTTTTTTACATAATTAACTTCGCGTTTGCCGGGCTTATGACGGCGCTGTGGTACTTCTTATCCCCAAGCGGGCTTATAATACGGAACTCCGTTGTATACTTCGACATATCGCCGCTCATGCTCATAGCGTTAACTGTTTTATGCTATGTACTTATAACCCTGCTTAACCGCATAACCGGACGGCAGATGCCGCAAAAGCTTTTCTGCAGGGTAAAAGTCAGGCGCGGCGGCGCTTCATGCGTTTTTTCAGCCAAAGTTGATACGGGCAATTCGCTTAAAGAGCCGTTCTCTGGGTACCCTGTGGTAGTCGCGTATGAAAAGGCGGTTTCGTCGGTTATTCCGGACGGGGGCACGGGCGTTAGGCTGGTGCCTTACGGTACGGTTTCGGGTGAAGGGCTTTTAAAAGCGTTTAAGCCTGACGGCTTTACAGTTTTATACGGCAAACAGGAGGCCGAAATTAAAAACGTATATGTGGCGGTGTCAAAAACAAAGCCCGGCGACTGTGACGCGCTCCTGAACCCGGAGCTTCTGCCGCCGCCTTAAAAAGCCTCCGGCTTAATCCAGCCGCCGCCGGATGGCAGAAACGGCCGCGGCGGCACGGCAAAAGGAAATGTATAAGATGAAAGTATTTATCAGCATCAAAAACATGTGCGGCGGGCTGCTCAGAGCCATCTTCCTCAGGCTCGGGGGAAAGGTTTACTACATAAACGGCCCGGAAACGCTGCCCCCTCCGCTTACAAAAGAGGAGGAGGAAAAAGTAATGCGCAACATTATGAACAATGTTGAAAACGCGCGCGAGCCGCTTATAACCCACAACCTGCGGCTTGTGGTGTACATAGCCAAAAAGTTCGAGTCGTCGAGCGCCGGCATGGAGGACCTTATCTCCATAGGCAGCATCGGCCTCATAAAGGCCGTCAACACTTTCAGGCCGGAGCGCAACATAAAGCTTGCGACATACGCTTCGCGCTGCATAGAAAACGAAATACTCATGTACCTGCGCAAAACCTCACAGCTTAAAAACGAAATTTCCATCGACGACCCCTTAAACGTGGACTGGGACGGCAACGAGCTGCTGCTTTCGGATATACTCGGGAGCGACCAGAATACCGTAACTGTAGATATTGAAGAAGAGGTTGAGCACGACCTGCTGCGCGGCGCCGTTTCAAGGCTTGCCCCGAGGGAAAGGAAAATAATGAAGCTGCGCTTCGGCCTTGGCGGCGACGGTAAGGAACATACGCAGAAAGAAGTGGCTGACGAACTCGGAATCTCGCAGTCATATATTTCAAGGCTTGAAAAAAGAATAATACAGCGCCTTAAAAAAGACCTCGAAAGGGTAAGCTGAAGGCGCTGCAAGCTTTTACGTCACAAGTATGGCCCCGTATGCCTTAAGAAGCTTTTCATATGTATAGTACCTTTGGTTAGCGGGGCTTGTTGAAGGCAGCGGCACGGCCGGCACACCTGTTTCGGGCAGGCAGAGCCGCCTGTAAAGGGAAGCGGCTTTAGTTCCGGTAGTAAATACCCTTTTTATGCCTGTCCTGCCAAGTAATGAGGCTATGCCGTTCGGCACAGGCTCTTTTATGCTGCCGTCGTCGGCGCCTGATATGCGGCAGCTTTTTAAAACGTCCCACAGGGCTATGCCGTGCGAAAGGACAAAGGCCGCCTTTTCACCGTTAGTTTCAGGGAGCGGCTCTTTATACAGGTCGGAGAGTATGCGCCAGAACCTGTTTTGTGGGTGGGAGTAGTAAAACCCGTATTCACGTGACTTAGGCGAAGGCATGGTGCCGAGTATAAGTATACGCGAGTGTTCATCGTACACCGGCTCAAGCGGGTGCACAATATATTCAGACTTACTGCTTTTTGTATTTTTCCGCATATTTAAGAAGCTCCTCCCGCGTGTTTTCGCACTTCCCGTCGATGACGGCGTCAAGCAAAGAGCGAAGCGTATCACCAATTCCTTTCCCCTCGGAAAAACCTGCCGACATCAGGTCAAAGCCGTTTACGGCAAGGTCTTTTTGCGTGAAGCACTCTTTTTCTCCCGTTACCCTGTCGAGCGTCTTTTCCGTCTCTTCAAGCGTACAGAGCTGGTTAAAGCAAACGGGGCTTTTTGCTTTAGTGTCCGCCTCTTTTACTTTTAAAAGCAGGCGGAAAATTTTTTCTCCGGTTTTGTTAAGGCGCCGCTTCACGGCTTTTTCGTCAGGCGAAACGGTTATACCGTGCAGGCCGACAAGCTCCGTAACCATTTCTGAGAAGCGGCGCGGGTACCTGAGGCGCTTCAAAACAGCCTGCGCTGTCTCAGCGCTTCTTTGGGCATGGCCGTAAAAGTGGCCGGTTCCGCCGGCATCTTCCGTGTAGCAGAGCGGCTTTCCTATGTCGTGGAAAAACATGGTGCTCCTTAAAAGCGGGTCAGGCTCTATGCTTTGGACGGCTTTTAAAATATGCCCCCAT
>ENA-UOOM01002163-UOOM01002163.1-fermentation-metagenome-genome-assembly--contig:-NODE-2163-length-16782-cov-13.358761_pt1 | contig 16782 bp, 15 predicted proteins | sample MGYA00245781_ERZ724031 | MGnify/ENA primary metagenome ERZ724031 (study PRJEB28704, sample SAMN03018317) | fermentation metagenome | biome: anthropogenic terrestrial biome; feature: soil... | reverse complement strand
CAGCGTGACATGGTAAACGGAGTCCAAAGTTGCGAACTTGATTTGACAGTACCGTGGGGTGGCACGGGTCGTTCTTTTTTATCGTGAATGGATGGAGCGGTTATGGATTATTTAATCATTGGCATTATTCTGATACTGGCGCTGCTGGCCATCCGGCTGTCAAGCAAGCACGGCATCCCGGCGCTGCTGCTGTTCATCGTGCTGGGCATGGGCTTTGGCCTGCTGGGGCTGGATTTCAGCGACTACCAGCTGGCCCATGGGCTGGCCACGGTGGCGCTGATGGTCATCATGTTTTACGGCGGCTTTGGCACCAACTGGAAGATGGCCAAACCCGTTGCCAAGGAGGCCATCGTGCTCAGCTCGCTGGGCGTGGTAACGACGGCGCTGCTGACGGGGCTGTTTTGTCACCTGGTGCTCGGGTTTCAGCTGCTGGAGGGCATGCTGATCGGATCCATCGTGGGCTCGACCGACTACGCCAGTGTGTCTAACATCCTGCGCTCCAAGAACCTGAACCTCAAATACAACACCGCCCCACTGTTGGAGCTGGAGAGCGGCTCCAACGACCCGACCGCCTATACCATGACCATGGTGTTCCTGTCGGTCATCATGGGGTCCGACCTGTCCGTGCCGATGTTGGTCATTTCCCAGGTGGCGATTGGGCTGCTGGTGGGCTTTGTATTGGCCTTTGTGTTCGGCAAGCTGCTCAAGAGCATGGGCCTGCAGGAGGATGGGCTGTCCGCGGTGCTGATGGCGGCGGCGGTGCTGATTACCTACGCGGTGGCGTCCATCTTGGGAGGCAACGGCTACCTGGCACTGTATATCCTGGGCATCTGGTTGGGCAACATTCAGTTTCGCGGCAAGCGGGATATTGTGTTTTTCTTTGATGGCTTCTCGGAGATGATGCAGATTGCCCTGTTCTTTATCCTGGGGCTGCTGAGCAACTTCCAGAACTTTCTGAAGACCTTCCCGGTGGCGCTGGCCATCATGCTGTTCATGACCATCCTGGCCCGCCCGCTGAGCGTGTGGGGGCTGATGCTGCCCTTCAAATTGAAGCGCAACCAGCTGCACATGATTTCCCTGGCCGGCATACGCGGCGCCGCGGCCATCGCCTTTGCCATCATGGTGGTCAACAGCGGGGTCAAGTTCTCCATGGATATCTACCACATTGTGTTCGGCATCTGCGTGCTCAGTTCTCTGGTGCAGGGCAGCCTGATGCCGCCCGCCGCCCGAAAGCTGGACATGCTGGACCCCAACGATACCGTGCTGCAGACCTTCAACTATTATCAGGACAAAGCCGAAATCGGCTTTTTGCAGACCAGGCTGCACCCGGGCAGCAGCCTCATCGGCCGTCAGGTGATGGAGCTGCGGTTGACGTTTGACTTTATCGTGGCCAAGATTGAGCGGAATGGCCATACCATCGTGCCCCGCGGGCATGTGGTGCTGCAGGAGAACGACGTCATTGTGCTGGGCGGCGAAAAGCATTTCGATGCCAGCGGACACGACCTGGTTGAGTTCACCATCCCGCATGGACACAAGTGGGTTGGGCGCTCGGTCAAGGAGCTGACGTTGCCCACGGACCGGCTGATTGTGATGGTGCAACGACAGGGCAATGACATCATCGTGCCGTTGGGCGACACGGTGATGCAGGAAAGTGACAAGGTAATCCTGTTGGAAGTGAAGGACAAGGCACAAAAGGGCCTGCCGGTGGATTGATGGCGAACGCGAAGGGGCATTCACTGTGTGTATGATTGTTTTCAAATGCAATTCACACGTTGACTATCGCGTTTCCTCCATAACTAATCGCATGGAAGACGTTGCGTCTTACCAATAAAACTGAACCTTTATCAAGAAAATCCTTTGATAATCAAGGGCTTTGCCTATTATCACCGCATTGGCATCAACAAAATGCCGGACGGCGGCGCAGATTCATCTTGCGCAACCGGCAATATCCGATATAATAGGGCACAAGTACGAGAGAGGTGATGCGGATGAATTGGAAAACCCTGTTCACCAAGCAAAAAATGATGCGGACCGTGCTGTTGGCCCTGCTGCCTGTGGGGCTGATGTCGGTCTATCTGTTTGGCTGGCGGCATGTGGTCATGGGGCTGGTGGTGGCGTTGGCCGGCGCGGTAGCCGAATACCTGGTGATGCGCACCATCAACAAGGAGAAGACAAAGATCAGCGAGGCGGTGTTCGTCACCGCGGCGCTGTTTACCCTGTCGCTGCCGCCACAGACGCCCATCTGGATTGCTGTGGTCGGCATGGTGTTTGGCATCGTGTTCGGCAAGGCGGCGTTTGGCGGCTTTGGCCGCAACATCTTCAACCCGGCGCTGGTGGCGCGCTGCTTCATCTACATCGCCTTCCCCACGCAAATGACCATGCAGTGGGCGCAACCGTTTGCCGGCCTGCCCGGAGGCTTTGCCCAATGGCTGCCGCAGGCGGCCGCTGACACGGCCTCCTCGGTCACGCCCATCATCACGCTCAATGCCGGCGGCGCCGCAGCCCCGCTGGGCAGCATGCTGCTGGGCACCATAGCAGGCAGCCTGGGCGAGACCAGCGCGCTGCTCATCCTGCTGGCCGGTGCCTTCCTGGTGTACAAAAAGGTGGCATCCTGGCAGATCATGGTGTCCACCATCGGCAGCGCGGCCTTGCTGTCGGCAGCGCTGTACTTCACGGGGGTGACCCACGCGTCACCGCTGTTCGTACTGCTCAGCGGCGGGCTGATGTTCGGCGCCATCTTCATGGCGACCGACCCCGTCTCTGCCCCCAAGGATAAAACAGCCCAGTGGCTGGTCGGCATTTTGATAGGCGTCATCACGGTGGTGATTCGCAGCTTCTCGCTGTTCACGGAGGGCATGATGTTTGCCATCCTGATTGCAAACGCCGTGACCCCGCTGATTGAGCTGAAGCTCAAGCAGCTGGCTGACGCGAAAAAGGCCAAGGCGAAGGAGGTGGCTGCCGCATGAAGAAAGGCCATATCTATACGCTGGTATTTATGGTGGTGCTTAGCGCTGTGCTGGTGTTCGCGCTGGCCGCGGCGTACGAGGCCTTTAAGCCCAGCATTGCAGCCAACGAGCGCCTGAAGGAAGAGCGCGCGGTGCTGTACGCCTTCGACCTGGACAACGGCCTTGCGGACGCCGATGTGCATGACACCTTTGCCCGCTTGATCAAGGAAGGCGAACAGAAAGGCCAGCAGGTCTACGTGTACGAGGATGCGGGCGAGGTGAAGGGCTATGCCTTCCCGTTTGATGGCGCGGCGCTTTGGGGCGGCCTGAGCGGCTACCTGGGCGTCAACGCCGATTTGAGCCAGACCACCGGCCTGGTCTTTACCAAGCAGAATGAAACGCCCGGCTTGGGCGGCCGCATCGACGAGGACTGGTACAAGGCGCAGTTTCGCAACCTGCCGCTGGCGGAGGGCACCACCCTGCGCTACGGCCAACAGACGGACTATCAGCTGGACGCCATTTCCGGCGCCACGCAGACCTCGGCTGCGGTGCTGCGCACGGTTAACCAACTGTTGCACGACGTGATTCTCGCCGGGGAGGTGAAGTAAATGGCCGATAAACCCATGGCAATCGCCAAAACACAACTGTTCACCGAAAATCAGGTGCTGCGCCAGGTGCTGGGCATCTGCTCGTCGCTGGCGGTCACCAACTCCATGAACAACTCCCTGGTCATGGGCCTGGGGCTGAGCTTCGTCACCGCGCTGAGCAGCCTGACGCTGTCCGCCATGCGCAACATCATCCCCCACCGGGTGCGCATGCTGGTGCAGACGCTGGTCATCGCGGTATACGTGATTTTTGTGGACCTGTTCCTGCAGGCTTTCCTACCAGAAATTTCCAAGCAGCTCGGCCCGTACGTGGGCTTGATTATCACCAACTGCATCATCATGGGCCGCGCCGAAGCCTATGCGCAGAAAAACCCGCCCATCCCCGCCATGTTCGACGGCTTGTTCGCCGGCCTGGGCTACACCGGTGTGCTGCTCATCGTGGCGCTGATTCGCGAGGTCCTGGGCTTTGGCACCATCTTTGGCATCAACGTCAACCTGATTGGCTTCCAGACCTGGACCATCATGATCATGCCCCCGGCGGCCTTCTTCATCATCGGGTCGCTGATCTGGGTACTGTCCGCCCGCGCGCAGAAAAAAGCCGCCGGCGGCGCCAAGTAAGGAGGGATTGACATGCCGCAAATCAGCCCATTCATCATCTTCTTTGCCTCCATCATCACCAGCAACATGATCCTCAGCAATTTCCTGGGCATGTGCTCCTACTTGTCTGTGTCCAGCGAGTACAAGACTGCGACCGGCCTGGGCATGGCGGTGACGCTGGTGCTGGTCATGACCACCGTGATTAACTGGGTGGTGTACAAGTTCGTGATTTTGCCGCTGGAGATTGAGTACCTGCAATACATTATCTTCATCATGGTCATCGCGGCGCTGGTGCAAATCCTGGAGATGGGCATGGATCGCTACATGCCCGACCTGCATGCCAAGCTGGGCATCTTTCTGCCGCTGATTACGGTGAACTGCGCCATCCTGGGCGTCACGCTGTTCATGGTCATACGCAGCTACGGCTTCTCCCAGTCGCTGATGTTCAGCCTGGGCAGCGGCCTGGGCTGGTGGCTGGCCATCAACATGCTGGCAGCCATTCGCGAGAAGCTGAAGAACGCCAAGCTGCCCCCCGGCATCTCGGGCCCGGCGCTCAGCTTCATCATCACGGGCATCATGGCCATGGCCTTCATCGGCTTTTCAGGCATATTCACCATCCAGTAAGCGGGAGGCAATATGGATTTTTCAATCATCCTGAGGACGGTAGGCTCGCTGGCGCTGATATCGGGCGTGCTGAGCGTCATCATCTCGGTGGCCGAAAAGGTGCTCAACAACTACGGCACCTGTGAGCTGGACATCAACGAGGGGCAGAAAAAACTGTCCGTGCAGGGCGGCAGCTCGCTGCTGAGCACGCTGGCGGGGGAAAAGATATTCATCCCCTCGGCCTGCGGCGGCAAGGCGACCTGCGGCCTGTGCAAGGTGCAGGTGCTGGAAGGGGCCGGCCCCCTGCTGCCCACGGAAGAGCCCTACATCAGCGAACAGGAGCGAGCGGATCATGTGCGCCTGTCCTGCCAGATCAAGGTGAAGGGCAACATGCGGCTGATGATTCCCGAGGAGCTCTTTAATATTCGGGAGTTCAACTGCACGTTGGAATCTATCACCGATATGACCTACGACATCAAGCGCTTGCGCATGAAGTTGCCTGCGGGGGAGACCATCAACTTCAAGGCCGGTCAGTTCATGCAGTTCTACACCAAGCCCTACGGCAAGGTGAAGGAGGAGGTGTTCCGTGCCTACTCCATCAGCTCCAAGGCGTCGGAGCACGATTACCTGGAGCTGCTCATTCGCCTGGTGCCCGGCGGCATCTGCACCACCTATGTGCATACCGCGCTCAAGGAAGGTGACCAGGTGCGCCTGTCCGGGCCCTATGGCGACTTCTATTTGCGCGGCGACTGCGAGGAACTGATTATGATTGCCGGCGGTTCGGGCCTGGCGCCCATCCGCTCGCTGGTATATGACGTCATCGAAAAGGGCCTGCCCCACAAGATGCGCTTCTTCTTTGGCGCCAACACCGTGCGCGACCTGTACTATATGGAGGAGTTCGCGCAGATTGAGCAGGAGTATCCGCAGTTCAAGTTCATCCCCTGCGTGGCTCGACCCGAGCCCGAGGACAACTGGACGGGCGACACCGGCTTTGTGACCGTGGCGCTGCAAAACCAGGTGGATACAGGCGAGGGCAAGGAAGCCTATCTGTGCGGTAGCCCCGGCATGCTGGATGCCTGCATCAAGATCCTCAAGGAGAAGGGCTTTACCGACCAGACCATCTTCTACGACAAGTTCTGAGGAGGCCACATGAAAGAAAACCCCAAGAAAGAACAGTTTCGCGATACCATGGAGGAAGGCGAACTGGTAAAGGACGGCTTTTTGGGCGAGGATGAGCGCCCGGTAGACGAAATTATCGCCGCTGACCAGGCGCTGCTGGCGGGCGCCGGGTTCACGGCCGAGCGAATCGGCGCCGCCATGCGCACGCTGACCCGCCAGGGCATGGCCGGCATGGGCGAGGAAGTGGACGCCGGGGAGTACCTGGTGAAGGCCGAGGAATACATGGGCCTTATCGGCTGCCCCTTCAAGGACAACCATCGCGCCGCCAAGCGCAATACCACCGCCACGCGCAAGTCCACCGGCCGCGCCATGATGTGGACAGATTTGGGCATCCACCTGATTCAGAAGCACGGCTTCTTCCAGGGTAAGGGCTCCCCCTATCGCCTGGAGCCGCTGGAACTGGCCGCGTTTTTAGGGCTGGAAGCGGAGTAAAAGCAGGCGTCTACAAAACAGCCGCGGTTCATGACCGCGACTGTTTTGTGTCTGATAGAACAAATATATGAAGTTGCGTTGCAGTTCAATTCGTCATGAAAGCCCCTTCAAACCGTGTGAAAATATCCCTGAGCCTGTCATCCAAACGGTTCAGTATTTCCTCGCGATGCGCGGGCAGGATGCCCGGATAGTCGGCGTGCCCGCGGGCGTATTGCTCGGCCACGGCCCCGGTGATGCAGGCGACGGTGTCGGAGTCGCCGCCGATGGAAATGGCGTTGCGGATGGCATCCTCCACACCGGTTGATTCCAGCATTGCCACCAGCGCCGGTGGCACGCTGCCCTGGCAGGTGACGTCAAAGGTGTAGCTAGGGCGAATGTCATCCAGTGTGAGGTTCAGTGGGTAGTAGTTGGCGTTGATGTGGTCTCGGATGTCCTGCATGCCGGCGCCGTGCGCGCCCAGCCAGGCGGCCGCTGCTGTGGCCTGCGCCCCCTTGATGCCATCCGGGTGGTTGTGGGTTACCTCGGCCGTGAGGCGGGCCAGGTGGGTCGCTTCGTTCAGGCTGCAGGCCGCCCATACCACGGGGGAAACCCGCATGGCTGAGCCGTTGCCGTAGCTGTTGTAGGGGCGTGGGTCCTTTGCCTGCAGCCATAGGCTGAAGTGGCCGCCGTACCCTGCATTTGGGTACAACTTGCCCAGATGACGCATGTGCTGTATCAGCGCCTCGCGAAAGCCGTCGTCGTCCAGCCCCTGATGTTTGCGGTCGAGCAGCGCTTCTGCTACAGCCAGGGTCATCACCGTATCATCGGTGAAGAAGGCGTCGGGTGCGAACAGGGGAAAGTCCTTGTGCTTGATGTTGTTCCATTCGTAGACCGAGCCTACGATATCGCCCATGATGGCACCCAGCATATTAGTTCCTCCCCGGCTGCGGTAGTCACGGTCAATTTCGTGCCGCCAGTCAGCGCTCAGCGGCTGCTGTGCACGCATGGTACGGGCGGCCTTTTCTAGCGCTTCGTATTGGACCTGTGTGCCCTGTGTGTCGTTGTGGCGGGTCACGGCGCGATCAGCCGCGATGCCAAAGCGCTGGGCTTGGGCAATGGCGTCCATATTGGCGCCGATGAACAGGAATTCCCACTTCCAGCGTTCCCTTTGCTGGGTGACCAGCGCGTGCACCTGCTCATAGGTGAAACGGCGGCTGGCGTTTTCCATGCCATCGGTGATGATGGCGATGAGGGTGTTCTCGGGCTGCATGGCTTCAGCGGTTTTGCGACGCGCGTTGATGGTTTTCTCAATCGCCATGCCCATGGCGTCAAGCAAGGCTGTGCTGCCGCGCACGTAGTAATCCCGCTCCGTCACGGGGCTCACCCCGCGGATGTCGATGCGGTCGTGCAGCAGCTCAATGTGGTTGTCAAAGAGTACGGTGGTGACCACCGCTTCGCCCTCCGCCGATTGCTGCTTTTTGAGCAGCGCGTTGTAGCCGCCGATGGTGTCCTTCTCCAGCCCTGACATGGAGCCCGAACGATCCAGCACAAAGACCAGTTCTGTCAATCCCTTTTTCATGGTGTCTGCCTCCTTTTTTCTTGGTCCCATAACCAGGATAGCAGGAGGCAGGGATGGGCGGGTCAACTCGCAGTTTACTTTTTCGTTCCGGCGCGGCTTGCGCTTAGAGGGATGAGTTGCCCAACAGAGCATTCTCAAAGCCCTGGTTGAACAGCATGCTGTTGATTTCGACGATATTGTACAGGCGGCGCTCGATAAAGTAGCGCACAATCAAATCCGGCTTGCTGGCGGGGGAAAAGGCGTAGCCGGCCAGCGCCAGCAGAGATTCTGCCTCAGGCAGGCTGAGCTGAAGGCCTATGCACAGCGCCATCACGGTGTTCTTGCGCGGCTGGCTCAGCTCGTTTTTAATCTTGTAAAATGCCTGCTTGGTGATGTTGGCGCGCTTGTAAACCTCGGGGTCCGTCATACCGCGGCTGTCAATCAGCATCATCATGCGGGCGGCGAAACCTGGGCTGGTTTCGAGGGATGGCCCGGGCGCGGACCGCTTGTGTTGGATTTTGCCGAAATCGGGCCGGGGAAAAGAGGGGCGCGCTCTGGGCGGCGAGGGACTGGCATCGCCGATGCCTTCCTCGATCTGCGTGCTGTCCAGCGGCGCGTGTGGGGCGGTGATGTCGCCGGGAAAGTATTCCGTCGGGGTATAGGAGTCCTGCGCATCGCTATCCTGCCTGCGCCTGTCCCAACGGACGGCCTCCTCCTCGGCCATGCGGCTGCGCCACCCTCTGGCGCGGGACAGCCGCTCGTCCACATAAAGATCGTCCACATACTCGCGCACATCCTGCGTCAGCTTTTGTGAGGCGGTGAGTGCCCGCCGGCTGAACACAGCCAGGTAGATGGTCAGCTCTCTGTCCAGCTGCAACAGAAAGCTGTTGATCTCTCCTGCTGCGACACGCAAGGCAATGTGATGGGGAAAGCCGTGCGCGCCGGCGCCCAACAGGGGAAAGGCGACTGTGTCAAACGGATGGCGCGCCGCCAACGACAGCGCCGCCTGCCAGGCCGAGCGCAGCTGCGCCTCCTCCCCCTTGGTGCCATTCACCCATCGCGGGCTGGGCGCATGGATGATGTGCTTGGCCGGCAGCAGAAAGCCCGGCGTCAGCGCCGCCTGACCCACCGGGCAGGGCCCAAGCATCGCGCAGGCACGGGCCAGGTCGGGCCCCGCGGCTGTGAATATCGCGCCGCTTGCCCCGCCATCCCCGGGCAGCATGCTCTGCGGCGTTGGGCTGACCACCGCGTCCACCTGCATGTGGCTGATATCCTGGCGAACAATCAGAAAGGGCATGCGTACCTCCGGCTGATGTATGGTTGTGCTGCGCATATTGTATCATATCGCCACAGGGAGCGGAAATGAAACAAATCCCCACTTAGATCCGATAAATCGGCGGGATATTGACATTCATCCCCATGATGGCTATGATATCCGCATGAAAAAGGGAAACGAACCGCCTCAAGCCCCACAGGTACAGCACAGGATGCTGCAGCGGGGCGACCTTTTGACGCTGGACGGCCGCCTCATGGAAGCGGGCTGGGCGACCAGCCTGCTCAAGCGCTACGACCGGGCGATGATACGCGCACCCAAATGGCGTATCAAGGAGTGGGACTACTACCTAATCGCCAGCGATTTTGCCGCCTTGGCAGTGACGGTGGCCGACAATGGCTACATGGGGCTGGACAGCGTGAGCCTGATGGATTTTGAGCAGGCCAGCCATCTGACCCAGACCCGCATGACGCTGATGCCCATGGGCAAGCGCGCGCTGCCTGCCGACAGCGGCAGCGGCGTGGTGCGCGCACGCGGCAAGCAGTACGAGCTGACCTTCCGCAAGGAGGGGGCACAGCGCCACCTGTATGGCCATGTGTATGATTTTGGCGGGCCGCGCAAGCCCCTGTTGTTTGATGTGATTCTGCACGAGGCGCCGGACGACAGCATGGTCATCGCCACACCCTTCGCGGGCAAGCCGCATCACTTTTACTACAATCAGAAAATCAACTGCATGCCAGCCGACGGGCGCTGCATCTATGACGGGCAGGAGTATCTGTTCTCCCCGGCCACATCCTTTGGGGTGCTGGACTGGGGGCGGGGCGTATGGCCCTGGCGCAACACCTGGTACTGGGCATCCGCCTCGGGGGTGGCGCTGGGCGCTCGCTTTGGGTTCAACCTGGGGTATGGCTTTGGCGACACGCAGGCCGCCACCGAGAACATGCTACTGTTTGACGGCCGCGCCCACAAGCTGGGACAGGTTGTCTTTGACATCCCTATAAAGGATGGGCGGGAGGATTGGCTGAGCCCCTGGCGCATTCATGATGACCAGGGGCGGCTGGACCTGGTGTTTGAGCCGATTGTAGACCGCAATGCCTACACCACGACCCTCATCATCGAGACGGACCAGCACCAGGTGTTTGGCCGCTTCACCGGCCGGGCGTTGCTGGATGACGGCCGGGCAGTCGATATCGCCATCCTCATCGGCTTTGCCGAAAAGGTGCGCAACCGGTTTTAGTCCTTTCGCTGGCCCAGGCGGCGGTCCCTCGCCGCGCGGGAGAACACGCACCCGCAATAGTCCTGACGATAGATGCCGTATTGGCGGCTCAGCTCGGTGGAGCGTAAATAGCCGCCGCGCTTTTTAAAATCACTGTTGAGGAAGGGAATATTTTCCTCCTGCCCCAACTGTTCGCCCAGCGCGTTAAGCAGCGCCGCGTTTTTCATGGGGCTGATGGTCAGTGTGGTGGTGTAGCAGTCATAGCCATGCGCTGCCGCGTAGCGGGCGGCGTTTCTGAGCCGCAGCGCGAAGCAGCGCTCGCAGCGCGCGCCCCCCTCGGGCTCCTGCTCCAGGCCGCGCACAGCCGCGTAGTAGGATGCCGGGTCGTAGGGCTGTATCACGGCTTTATCAGCCAGGCCGCTGCGGGCCGTTAATTGTTGCAGCTCCTTGGCGCGCAACTCGTGCTCGGACGAGGTGTCGATGTTTGGGTTATCGTAGAACACGGTGATGTCGAAATGTTGGTGCAGCCGCTCCAGCACCGCGGTGCTGCACGGCGCGCAGCAGCAATGCAGCAGCAGCCGGGGACGCGGGCCGTCCTTTGACAGGCTGTCGATGAGCGCCTGCATCAAGGCGTCGTGATTGGGACGAGGCATGGTTCCTCCTTGCCGGATAATGCTGCAATGATTTTACCATAAGTCCCATAAGCCGGCAAAATCATGCATGAAAGCGCCCCGCAGAGTCGTTGTATGGATAGTCGATAGGATAGGGTCGGCCGGTTGTAGGTGACATAAAAGTGGGTACAATCCTATCGGCACATAAACACGATTTTCGGCAAGCAAAGTGAGGTTTTGGCGATGAAGCATGCAAGGAGCATCCGGGCTGCCCTCAGCCTGTTGCTGGCAATGGCCCTGCTGGTGGGCGTTGTTCCGGTGCTGGCCGATGGCATCAATATCATTGGAACGGTCACGGTGACCAACTCGTCCTATGTCAATGTGCGCACCGGCGGGGCGACCACCTATCCTGTGGTGGCGACGGTGCTGCCGGGCTCCATCTACCCGTGTATCGGCACCGCGCCTTCCGGCTGGTATGAGATTTTGCTGGACAACGGCCAGACCGGCTTTGTATCCAACAACCTCACCAGCTTTGCCCCCGGCGGCACAGGCCAGTACCCCGGCGGGCAGGATACCAGCGCCATCAGGAAGACCATCTCCGTCACTTACCGCACCGAAGCCGGGGCCGTCCTGGCCACCGACTACGTAACGCTGCTCTACGGCGTAAACATTGTGCCCGCCAACGATGGCAAGGTGCCTGCGGGCTATACATTGGTGTCCAGCCGCCGCGTCACCGTCAATGTGGATTGGAGCGGCACGGCCACGCCCTCCAGCGTGGTGTTCACCTACAGGCCATACAGCGTGCCGATGACCCCGGCACCGCAAACCACCGCCCAGCTGCCGGTCTACTACCGCGATATATACGGTGTGACGCTCAACACCCAGGTGCTGAGCCTGACGCCCGGCAGCCGCCTGATTCGCCCCAACGCGGCGCTGGTGCTCTCGGGCTACACGCTGGTGGGCCCGGCCGATGTGGTGGTCTCGGTGTCCAGCAACATGATGCCCATGCCGGCATCGGTCACCTTCATCTACGCGCTGACGGTCACACCGACCGCTGCCCCACAGGCCGCGGCCACGGTGCCGGTATACTATATGTCAAACGCGGGTGCCTACCTCAACGTGGCATACCTCACGCTCAACCCGGGTGTCAACTATGTGATGCCTGATAACGCCCTGGCGGGCGCTGGCTACACCCTTCAAAGCGCCAGCCCCGCGGTGGTCAACGTAAGCGCCTATGGGGTGGCAACGCCCAATTCGGTGACATTTGTATATGCGCCTACACAGGTGGCGCCGCCGGTGCCAACTGTGCCGCCCGCACCGCCCGCCCCATCCCCCAACATGACGGAAGTGGGTGTGGTATACAAGGATCAGAACGGCAATGAAATTTATCGCACCAAAGCCTATGTCGGCAACGGGCAAAACTACGTCAGCGCCAATGATGCCTTTGTGCCAGGCTACACATTGACCAGCCCGCGTCAAGTGTATGTGAACATCACCGCGGAAGGGTATCCATCCCCCTGGCAGGTGAACTTCACCTACAAATCGGGCGGTAACCCCGCGCCGCAACCACAACCGCAGCCCCAGCCTCAGCCGCCGTCCGGCGATACCCCAACCTATCTGCCCAACTACTTGAAGACCAAACCGAACCCCGGCAGCTACCCGGTATTCACCGGGCCTGGCAACGCGTTCTATCGCGTCGGCAATGCCACACTGGGTGGCGGTACCATCCGCGTATACGGCAGGGAGGGAGAGTTCGCGCTGATTGGGTATGGCCTGTCCAACGGTGGATACCGTATCGGCTTTGTAACCCTGAGCGCAATTCCGGCCAATATTGTCCAGCAGCTGCAACAGCTGCATGTGACATACATCGCCAAGGCCAATGTATCCACCTCGCTGTTTGTGGATGACCCCATTGTCAGCACAAACCGTGAGCTGGCCAAACGGATCACGGCAGGCAACACGTTCTATCTGCTGGGCTATCTGAATGACTTCTGGGCCTGGGTGGAGATACCCAACTTTGAGGGCAGCGGCAAACCAGCCCGCGGCTTCGTCAGCCGCAGGAGTTTGGGCGTATAACAGAAACAATACTGAAACACCAAAAAAGAACGGGCGCCAACCGGCGTCCGTTCTTTTTGAATGGAATAGATCCTTATCCCTGCTGAATGCCGGCTTGATCGGGCTGCAGCGGGAGGGGTCGCCACCCCTCGGGCAGATGCATTTGGATTGCGGGTGCAAAAGATGAATCTTTGTGGATGCACATCAGGGTCGGACCGGCGCCGCTGAGGAACACAGCAGCACCGAATGCTTGCGCCGCTTGCCAAACGGCTTCGCCACCCGAAATCAGGGGCAGACGGTGGGGCTGGTGTATGCGGTCGCGCAGGGCGGCATGCAGCAGGGGCAAATCGCCCATTTCCATGGCTTTCATCAGCAGCATGGCATGGGAGAGGTTGTATACCGCATCCGCCCTGGGCAGGGAGGCAGGCAGCACACCGCGAGCCTTGGTGGTCGGCAGTTCAAAATCCGGAATCAGCGCCGTCCATTGCAGGCTGTCCGATAGCGCCAATTCGACTTCATAGAGATTGCCCTCTTCCTGCATGGCCGCGCGCAACCCGCCAAGCACCGCGGGGGCAGCGTTGTCTGGATGCCCCTCCATGCGGGCGGTCATCCGAAAGATGGCTGGCCGGTCGAGCGTCCGCCCGTGCAGCAGATAGGCAGCCCCGATGCCTGCGGCAATGGTCGCGGCGCTGCTGCCCAGCCCGCGGGCATAGGGGATGTCTGACGCGGCTTCAACGGCAAGCCCCGTGGCGGGCAGACCCAAATGGTCAAGCCCCGCCAAATAGGCGCGGTAGAGGAGGTTCTCCGGATTGTTGTATTCGGGCGGACAGCCGCTGATGCTGACCTCGCCCGCTGGGCGCAGCTCAAAAGCACAGCGCAGGTAGAGCGACAGCGCGCAGCCCAGGCAGTCAAACCCCGGACCAAGGTTGGCGGTGGAGGCCGGCACCCGCAGGCTTACCATGCGGTGGCCCTCCGCTGCACGTATGCGACCATGTCGTCCGGGTCAATCACCTCGTCATGCAGAACCGGCTGGTCAAAGAGGCCATCCAGCGCCCGCGGCATCGGGATGCCGGTATGGCGGGACAGGCTGAGCAGTTGCTCGCGCGCGTCATTGGGCACCTGCAGCCCCAGGGCGGACAGGGCTGCCTGCGGAAACTTGTAGGGCGAGGCGGTGGCCAAGACCACAGCAGGCCGATTTGGTGCTCCACGCCCTGAAATATCGTCCAGCGCCTGCCAGGCACAGGCGGTGTGCGGGTCGGGCAGGTAGCCGTGGCGCTCGTTTACCGCTCGCATGGTGCGTAGCGCTTGTTCGTCGGTGCACGAGGCCACGGCAAAACTGGCCCGCAGCCTGCTATGCACCTGCGGCGGCAGGGTCATATGCCCCTCCCGCTCCAGTTCGGTCATCAGCCCGCTCACGTGTGCGGCGTCACCTTGGGCTGCCGCATACACCGCGCGCTCAAAGTTTGAGGACACCAGAATATCCATCGAGGGGGACAGCGTCTTGTGCAGCGGGCGGCGGCGGTCGTACACGCCGGTGTCCAGCACATCCTTGAGCACGCGGTTGTCATTGGTGGCGCACACCAAGCCGCTCAAGGAAAGACCTGACTGACCGGCCAACGCCCCGGCGAAGATATCGCCGAAATTGCCCGTGGGCACCGAGAAAAGCGGTTTTGCGCCTTCACCCAATTGGTGCGCGGCGTGCAGGTAGTAGGCCATTTGCGGAATCAGCCGGCCGATGTTGATGGAGTTGGCGCTGCTGAGCAGGCATTGAGGCGCGATATCCTGCGCACGGGCGAAGATTTGCTTTACGCCCCGCTGCGCCTGGTCAAAATCGCCCCGGATGGCCACTGCGCGCAGGTTGTCGCCCGCCATGCGCTGCATCTGCGCCTGCTGCACAGGGCTCACCCCATGCTCGGGGTAAAAAACGATGACCTTGATGCCCGGCATATCCCGAAAACCGGCCATGGTGGCCGAGCCCGTGTCGCCGCTGGTGGCGGTCAGCACCAGAATCTCCCGGTCGGGCGCCAGACGCTGGCGGGCGATGGCCATCAGGGGGGGCAGCACGCTGAGCGCCAGGTCCTTAAAGGAGGCGGTGGGGCCGTGGAACAATTCCAGCACATGGCGGTCGCCCACCCGGCGCAGGGGGACAATCTGCTTCTCGTCAAAGCGCTGCGCGTTGTAAGCCTTGTCGGCGATGGATTGCAGTACCTCAGCTTCATAATCCTCGCCGAAGGCTGCCTGTAATACGGCCAGGGCAGTCTGCGCGTAGCTTGCGGCCGGCGCGATATCACCCAGCGGCCGGTCGGGCATGTACAGCCCGCCATCCGGGGCCAGCCCCTGTAAAATGGCGGCGCTGGCCGACAGGTCCGGCGCGCTGCCCCTGGTGCTGATAAAGCGGGGTTTGTCTGCTGTATGTGTTTGCTGGCTCATGGCTGCGTCTCCGGGGGTATCTCATCCGGCGTAACGTTGGCCGGGGCAGAGGGGGAAGGCGGCACGGTCTCTGGGGGCGGGGTGGGCGCTGGGATGCCTCCCCTGCGCACGCGATTGAGCAGCGCGATGAGCACCGCCATGATGGGCACGCCCAGCACCATGCCGGAGATGCCCATGACGGACCCAAAGAACATCACCGAAAACATGACCACCAGGGGATGCATGCCCACCCGCTGCGAAATGACGCGCGGGGTGATGAGGTTGCTTTCCACCTGCTGGATAATCAGAATCAGAATCACCACCCACAGCGCCTTGATGGGCGTGGGGCTGATGAGGGCAATTAATACCGGCAGAATGCCGCCCAGCCAGGGGCCAAAGTATGGGATGAGATCAAACAGGCCGGCCACAATGCCGATGGTCAGCGCGTTGGGGATGCCGATGATGAGGCTGCCCACACCCGTGAAAAGGCCGATGAACAGGCTGATGAGAATCTTGCCCTTCACGTAGCCCGACAGCAGCCGGTTGATTTCGCGGCCGACGTCCTTCAGCCGCGCGCGCTGGGATTCGCCAAAGAAGCCGGCGATGTCGCGCAGCAGCAGGTCCTTGTCCTTGAGCAGGTAGAAGGTGATGACCGGAATCAGCAGCACGTCAATCAGCCCGCCCAGCGAGGCAACCACGCGGCTGATGGCGTCCGTCAGCAGCTGTACGCCCGTGCGCACCAGGTCGTCAAACTTGCCATCCACCTCCAGCGCGCCGCCCAGCATGCCGTCCAGACGCCCCAGGGCGTCCTCCATCATGATTTTCAGCTTGTCCATGTTCAGCGACAGCCGGCGAACCACGGTGGTGGCGTCGCTGATGACTGAGGGGACAAACATGGCGACAAATATCACCAGCGTGATGAACACGAACAGCACGGTCAGCAAAGATGACCAGAAGCGCTTGATGCCGCGCGCCTCCAGGTTATTAATCAGCGGGTTAAGCAGGTAGGCAAACACTGCCGCGTACAGGAACGGTGTCAGGGTGCCCATCAGGCTGCGGCGCACGCTGTACAAAAAGGCAGCGGCCGCCAGCGCGATCAGCACCCAGGTGAGGGTTCGCCGGTTTCGGGTTAGCCAGTTGTTCTCCATGTTATGCCTCCCTTGCCGCCTATTTTATCATATTCGAGCCCGGTTGGGCACAGGGCCTACGGGCACAGCGCTTCCGCGATGACCTGGGCGGCCAGTTGGCTGCCGGCAGGGGCGGCGTGGCTGCCGGCAGGGGCGGCGTGGCTGCCATCGGAGCGGTAGAAAGCCGCGTCCG
>ENA-UOOM01002161-UOOM01002161.1-fermentation-metagenome-genome-assembly--contig:-NODE-2161-length-16788-cov-6.939401_pt1 | contig 16788 bp, 14 predicted proteins | sample MGYA00245781_ERZ724031 | MGnify/ENA primary metagenome ERZ724031 (study PRJEB28704, sample SAMN03018317) | fermentation metagenome | biome: anthropogenic terrestrial biome; feature: soil; material... | reverse complement strand
TTAATAGAAAATTCCATTAAAGCAATTAATAACGGAACAATGTTAGCGGGCAGGACAGGCAAGTCCTTGGCGGAAATCGTAAACAAAACAAACGAAACAAATGAATTAATAGATGAAATTGTAAAAGCATCATCACGGCAAACAGTCTCGGTCAATCAAATAAAGGGCGGTATTGAGCAAATTTCCTCCGTTGTTCAGGAAAATGCCTCAACAGCCGAAAGCAGCGCCGCAAACAGCGAGGAGCTTTCGGGACAGGCACAGCTGTTAAATGATTTGGTAAATCATTTTAAAATATAAGGAATTCATCCGACCTTCCTAAAAGGAAGGTCATTTCTTTAGGATTTTTTCATAAAATATTTAATTAAATTGAATTAATGACGATAATACATATAGAATAAGTTTTCATAAAAAATAAAATATGGGGAATACCATAAGACTGAAGAAAAGGAGAGCGCTATGGCATCACTTTCAAATAACATATACGGTTCGCAAATTAGCAAGGGGGTAGGAGGTCTGGTATCGGGATTAGATACTGATGATTTGGTCAAGCAGATGACGGCTGTTACCAGAGGCAAAATAAACAGAGAATATCAGGCTAAACAAAAATTATTGTACAGGCAGGAAGCCTACAGGGAAATAAGTAAGAAACTGTTGTCTTTTAACAACAAATATTTCTCATATTCCTCAGGCTCTGAAGCAAATATATTGAGTCCGAAATTTTTTGAATCCTACACGTTTAAGTCATCCTCCGATTATGTAAATGTAACAGGCAATGCGGAGAATATAGGAAATTTCACGATAAATGAAATAAAGAGCGTAGCAACGGTTGCAAGCTTTAATTCTTCAAAGAAAGTTTCAGTTGAAGAATTTTCATCAGCTGAAATAACGGAATATATTTCATCCCTTGCAGGTGAAACATTCAGTCTGAATTATGAAGATAATGTCTACAATTTCGCTATTTCTAAAGACTTCGGAAAAAATCTCAAAGACGAAAACGGAATCCAAAGAAAAGTTACCTTAGAGGATGTGGTAACGGAGCTTAACAAGCAATTGGCAAAAATGAAGGATAAGGACGGCAATCTTGTGAATGCTGACTTAGATGTAAACGGAAACATAATAAACGAAAATAAAAATTTGAAATATAAAATATCCGGCGGCGGAATAGTATTTGACATAGATGACGGAAGAAAAGCCGCAGGCTTAACCGCCGCAAGCACGAAATTTGCTGAGGTATTAAAAATGGAGGTAGGTCATATTGCGGCATCTATGGACCCGGTGGATGCCGAAAGCTTGGTCAGAACCGCAAAGGATGTAATGCTTAAGGGCAGCATAACCTTTGAGTTTAACGGTATTCTGAAAACCATCGACCTATCCCAAATGGAACCTAAAAAACCCGGTGATAAAACCTACGCCTATACCTCCGAAGGCTTAGCCGAATTTTTGCAAGATAAGCTTAACAAGGAGTACGGCGAAGGAAAGGTTGCCGTTGACGGTACGGGTGGAAGCCTAAGCTTCAAAGCAAACAGCAATGTGGATATTTTCGGAGTAAGCAGTATCTCAAAGGAGCTTGGTTATTTTACCGGAATTGAATCAGGTGATTATAACAGGCTGAATAGAAATAAACCCTTGAAAGAATCTGGAATTGCAGGTATAGAATCTATTGCTGTGGAAGACCTTTCCAACGGAGAAAAAGGCTATAAATTAAGAATTAATGATGTTGATATCGAGATTGAAGAAACAATGTCCGTAAATGATATAATCAGCAAAATCAACAATAACTCAGAAGCAGGCGTAAAGGTATATTATTCGCCTACCACAAATACATTTACGGTTAAAGCCTCTGAAACGGGAAGTCACAAAGGTGTGTCCATTGCTGCGGGAGACGGAACTTTGGCAGCAGCCCTGTTTGGAAAGGGAATGTATATCGAAGATCTTATAAAGGATCAATTGCAGACCGATGAATACTTTGTATACAATGAGGATGACAGCACATATATAATATACAAAAAAACAGGAACCGAAGAAGATCCTGACAATGATACGGTTGTGGGTACAGCCAAGTTAGAATCAGACAACAAGATAAACTTCGACTTTATCGAACAAAGCAGAAACAATGTTGTTCAGAATTCCGACTACTTAATAAAAAAGGGAACCGACACCACAATCACCTATACTCTGAACGGCGTTAAAACCACAATCACCCGAAGCAGCGCAAACTTTACAATCGATGATATAAACATAGAGCTTAACGAAAAGGCAAAGGGTACAAAAGAATCTGTGGCATTTGATGTTATAAACAATGCCGATGAGGTAGTAGAAAGAGTAAAAGAATTTATAAACGAATATAACGAAATAATAAACTTAATCGGCACTAAGACAAGTGAAAAACCAAAAAGAGACTATCCTCCTCTTACTCCGGAACAACGTGATGATATGAAAGAGGACGAAATAAAAAATTGGACAGAAGAAGCTAAAAAAGGTATATTGTATGGCGACAGAAAAACGAATGCGATATTGAGAAATATGAGAAGTGCAATGACCGGATTTACGGATGTGAGCCGATTCACATTATCAAGCATAGGAATTTCTTCAGCAAGCATGGACACAAGCGGGAAGCTTGTATTTGACGAGAAAAAGTTCAAGGAAAAGCTGCTGGAAAATCCCGATGAAATAGCAAACTTATTTACGCAAATTTCTGACAAAGAAGGTACCGATGCTATATCGGGAATTGCAGTCCAGCTTCAGTCAATATTAAAGGAAAATATAGGTGCCTACGGAAACTCGGGATTACTTATAGAAGAGGCGGGTTTGGATGGCGGTATGACTGCCGACAGAAACTATATTTCCGAAAAAATAGAAAAACACGATGACAAAATGGCGGAACTAAAAAAATATCTTGAAAGAGAGAGACAAAGATATTGGAAACAGTTTTCCGATTTAGAGCAAAGCTTAAACAAATTAAATGCCCAAAGCTCGTGGCTTACAGATATGATGGGCGGCAATTAAGGCAAAGGAGAAAATATGCTAAATCCATTTGAACAATACAAAAAAACCTCGGTAACCACAATGACAAAGGGTGAGCTTCTCATACTGCTGTTCGACGAAGCAATCAAAAAACTTAATCAAGGCAAGATTTTAATGGAAAACGAGGACTATGACAATGCCGACATCAGCCTTGAAAAAACACGTAAAATTTTTAATCATCTTATTGTGACCTTGGATGATAAATACGCTCTATCTAAAGATTTGGCGGATATGTATATGTTTTTCAACGGGGAAATTATAAAAGCGTCCTCAACAAAATCAACTGTTTACATAGATGAAATTCTGCCCATAGTTAAGGATTTGAGAAACACTTGGTCTGAAGCAGACAAAATTACAAGAAAGTCCAAGTAGTCGGTGAGCCATGGAAAAATTATTAAAGAGCAAACTTGAAGCAGCGAAGAAATTAAGGCTCCTGACAAAAAACATAAGACAGCTGTCTCCAAAAAGCGAATATGACAAGTTTAATTCGATGTTTGACGAAAGACAAAAAATCATCGAAAAAATAAATGCCATAAATTCTGAAATAAACAAAATAAAAGATGCTGAAAACATAACGGAAATAGCTGAAATAAAAGAATTGAATACAGAAATTAAGCAAATCTTTGCGGCAATATTTCATGAAGACAGTATAATCCGAAAAGATATAAGCAATGAACTGAAGGCGGTAAGGCAAAAACTTAACCGCCCTGAAGAACGTACGAATGTAATCAATATAAAAGCTTAAAGTTTATTGTAAAAATAAGTAATTTTTGTATTCAATCTTTTCGTTAAAAGTATAAAGGGGCTTTTTAGATACAGTATTTAATAAGTTGAAATACTGGTTGTTTTATTTATAAATATTATATTTTGTCCTATTATAAAAAAATGTCAGTATATGTTAAATATAAAAGCTGTTCCATGTGTTTGGAGGAGAATTAGATGAAAGTAGTTATACTTGCGGGGGGCTTTGGAACCAGAATAAGTGAGGAGTCCCACCTTAAACCTAAGCCAATGATTGAGATTGGTGACAGACCTATATTATGGCATATAATGAAAATATATTCCCATTATGGCTTTAATGAATTCATAATATGCTGTGGATATAAGGGATATGTAATAAAAGAATATTTTGCAGATTATTATCTTCACTGTTCCGATGTTACATTTGATTTCACAGATGATAATAAAATGATAATTCATAATAATGTTGCAGAACCTTGGAAAGTAACAATAGTAGATACAGGCTTACACACACATACAGGCGGAAGAATAAAAAGGATACAAAAATATATCAATAACCAAAGCTTTATGCTTACATACGGTGACGGTGTAAGTGATATTAACATAAATAAGCTGGTCAGATTTCATAAAGAAAATAAAAAAATTGCAACCTTAACGGCCATACAGCCGGGAGGAAGGTTTGGTGTTCTTGATATAGGCGACAATAATTCCATACAAAATTTCTCGGAAAAAAACAAGGAAGACGGAGGCTGGATTAATGGAGGATTCATGGTTTTAGAACCGGAAATATTTGATTATATTGAAGGTGATGATACTATTTTTGAAGCTGCTACCTTGGAGAAGCTTGCAAAGTTAGGAGCGATAAACGCATACAAGTATTTTGGATTTTGGAGGTGTATGGATACACAAAGGGATAAGGATCAACTTGATAAAATGTGGAAGGAAAATAATGCACTATGGAAGCTATGGTAACCACAAAAATAAGTGTTGTTATGCTTACGTATAATCGAGAAAACTTCATATCAGAAGCAATAGAATCTATTTTAAATCAAACTGAAACTGACTTTGAATTTATAATAGTAAATAATGGTTCAACAGATAAAAGCGGTGAAATTGCGGAAATGTATGCAAAATCAGATAGTAGAATTAAAGTCATCCATATTCCAAAGAACAGTATAGGAAAAGGAAGAAACACAGGCTTGGATTTAGCCAAAGGGGAGTATATAACCTTTGTAGATGATGACGATATAGCAGAGCCGGATATGTTGGAGTTTTTATATAATCTCGCAACTGAAAATAATGCGGATATATCAATATGCGGTTCAACAAAAAAAATTAAGGATAACATCCTTCCCAATTGTATCTTTGACGAATACTTATACATGACTCCGGCTGAGGCTGTTATTGAATTGCTTAAGAGAAAAAAGATTAATGCCGCAATGCCGACAAAAATGCTTAAAAAGCATTTGTTTGACAACATAAGGTTTAATGAGACAGGTATGTATGATGATATAAGTGTTACATATAAATATATGGCAAATGCATCTAAGGTGGTTGCTAAGGGATTGCCTAAATATTGCTTTGTCAGACATGAGAAAAATAATTCCTCCTTTACAACAAATGATATGTTATTGACACCTGAACAATTAGATGAGTATATTAATGCCTTTAGGGAAAGAACAATATATTTATCGGAGGTTCATCCGGATATAGCTGGATATGCACAGTACAGCGAATGGTCATATATGATATCCATGTGCAACAAAATTGTTAAAAATAATCTTACAAATTGTTCAAAACAGTTGGAGCATATAAGGAAAGAGCTTGTAAAGCACTATGATGATTTTTATTATGGAAACTATATTGAAGAATTTGAAAAAGAATTTATGAACTTATATATTAAAGGTATAACAAATGATTAATAAAGATAATCTAAAGAGCTTTTACTATAACTATTTAAGTAAAAACATATTAATAAAAAATGGGAAAATAATAATTTTTAAAAATTCTGTTATAGATATTCATGAATCGGCAAAAATTAACTTGAAGGATGATTTTTATATAAATTCTAATACCTTTAAAGGGTCAAAAATAGAGTGTTTTCTTAAGCTGCATGAAAATTCTATACTAAATATAGATGGACGGTTTAAGCTGTTTTACGGATCAACTATACAATTATTTAAAAATGCATCATTAACTTTGGGAAGAGGATATATAAATTCTAATTCGGTAATCGCATGCTGCAATAAAATAACTATAGGTGATGGTGCAGCAATCGCACGTAATGTATATATATATGACGGAGATCATCATACAATCGTAGATGATGATGGAGATATATTAAATAAATCCAGGCCTATAAATATAGGTAAAAATGTTTGGATTGGAGTGGGAGCAATCATTTTAAAAGGTGTAAATATAGGCGATGGCTCAATAATAGGTGCAGGAGCTGTAGTTAATAAGGATATACCATCTAATTGCTTAGCAGTAGGTAATCCTGTTAAAGTAATTAGAGATAGTGTTAGGTGGAAATAATATGATATCAATTGAAAAAGAAAAATGTACAGGCTGTGGAGTATGCAGTAATGTATGTCCTAAAAGCTGTATTGACATGGTTTCTGACAATGAGGGGTTTCTATATCCTTCAGTAGATTTTAACAATTGTATTAGTTGCAGTATTTGCGAAAAAACATGTCCTGTTCTAAATGGTATAAAAAGTGAAAACAATCCGCAGCCTTCTGCATATGCAGCATGGTCACTTGATAAAGACATACGATTTAACAGTACATCTGGAGGGATATTTTCCGAGCTTGCAAAAAAAATAATTTCTGATGGAGGTTATGTTGCGGGAGCAAGGTATAATGGCAAGCATTTGGTTGAACATTGTATAATTAATGATAATGAAAGTATATTTCTATTGAGACAATCAAAATATGTACAGAGCAATTCTGAAAATATATACAAAGAAATTAGAACAACCTTAAACAAAGACAAAGTTGTAATGTTTGTGGGAACTCCATGTCAATGTGCAGGATTGGTAAGCTTTTTAGGTAAATCATATGATAATTTGCTGCTCTGTGATTTTATATGCAGAGGCGCTAATTCACCAAAAGCATATACAAAATATTTGGAGAGCATGGAAAATAAGTATAAATCTCCTATTAAAAAGGTATGGTTCAAAAATAAAATAAATGGGTGGAATAAGTTTTGTACAAAAATTGAATTTGAAAATGGACAAAACTATTATGCTGACCGTTATACAGATTTATTTATGGTAGGTTATTTAAAATACAATCTTTTTATGAGGCCAAGTTGCCATAACTGTAAGTTTAAGGGATTTCCAAGGTATTCAGATATTACCCTTGCAGATTTCTGGGGAGTAAAACTACAAGATAAAATGCAAGACACTGATAAGGGAACATCACTTGTCCTTATAAATTCATCCAAAGGAAATATTTTTTTTGAAAACATACATGAACAAGTTTTTCAAGAAAAGTCAAGCTTAGATATAGTGGTACAAAAGAACCCTTGTGCTTTAGAATCTCCTGTTGTCGGAGATATGAGAGCATTTTTCTTTGAGAATATTGAAAGATTAGGATTTAAAGAAACGATGATTAAGGTAATAAAGAACATAGAAATATTAAGTATGCTATGATATATTAATTTTAAAAAAGTTTTATGGGACAAGTTAAGAAAAAATATGAATAAATTTAGGGAGAAACATTAATATGAAAGCTGAAATTACAAATATTTATAGTAAAGATAGGGTACCTCTACACAAGGTTGTACCTTTGAATACACCTTTTACAGTTATCATAGAGCCAACTACATTTTGCAATCTGAAATGCAGATTTTGTCTACATTCATTTTCTGAAAATGACATATTAGAGTCTGGACATATTTTTGAAACAATGAGAGATGAAACTTTTAATCGGCTTATTGAACAAATCAAAGAATTTCCTCAGAAAATTAAATCTGTGAATTTTGCAGGTGTAGGTGAACCTTTATTACACAATAAACTACCGCAAATGATTAGTCAATTGAAAGATACCGGAAAAGTAGAAAAAGTATCAATTATTACAAACGGAATTCCGCTCAACCATAAATTATCAAGGGATTTGGTGAATGCAGGAACAGATAGCATCAAAATATCAATTAATGGATTGAAGTCAGATGATTATTATATGTATTGTAGCTCCCACATAGATTATGATAAATTCCATTCGGAAATTGTGTATTTATATGAAAACAAAGGTGATATGGAACTAGGAATCAAAATTTTGGATTCGTGTTTAGGGGAAGGCGGAAAAGAAGATTTTTTTGAACAATATGGAAATTATTGTGACATAATAAGTGTGGAGAAAACACTTCCTCTTTATGAAGAATTATCCTATGATAAAATTATTGCCGATGCTTCTTCTTTAAGCAGGTATGATCTGAACCGCCAAGAGCGAGTTAAAATATGCCCTTCTCCGTTTTTTAAAATAAGCATACGTTCTACAGGTCAGATTATGATCTGTTGTCCTTATAATGGCTTGGAGTTAAGCAGTATGAATGTTAATACAAATACGTTACTTGAATGTTGGAATAGTGAAGAGCACAAGAAAGTTCTATTTAATATTTTAGCTGAAAAATATGAAGGAATTACAGCTAAATGTAAAAAGTGTTCTCTTAGAGATGATTTTGCTTTTTCGGAAGATATATTAGATAACTATGGCAAAGAAATTTATGAAAGGATATGTTCTTTATAGACATGGAGAGATACATGGTAATATTTTGTACAATTGCTTATAATTCAGAAAACTATATCAGAAAATGCATAGAAAGTGTATTAAATCAGACTTATAAAGAATTTTCCTACTACTTAATTGATAATGGCTCTACTGATAAAACGTGGAGTATAATATTGGAATATTCAGAAAAGGATGCGAGAATTATACCTATACACTTGGAAAATAATACAAGAGGTTTATTTAGTGAATATGTTAGACGCGCATATGATGAAGGCTATCAATATATAGCAACCTTGGATTCTGATGATTGGTACGAGCCTAATTTTTTGAAAGAAATGATGGAGTTATTGGAAAAAACTGATGCTGATATGGTTACATGTGGTTCACAGCTATTGTTTGAAGGAAGTAAACAAACTCTTTTAAAAAGACCTTCCGATAAAGTTATATGTATAGAAAAAGAACGGTTTAGTTCGTCTTTCCCCTATTCATACCCTTATTATGGCGCTGTATGGGGAAGGGTATATAAAGTAAAAATTTTAGTTGAGAATAATATTGAGTATTGGGAAGGTGTAAACTATGGTGTAGACACTTCTCTTGTATTACAATATCAAAGCTATTGCAATAAAGTAGCATTTTCACCTAAAGTATTGCACAATTATCTAATCAGAAAAAAATCTGTGTCTTCATCATTTACCGAACAAGCTCTAACAAGCAATGAAAATTTTTATAAGCACCTTATAGATTATTTAGAAAAAATTAATGGTTTAACAGAAATCAATCTAACTTATATTTCATGCGTTTATATGGGATTAATAACAAATACCAATGTTAATACATTGTTGTCTGATACAGCTTCATATGAAACTAACCTGTGTATCTTATACAATACAATAACTTCAGAGATAACTCACAAGTGCTGGAATAGGATAAAATATGCTGATAACGAGATAAAAGATATACTTAACACAGATAGTAACTTATCAGAATATGCAGATACCTTACTTAAATACATATGTAAAATATACAAGAAAAAAGATAATGATAAATTTTATGATATGATATGTTTTATTATGCCATTATTTGAAGAAATGTGCAAAGAAGAGGATGTAGAATATTGGATTAGAAATAAGGATTTATTATATTTGTTGATGAATTTGGAAAATAATGCGGTAATATTCAATCTGATTGATGCTCTGCCTAAGGTTAAAAATTCTTACAATATTTGGAAGACATTAAAAAAGCTGCTGAAAAAAAATGAATTTTTAAATTCAATAGAAAAAAAGGCATTCGTGACAGAATATTCTGATATAATTAAGGACATTTACTCAGATAATATTGAATCTGCCGTATCAAAAATCATTGATATACTTACAAATGGAAAAGAAAATAAGTTTGAGGAAGAGCTTTTGGCAATATGCGTGAATATTTCTTCATCAATAAGAAATACCTCATTATACATATCACTCAAGAAACTTCAGGCGGAGCTGTATATTCAAAAAAGAAAAATACAGGAAGCTGCTACTGTAATAGATGAATTAGAAAAAGTGTGTTTGTATGACGAAGATGTGATTGGGCTTAAAAAATGTTTGGAGAATTAGTATGAATAAAAATAAAAAATTTCTACTTTATGGTCATGGAGGCTCACATAATCACGGTGCTGAGGCAATTATAAGGACTACTGTTGAAATAATAAAAAACAACTATCCTAATAGCAAGATAATTCTTTCCACTCACTTCAAAGAGCAGGATGTGGAATTTGGAATTGACGTTGACGAATATTGTGAGAGAGATATGTACTACGTTGAACTTGCTAAATCTTCACATGTGAAGGGGAAATATGATAATGATATATACAAATCCACAATTGATAAAATAGACAAAAATACGGTATGTCTATCTGTAGGCGGAGACAATTATTGCTATGATAATTGGAGACGGTGGAGAGTTATCCACGAAAAAGCAATAGAAACAGGTGCAAAAAGCATTTTATGGAGCTGTTCTATTGAGCCTTCAATGATGGATAAGGAAATGTTGGATACCTTAAGGACCCATCATGCTATAACTGCAAGAGAAAACATAACGTATAACAGCTTAAAAGAGCATGGATTAAACAATGTTGTACTTTGTTCGGATGTGGCATTTGCCTTAATGCCCCAGGGGATTGCTTTACCAGATAATTTTGTCGAGAATAATACAGTTGGTATAAATATAAGTCCCTTGGTAGTAAGGCGAGAAGCAAAGCCCGGTATAATTCTCGAAAATATAATCAACTTAATCAAGTATATAATTGAAAACACAAATATGAATGTTGCTTTGATTCCCCATGTTGTCATGAGCATGGACAATGACTATGCTTTATTGAAAGAAATATATGATAGGTTTAACAGTTGCAGAATTTGTTTGATTTCAGATAAGCTGAATGCATCACAGTATAAATATGTTATATCAAAATGCAGAGTCGGTGTATTTGCACGCACTCATGCCACTATAGCTGCGTATTCATCAGGGATACCCTGCATTGCTATTGGATATTCTGTTAAGGCTGTCGGTATTGGGCATGATTTGGGAGTCGGTGATTATGTTATGGGGCTTGATAAATTTTTAGATAAATTCAATCTTTGTACAATGTTTAAAACCTTAATTAAGGATGAAAAAATATTTTCATATAAGCTTAAAAAAATAATGGATACCTATGTTGAAAACTCTCGAAATTATGAAGTAATAAATGCCTTAAGATAGAACTTAGATTGGAGAACTATTATGTACATATCACAATGCCTAATAGCAAAAAATGAAGAAAACAATATAGAATTTTGTCTGAGTCATTTGAAATCCGTAGTAAATGAGCAGATAGTTGTTGATACCGGTTCTACGGACAGAACAGTTGAAATTGCTGAACGCTTAGGTGCTAAGATATTTCATTTTGAATGGATTAATGATTTCAGTGCTGCAAGAAACTTTGCCTTGGAGAATGCTAAGGGAGATTGGATAATATTCCTTGATTGTGATGAGTATTTTTCTGAAAATTCTGTACCCCTGTTAAAAAAATATATGAAGGCTTTCTCAAGGGATAAGAATACGGACGGCATAGTATGTGAAATGATTCATATTGACAAAGACAATAACCCAATGGCAGTGGTTAAAAACATCAGTGCAAGAATATTCAAGCGTAAAGGCACTATAAGATATGAAAATAAAATTCATGAAGTGCTGTATAATTCTGCACGAGAGAAAAGAAGAATTCATGCCGTCGATAAAGGGAATGTGCTTAAAATCTACCATACGGGATACGACAGCGAAGTGGTATCTGATAGAAAAAAAAATGAAAGAAACATAAGCATGTTGATAGAATCAATAAAGGAAAACCCTACAAGTTCAAAGCTTCATTACTATCTTGCCAAGGAATATTTGATTTTGGAAAGATATCAGGAGGCAGTCGATTCTTCATTTGAAGCTCTCAGGTATAGAAAAAATGATGAAAAAAGTTATTATACCATTATATACAATAACATACTTTATGGAATGTATGCCCTGAATTATCCTATTGATGAGGTAAGAAGTATTTTTGAAGAGGCAGTAAAACATTATCCTGAATTTCCTGACTACCATAGGCTAATGGGGCTTTGTTATTTAAAAAACAATGACATTGATTCGGCAATAGCTGCTTTAGAAAGATGTATAGAAATTTGCAAGTCATATAGTATGAGTGTGGAAAGCTCTTCAGTTGCAGAGATTAATATGGTTTATAAAATACTTATTCAGGCATATGTTTATGCTGACAACATTTCTAAAATTGCAGAGCTATCTACAGCCCTGCTGAATGCTGATAAGTACGAATACGATGTTCTTGTTCTGTTAATGCAAATATTTTTGCGCAATGAATCTGAAGCTGATATTATTGATTTTTTTAAAAAGTTATATGATTACAATATCTTTAAGGATAAAATGTACCTGCTTAAGGCTGCGGAGCATAATAAGAGCATTGCTCTCACCAATTATTATGCAGGTATTATGAGCGAGGCTGAGAAGCTCGTTCTAAAAAGATAAAAATATTTAAAATTTCCTAAACTTATTTTAAAAGTATACGATATATGTTTTGTAAAGGTAATTGCTTGGGCATCAGGGCCCGGTGCTTAGAGCAATTAAGTTTAAAAATTCAGGGATGGATCCCGATAAATTACATGGAGGTAAATATGAGAATTCAACACAATATTAACGCATTAAATTCCTTAAGACAATTAGGAACAAACAACGCTAACACAGGTAAAAACTTAGAAAAATTATCATCAGGCTACAGAATCAACAGAGCAGGTGATGATGCTGCAGGACTTGCAATATCTGAAAAAATGAGAGGCCAGATCAGAGGTCTTGAGCAAGCTCAGCAAAATGCAAACGACGGTATTTCTTTAATCCAAACAGCAGAAGGCGGTTTGAATGAAACTCACGCAATTCTTCAGAGAATGAGAGAATTGGCTAACCAATCTGCAAATGGTACATATCAGGATAAAGTAGACAGAGAAAATCTTCAAAAAGAAGTAGATGCTTTGACATCTGAAATTGACAGAATTGCAACTTCAACTCACTTTAATAAAATAGATTTGTTAAACGGATCTTTGGGTGGTGCTGCTAAAGTTACTACAACAGCAGGTTCTGTTGTTGCAGGTACAACTGGAACAGGTGATGCTGACATAGCACAGAAATATGAATTGGACTTTATCGGTAAAACAGGCAGTAATGTTATAGGTTCTTCAATAAAAATTGGTGGTTCAACTTATGAGTTTGTAGAAGCGGCTGGCGATGTGACATCAGGTAATACAGCAGTAGTAGTAGCTAAAAATGCTGATGCAACAGCTATAGCTACAGCATTCAATGGGGCTATGACAGCACCGACTGGTTACACTAAAGCTGCTTCGACTAGTAAGGTAACACTTACAGAGACTGCTTTAGACGATGATTCAACAGTAGCTGCTCTTGATATTAAACAAGAAGGCGGAGGAGTTACATTCCAAATAGGTGCAAATGGCAAGGATGATCAAAGAGTATCATTGAATATTGCAGACATGAGTTCAAAGGGATTGGGTATAGACAAGGATACAATCAAAATCTCTTCTCAGATTGATGCAAGAGAAGCTATAGAATTAATAGACAATGCTATTAACACAGTTTCCGGTACAAGAGCAGATCTTGGTGCTTTACAGAACAGATTAGAGCACACTGTTAACAACTTGGGAGTAACTACTGAAAACTTAACAGCTGCCGAATCACGAATCAGAGACGTTGACATGGCAAAAGAAATGATGCAATACACTAAGAACAACATTCTTACTCAAGCTGCACAGGCAATGCTTGCACAAGCTAACCAACAGCCACAAGGTGTATTACAGTTATTACAATAATCAATAATAAAAAGGCGGACAGCAAAATGCTGCCCGCCTTTATCAACCGTTTTTTTTAAGTCTTTTTACATCCTAAGGGTAAACTTGCTTCCTTCATTGATGGTGCTTTCTACGGTTAACGAATATTTGTGCTTGTCGGCAATCCATTTGGCAATACTCAATCCTAAACCTGTACCGCCTTCTCTGTGTCTTGCCTTATCTGCCCTGTAAAATCTGTCGAAAATTCTGTATAAATCTTTTTGGCTGATACCTATTCCCGTATCCTCGACACAAAAGATTTTTTTATTTTTATCGGTTTTTAAAGTTACCGTTACCGCACCTTTTTCCGTGTATTTAACGGCGTTGTCAACTAAAATTACCGCTAATCTTCGCATTTTGTCATAATCTGCTTTTAAAACTATATTTTCCTCAATGTTGGTTATGAAATAAATGTTTTTGTTTTTAGCAATCACTTCCATGCTATTGCATACATTTTCCACTACTTCGGAAAAAGAAAATTCCGAAATATCCAATTTTTCCTCATTGGTATCAGCCTTAGCAAGAATTAAAAGCTGGTCAATAAGTTTAGCCATTACCCTTGTTTCCGAATATGCATTGTCAAGCCAAATTTCATTTTCTTCAACAGTTCCGTCATCATCGCTTAAAACAACATCCAAATTTGTTTGTATAACCGTAAGAGGGGTTCTCAGCTCATGAGATGCATCGGCTACAAACTCTTTTTGCCTCATCCATGTTTCCCTGATGGGCATTAATGCTTTACCGGTAAGTATATAGCTCAATACCAATAAAATTATGGTGCCCGTAATTCCGATTGCAAATAATACTGTTTTTAAAAACGACCAAAGTATATCTTCGTTAACGGTGTTTTGATAAACCTGTACTACGCTTTGACCGGTAATATCATTAAAATATTTTGTGTATACTCTGTAATTAAAACGGCCTATTTTTAAAGTTGTATATGAATCCTTTCCTTCCTCAAGTGATTTTAAAGCAAGGGACTTAATATCATCCGCTATTTTTATTTCACCCTCGTCAGAAAAAATAGTTGTTAAGCACTCGTCATAAACAATATAACATGCGTCAAGCCTTTTAGAATCCAAAAGGTTGTTAGGTCTGAGCCTTTTGAATAAGGTTCCGTTATTGAAGTAATAATCAGTAAACGCTGTGTTTTTGTAATTATATATTCTCATTGCTTCTGTTTTCATAAGTTCTTTATTGCCGTCTTCAAATATAATTTTTGTGAATCTATATATTCCGGAGGCAACAAAAAACATAAAAAGAATCAGTATAACTCCCATGTATGCGGTTAATTTCAAATGAAGTTTCCTAAACATTTATTTCTCCTTAAGCATATATCCTACGCCTCTTACCGTTTCAATTTTTGCATTGGTATCTTCAAGCCTTTTTCTTAAATGATGAACATATATTTCAATATTGCTTTCAAGTATATCTGCTTCAAGTCCCCATATACGGTCAATAATCTGCTCTCTTGTAAATACCTGACGAGGTTTTTTTATGAACATTTCCATAAGCATTGCTTCCTTCAGCGGAATTTTATACTCTTTGTCTCCTACATACAAAAGATAATTCTTTACATCATATTTTATATCTTCAAAATCATAAACTTCGCCTACAAATTCTGTGTTTTTCCTTCTTGCCAATGCCTTGACCCTGGCAATCAACTCCTTTGTCGCAAAAGGTTTGACTAAATAATCATCTGCTCCGTTTTCCAGCCCGAAAACTCTGTCATCAATCGTATCCTTTGCCGTCAGCATTATTACAGGTGTTTTTATACCTGATTTTCTGATTGTTTTCAATATTTGAATGCCGTCTACTTCCGGAAGCATTATATCCAAGACAATTACGTCATAAATATCCTTGCTTGCAAGAATTAGTCCCTCTTCACCATCATTTGCTATGTCTACATCAATTTTTTGTTTATTGAACAAAAAATTTAATGCCTGCGTGATTTTAACTTCATCTTCCACAATTAGTATCTTCAATATAATCCCTCCAATTAACTATGTGATTATAGGCGTTTGCGAAACTCTACACACATTGAAATCAATCCATATTCTTAATGAATATTTATAAATCCCCTCCCTGTTTTACAGTGTTTTTATACATTCTTCTTTTAAAACGGCTTGATTTCAATAGTCAATTTTTTTAGTTTCGCAATTGCCTAACTATGTGATTATATAATTATAATATATTCAAAACCTTAAAATTATATTAATATTAAGTGTGTCCCATTCCAAGCACGGGGACATTCCTCTTTCCCTCAAAGACTTACCCTATAGTAGAGGTGTGTCCCCCCTTCCTTTATAGGAATTTCTCTTTTATTACGTTCCAGTAGTTAAATGTTCCCGTTGACAGACGGTTTATCACCTTTTTTGATGTTCGGAAATGAACATGCTCTAATTCATCGTACTCGAAAACCTCTCCATCGGCTAAGATTGCTAAATAATAATCATCTCTTCTTTCGGGATATATTGCAATTTCAAATTCAGGGGGAACTATGATGCTGCATTCCAAACACCTGTAAGCATTTGATAAAATAGGGGATAAAGGTGTTATTTGCAGCGTTTTCAATGACGGATACACTAAACTTCCGCCTGCTGATTTACTATACGCAGAGCTGCCTAAGGGAGAAGAAATAATCAAACCGTCACCGCTTATTTTTTCCAAGTGGTTTGAAGCAATAAACACATTGAGATGTATAGTTTTCATATCTTTTCTTTTCAGTATTATATCATTTACCGCATAAATTTTGTCGGACAAACGGGCTGTCATAACTTCACATTCAATTAAATTTACAGGGTTTATTTTATAATTTCCCGCTCTGTAATTAATTATGAAATTTTCAAGGTTTTCCGGCGTGATTTCCGGGTAAA
>ENA-UOOM01002158-UOOM01002158.1-fermentation-metagenome-genome-assembly--contig:-NODE-2158-length-16811-cov-4.620912_pt1 | contig 16811 bp, 16 predicted proteins | sample MGYA00245781_ERZ724031 | MGnify/ENA primary metagenome ERZ724031 (study PRJEB28704, sample SAMN03018317) | fermentation metagenome | biome: anthropogenic terrestrial biome; feature: soil; material... | reverse complement strand
ATAAGCTCTCTGTTTTTACTGGCATCAATTTCACATGATTCAGTCGTCCCACTCCAGAACCAGCCACGAGGTCATAACCAATTATGCCAGTAAAAACAGAGAGCTTATACCTATAAAGCCGGTTTTGAACGGTGAACCTCCTTATGAACAGATAGGCTACTGGAATGAAGGCGTAAGGGCAGAAAGAAGTTACGTCAGGTATGTAGCATGGATCAGCATCTTGGCAGGAGCAAATGCTGGTATTACGTATGGAGCTCACGGGCTGTGGTCATGGCATCGAGAGGGTGAGGTATTTGCAAATGAATCTATGTGGATGATGCCTGAAGATTGGAGGATTGCGCTGCGGTATGAGGGAGCAAATGATTTTATAAGGCTAAAGAAATTCTTTGAGTCCATTCCCTGGTGGGAATTGGAGCCTAATAATAATATTATTTTGAATAATGATGGTTCCATAGTTGCAGCATCAACTCCTGATCAGAGTATAATTGTTGCTTATGTCAGGGAAGCTCATTCCTTTGATATAGATATACCTCGTTGTAACAAATTCGATATCCAATGGTTCGATCCGATAAGCGGGAAGTATGAGAATGCGAAGGCAGAACATGAAGACGGAACATTTTTGCATATTGACCAAAATTTCTGGAATGGAGAAGGGGTTCTTTTAGTTTGTAAATCAGTTTGATAATAATCTACTAAAAACGAACAGGAGGCAGGGAAAGTGTATAGTAAGAAGGACATAATAAGAGTAGGCGTAATAGGTGTTGGTCGCGGTCAAAGCTTTATGAATGGTGCAATTAAGGAGTTAGGCATGGAGTTGGCAGCCATATGTGATACATGGGAAGAGAAACTCAACGAAGTAGGATCAAAATATGGAGCAGCCACATATACAGACTACGACAAATTTTTAGAGCATGATATGGACGCAGTAATACTTGCTAATTACTTCCACGAGCATGCCCCTTTTGCGATTAAAGCGCTTCAAGCCGGCAAACATGTTATGAGCGAGACTTCATGTAATGCAACTTTAGCAGAGGGAGTAGCTTTGTGCAGAGCAGTCGAAAAGAGCGGAAAAATTTATATGCTTGCTGAAAATTACCCATATACTGCATTCAATCAGGAAATGAAAAGATTATATGTTGAAGGTGAGATTGGGGAAGTGATGTATGCTGAAGGTGAATATAATCACCCAATGTCTTTGGACGATAGTTTAAAAATATCACCTGGGCTGGGTCATTGGAGAAATAACTATCCTTCTACATATTACTGTACACACGCTTTAGCCCCCTTAATGCATATAACAGGCATGACACCTGTAAAAGTAAATGCATATTCTATAAGTTTTCCCCAATATAAGGTACAAAAAACAAGAAAAGGCGATAATGGATCCGTTATTATCTGTAGAATGAATAATGGTGCTATTTTCAGGCTGTTTAATGGAGCTCCTGGTCATAGTATTTGGTATAGACTGCATGGCTCAGATGGAGCTATGGAAAGCACAAGAGGGCCTGGTTACTGGGGTCCAGGCCAAGTAAGAGTGTGGCATGATGAATGGACACTCAAACCCGGACAGGTAAAAGAAAAGGTATATGTGCCTATTTGGCCGGAACATGGTGATTTGGCAGAAAAGACAGGCCATGGCGGAGGCGATTTCTGGACCAATCTACATTTTGCTAATGCAATTAGGACAGGCGAGCAGCCCTATCTAGATGTTTATCGAGGGGTTACCATGTCATCGGTTGGCATACTTGCCTGGAAGAGTGCCCTTGAAGACGGTAATACTTTTGAAGTACCTGATTTCAAAAATGAAGCTGTTCGTAAAAAGTATGAAAATGATAATTGGTCATCTTTTCCCAATTTTGCTGGACCAGGTCAGCCAAGTGCGAGCATCTTGGGTGATATGGAAATACCAGAAGAAGATTTGGAATATGCTAAAAAAATATGGAAAGAGATAGGTTACGAAGGAGAATAGTAATAGTGAAAAAATATAAAATTGGGCTTTTACCATTATTTTTGAAGATGTATGTTGATAAGAATCCCGATATGATTAAACGGAGCGAAGAATTTCGTATGCAAATAGCTCAAGAGTTTGTGCGAAAAGATGTTGATGTAGTAGAATTTCGTATCTGTTGTGTCAAAGAGGAATTTAAAGAAGCGATTGATCTGTTTACTAAAGAAGAGGTAGATGCAATTGTTACACTGCATCTTGCTTATTCACCCTCTCTGGAATCAGCCGGTGTGCTATCAACGACAGATCTACCTATTGTAGTTCTAGACACTACAGAGACATATGACTTCGGCCCAGATCAAGATGGGAGTGAAATATCCTATAATCACGGGATACACGGTGTGCAGGATATGTGTAATTTATTAATTTTGAATAAAAAGAAATTTACTATAGAAGCAGGGCATTGGAAAAACTCTGATGTAATTGAACGAGTGATTTTAGCAGTAAAAGCTTCCAGAATCGCATTTAATATGAAGAACTCAAGAATCGGGCTCATAGGCAGCACATTTAACGGTATGGGAGATTTCCAGGTTCCCGAAGAAGTGCTAAGTAGAGAAATTGGAGTAAATATCGTTAGATACGAGTTAAGCGAGCTTTCCTCGTTTGTCGAAGCTGTAACAGATGAAGAAACTGAAAATGAATTGGCATCTGATTATACTAAGTTTCATGTATACAATATTGATAGTGAGATCTACAAAGCCTCAATAAAATCAGGCTTGGCAATACGTAAATGGATTGATACAGAAAATCTGGCGGGGTTTACAATGAACTTTTTAGAGTTTACATCATCATCGGGCATGCCGACAATTCCATTTATGGAGGCGTGTAAGAGTATGGCAAGAGGGATAGGCTATGCAGGGGAAGGGGATGTCCTAACTGCATCTCTTATGGGTGCAATTTTATCTACCTTTCCTGATACAACATTTACTGAGATGTTTTGTCCTGATTGGCAGAATAATTCGATATTCCTCAGTCATATGGGTGAAATGAATATAAATCTATGCATCGATAAACCAGTAGTTCAAGTAATGGACTTTAGTTATACTGACATTGTAAAACCCGTTACTGCATCTGGTCGGCTAAAACCAGGTAAGGCTGTTCTGACGAATCTCGCTCCCGGTCCTGATGATACATTCTCATTGATACTGGCACCGGTTGAAGTATTGGATATACAGGTATCGGATAATATGGAGGGTAAAGTGCGCGGATGGATAAGGTCTGAAAAGTCTGTATCAGAATTTCTTAAACAGTATAGCATGAACGGGGGAACTCATCATTCTGCTCTTGTCTATGATTGTCCTATAAATGTGCTTAAGCAGTTAGGAGAAATCATGAATTGGAATGTAGTAACTATTTAAGAGGAGATCAACTTATTTTTTACACAGAGTGTATGACCTAAGATGCTGGTTGCCAGGCATCCTCACCCTGGAACGAGTCTTACCTCTAAAACAAAATGAGGCGATAGAAGAATTCAATGAAGAAAGAAGAATACAAGAGATAATCAATGAAGAGAAGCAGATCCAAACTAAGTTGGGCTCAGACATTATAAAGTCCGGTTATGGTTTTGTTTCATTTCCAAGCTTGGATTATACTATTTATGGATACGCGAATTATTTCATGGCGTATGCACTCTATCCAGAAGTTATAGAAAGACACTTTTCTCTTCAGGCAGATTTAGCCATGTTGAATAATGTGGCAGTTGCTAAAGCCTTCCATGCTGGGGATATGGTACCATTGTATCGTTTAGATCATGATATGGCTGATTCAAGAGGAACCTTAGTTAATATCAGCTCATTGGACAAGTTATGGTTTTCACATTTTGAGAGGTCCATTGCTCCACTGGTGCATTTTGGAGTCAATTTAATATGGCATTGTGATGGAAATCTAATGGATATGATTCCCCGGCTCTTGGAGACTGGTGTTGTCCAGCTCGTTAGTGCCGGGAGTGCCCTTTGATAACATTAAAATGCTAATAGAGGGATTCAATTACTATAGGTTTCATGGCAGATAAATCGAATATAGAAAATCTTAACGATAATAAGTCTTATTCCTGAAGGATTAGTTTTTCCAGCAATAATGGTTCGATATATTTACCGTCTTTATATGCTCTCATATTGCCACCGGAAATCTCATCGATTAATGCAATCTGTTTATCGTCTCCGATGCGCCCGAACTCAAGCTTTATATCATACAATTCAATTTCCTTCTTAGCTAATTCCTCTTTTATAATATTTGAAATACGAATCGTCAGCTCTTTTAATGTCCTATATTCTTTTTTCGATAAAATACCAAGCATATCCAGAGCATCTTCATTAATGGGTGGATCCTGACGTTCATCATCCTTTAGAGTAACTTCCACAAAAGCATCAAGAGGTTGACCTTCCTTGGCATACATTCCATAGCGGCGTAAAAAACTTCCTACAGCGCGATAACGGCATATTACCTCAAGACCATTGCCAAATGCAGTGGCAGGTTTTACCGTCATGGTAGCAGCGTCTATGTCAGCATCAATATAGTGTGTAGGAATTCCATGCTCTTGAATCTTTTCGAAAAACATTTTAGTAAGTCTAAGACCGGATTTTCCTATCCCTTCAATAGTTAATCCAACAGTGTTTGCACCTGGATCAAATTTGCCATCTTCACCAGTTACATCATCCTTGAATTTCAATAAGTAATCTCCATTCTCCAGGACATAAATATCCTTTGTTTTTCCGGTATAGACAAGATTCATGAGCTGTTACCTCTTCTTTCATCGATTTTCTTATATCAAACTATTCAAATTATCCATAAGCATAGTAAAAACATACAATATTTCAGGAAGCTTTGTCAATAGTAAAAGACTCCACAGTCACACTTTTATATAGTGCCCTGCAGGAAGCTTCAAAATCCATCGAATATTTATGAATGAAAATGCAGAATCTATAAGCCTGGCATTATATCCAGCTAAATTAAGTTGTGAAACATGAAAAAATCCTGTATACTCAAGTAGAGTTAGTTTACCTGTTTTGGTGAAAGATCCTGGGAACAGAAGCCAATCTGACACTGAAGAAATTGATATCCAGAATGTCAACCATTTATTTTAGCTGTTCATTGTCAGACCGCTAAATGGCAACAAATAAGGAGTATACATTATATGAGAGGATTAGTACATATATACACTGGTGATGGCAAAGGCAAGACATCTGCAGCAGTCGGTCTTGGCTTAAGAGCTTGGGGAAGGGGCATGAAGGTTCTGATGGTTCAGTTTTTAAAAGGTTCGCAAAGTGGTGAATTGATTGCCGCCCAAAAGCTGGGAGAAACATTCAAAATAAATCCTGGTACTGCTTTGAAAAAGTTCACATGGGAGATGAACAAAGCTGAGCTCCAGGAAGCAGCAGCAGCTCAAAAAAAGCAATTCGAATATGCCAGGAAAGAGAGCGAGTCTCGGAATTGGGATGTTTTAATTCTTGATGAAATTATGGCAGCCATTCAACAAAAAATGATATCTGCGGATAAAGTGATGGAACTTATTGTCAACAAACCTGAAGAGCTGGAACTTGTGCTGACAGGTCGAAATGCACCGGATGTTTTAATTGATAAGGCTGACTATGTTTCCAGGATCATGGAAGTTAAACACCCTTTTAATAAGGGAATCCAGTCAAGAACAGGTATAGAAGAATAATTATTTGCATCAGGGGGATCTGGATGGACAAAAATATAGTAAAGGCAGTAAAAAGGATTTTAGTTTACATAGTTGGCTTCTTTTTGTTGGCAATAGGAATAAACATATCAAAACTTGCTTCTCTTGGCATTTCTCCAGTCAGCTCAGTACCATTTGCTGTCGAGCTTGTTTGGGGAATAGAGCTTGGCAGAGCAACTGTAATAGTTTATGCAGCTTTAATCATAATACAAATAATTTTGTTGAGAAAAGACTATAAAGTTAAGAACTTATTGCAATTTATACCCGCTTATCTGGTCGGATCATTTATAACATTTACCAGTACTGATTATTTATTGTTTTGGGTGCCTGCACCTTCCAGCTATATTGTTAAACTTGTTTATCTTTTTATAAGCATTGTGATAATCGGCACAGGTGTTTTTTTGTTCCTGATCGCAGATATCATGCCGCTTCCTCCTGAAGGGCTGAGTCAGGTTGTTGTGAAGATAAGCAGAGATAAGATAAAGCTGGGAAATGCCAAGATCATTGTGGATACCAGTATGGTAATAGTATCTGCTTTGATTTCCCTGATTTTTCTCAACAGCTTGAAGTCAGTAAGAGAAGGAACAATTCTGACAGCACTTCTAGTAGGAAAAGTGATAGGTTTTCTAATGAAAAATTACAAAGGGAGAGTAATAGGATGGATGGAAAAATCCTAGCATTTTTAGCTGCAACCGTGCCTGAAGGGCGTGTTTTTGCACTCGATACACAAACCTTGATTAGTATTGGAATTTAATTGCCGAATGGCATTATCCTGGCTGCTGCGCTGGCTCGCATTCTTTACAAACCAGTAAAGATGTTTATGCAAAATCGCATCGAAGGAATCCAACCCTTCCTATAATTCTTCATTGATTATAATAATTTTTTACATTGCTTTTAAACAGCATTTCTTTTATGATATATATCGGCAAGAATGTTTATATGTTTAAACTTGAGTTTATATTATAGACTGGGTTTTAAGGCATATTCCGGGGGGAATTATAATGAATGCGCATATTCCTGATTATATGCTCTCTGCTTTTACTGCACAAGGTCTTGATACTTCCAAGCTGATTTATGCGATACATACCGATTCAACCGATTTAAGCGGGAACACGGATGTGTATATTGCTGTAAGCAGCGAGAATATGTATATCCTCTATGGTGAAGAAAAGGTTGTTAAAACTGTTGGCGCTCGCAGAATTGTTGCTGTGTATGATATCAAAAAATTTGAGATACACAGGCTTTCTGAATTAGGTGGATTAACTTGTGAGACTTTATTGTCAACTGCTCGTCTTTGCAGTGAAAAAGACAGCAACATAAGTATCTTACTGGTGTTCTCCATAGGATTTCTATCCGATATTGAGCGACTCATCAAAGTAGTAAAAAATATCAGAGAAGGTACCCCGCCTTTGACAGATGTCCTTGTCGATGAAGAGCTTTTTTGTCCAAAATGCAGCACAAGATATCCAGAACCGGATAGAAAACTCTGCCTGAAATGTATGGACAAAATCTCCATCACCAGGCGGTTAATGGGCTTTTTTACCGACTATCGAAATAAAGTAACTATCATATTTCTTACCATGCTGGCTGGATCTATATTTTCCATGATCACGCCTTTGGTTGGTACTAAACTTTTCTTCGATGAAGTTTTGACAGAGGATGGAAATTATTATGGCATGATCCTGGCAGCTGTGCTTCTGATTTTTACTGTCAGAGCCATTGGAGTAGGCTTGAATATTCTTTATTCCTATGTTCTGGGGAAAACCGTACCTTGGATTGTTCAGGACTTGAAGATGAAAATCTTTGAAGCCATGCAGCGCTTGTCCGTAGGTTTCTACACCTCCAAACGCACCGGCTCACTGATGAATCGTGTCAATCGGGACGCTACTAACATATATTGGTTTTTTGTAGATGGGGTGCCCTATGTAGTAGTGAATGTATTTACTTTTACAGGTGTTATAATACTTATGGTAACACTCAATCTGAAGCTTGCTCTGATCTGCATTGCAGTGCTCCCTATAGCAATCTTGATGTTTAGATTTCTATGGAGTATTTTCCGCCGCTTTCATCATAAAAACTGGGTATACAATTCCCAGCTTAATTCCATGGTAAGTGACTCTGTCAATGGTCAGCGGGTCATTAAAGCCTTTGCCGGCGAAGATGCTGAAGCTGAACGCTTTGCAGAAGTGGGCAGCAAGCAGGCGGCTGTAGATATTAATACTTTTAATACAGGTTATACAGCATTTCCTCTTATATACCTGTTTATGTTTTTAGGTCAGGTTATAGTTACTGCCATAGGCGGCAACATGGTCTTAAAAGGTGAAATCACACTTGGTACCCTGTTGACTTTTATCGCCTATCTCTCCATGCTTTATGGTCCACTGGAGTTTATGTCCTGGGTTTCCAATTGGTGGGCGCGTTGTGTAGATTCAGCCCAGCGGGTCTTTGAAATTATAGATGCAAAACCGGATATAACCGATCCCGAAGAGCCCGTTATACTGGATAATATTAGGGGAGATATTGAAATAAATAATGTGAAATTTGAATATGAACCGGCCAAGCCAGTACTTAAAGGGATGAATTTAACTGTAAAGTCAGGAGAAATGCTCGGCATAGTAGGTAAGACAGGTGCAGGAAAATCTACCATGGCCAATCTTATTGCACGACTTTATGACGTAATGGAAGGCTCTATTACTATTGATGGTGTGAATGTTAAACAATTATCCCTGGCTCAGCTGCGTCAAAGCATAGGGATAGTTTCTCAGGACATTTATCTGTTTATAGGCACTATAGCAGACAACATCAGATATGCAAAGCCGGAATCAAGCATAGAGGATGTTATCAGGGCAGCAAAGGCAGCTTCTGCTCATGATTTTATAATGATGCTGCCTGATGCCTACGAGACCAGGGTAGGTGCAGGCGGGCAGGATCTTTCTGGCGGTGAAAAGCAACGCTTGTCGATAGCCCGCACGATTCTGCAGGATCCGAACATTCTGATACTTGATGAAGCAACTGCAGCGATGGACACAGAGACTGAAGCAAGCATCCAAAAAGCGCTTTTCGACTTGCAGAAGGGAAGAACAACCATAGCAATCGCTCACAGACTGTCTACTTTGAGAGATGCAGACAGCCTGGCGGTTATCAGTGATGGTAAAATAGCGGAAAGTGGTACCCATAAAGAGCTTATGCAGAAGCAAGGTGAATATCATAAGCTTTATAGAATACAACTGGAAGGCCTTAAGGTAATAAATATGGAGGCTTAAAGAGACATAATTGGGGGGTTATACGTGGAAACAGCAGTAAAAGCAGCATCCAACTCATTGGCTTATGCGATAGACATAGGTATACTGGACATTGATAACGCTGAATTTTATGTAACACCAGGTGGATTTACAGGTCTTAAGTATGCAGGTAAGGATTACAAACGAATTTCATTAAGGAGAGCCCTTCCCATAGGGAACCCTATGGAATATATTTCGGTTGCAGACAAGGACAACAAGGAAATTGGGATGATCCGCTCTCTTTCCGAGCTTAGCGAAAAACAATACAGCATAGTAGTCACCGAGCTTGAAAATAGATATTACAGCCCTACTGTTTATGAAGTAAAATCAGTAAAGGACAAATTGGGTTATGTTTATCTGGAGCTTCTCATAGGTCGGGATGATGTGAAATATATGAAAAATTGTGCTGTAAAGGATGTAAACAAAAACATCAGACTGCTGGACGATGATAGATTGGCAATATTCGATGTAGATGGCAACCGGTACATCGTGCAATCTTTGGCAAAGCTAGATAAAAAGAGCTGGAAGAGACTGGAACCATACCTGTTCTAACCTGTCATTCCTGTCATTCTGAGCCTGTCGAAGAATTTTCAGGCAAGATCCTTCGTTGCATTCAGGATGACAAAAGGTCTGTCATTCTGAGCCTGTCGAAGAATTTTAAGGCAGCATGATGTTTACCCGCAATAAAAGGAGAAAGGCTGATTACCATGTCCCAACATGAATTTATATATGATCTAGACCTGGCTATGCAGCCAGTTAAGGGGAGTCTGAATTTTAACGAATCGGGACAAATCTCGTCCAGTATCGGAGATAAAACACTGTTGACTTTGTCCGCAAAGGAGCTTTCCGAAGCATCGGTTATTCCGGGAGTAGGGTGTGGACTTCTATTGGTCAAAATGAATGATGACAGTGAAATCCTTCTCTGCCGATTTACCATGTCTGCCATGAAGGCAGCTGGAGAGTTCTGCAAAGTGATTAATTTCTATGCTCAAACAAAACAATTTGTACTGCCGGAAGAAGAGGAAGAGACCTTGTGCGAAAAATGCGGACGCCCCATATCCGAAGGGATGTCAGAATGTTTGTTTTGTTATAATAAGATGAGCGTCTTGAAACGTGCTCTTCATTTAATGCGCCCTTTTGCAGGTAAAATCATACCAGCAGAGCTGTTTTTAGCGTTATCCTCACTTATGTATCTATTGGTGCCTCTTTTCAGCAGAATTCTCATTGATGATTACCTAAAGCCCATGACTGGAACCTTTCAACAGATAATTCTGTTGGCAGCTACCATGTTTTTAGCCAGAGCTCTTGGTGAAGTTATCTATATTGTAAGTTCACGTGTCTTTAATGCTGCCAGCATACAGTATTCAAATCATTTGAGAAATCTGGCATATGAGAAGATACAAAAGCTGTCCATGAACTCCCTGTCCAAAAGGACACCAGGGGATATGATTCGTCGTGTAATGGAAGACACTGCCACCGTAAGAGAGTTTGTTTCCGATGGCGGCCGCTGGGCGGTGGAGCAGTTCATAGTATTTACGGTTGTGTTTTTTATTTTGATTTTTACAGACTTCCAGCTTACTTTGCTGGTGTTTATTCCAGTTCCTCTAGTTTCCATTGCTTTATCCCGATTTTGGAGATTCATTCATATTCGCTATGATAGACAATGGCGCAAGAATTCGAAAGCCCAATCAATTCTTCATGACATCATCAAGGGGATCCGTACTGTTAAGTCATTCGGACAAGAGGATTTGGAAATACGGAAGTTCTCAAAAGCTACCAGCGAGCTGGCTCAAATCTCATCTGAGAACGAGGTTACATGGGCGCTTTTATTCCCTGCGTTGACGTTTTTCACGGGCATAGGTGAGTTCCTGGTGCTGTATTTCGGAGGACATAAGATTTTAGACGGTAATTTGAGCTTCGGTATACTTGTCCAATTCACCATGTACATAACCTATATATATGCACCTTTGCGTTGGTTTGTCTCTTTCCCCCGCTGGCTGGCTAATGCTATGACCAGTATGGTTAAGATATTTGAAATATTGGATGAAGAACCGGAGATTACATCCATTTCCAATCCCAAAAATTTGCCTGTTAAAGGCAGCTTATCTTTCGAGGGGGTTACCTTTGGCTATAAATCATACGAACCTGTGCTTAAGGGTATCAATTTTGATATCAAACCCGGTGAGATGATCGGTATCGTTGGACGCTCCGGTGCGGGGAAATCAACAATGATTAATTTGATCCTGCGCCTTTATGACCCGGGTCAGGGCAGGATTACCATTAATGGAGTAGATATAAAGGATATGTCTCCGGAGCATCTCCATGAAAATATTGGTGTAGTTTTTCAAGATACCTTCCTGTTCGCCGGTTCAATATATGATAATATTCTCTATGCCAAACCGGATGCTTCACCGGCTGAGGTTATTGCAGCTGCTAAAGCAGCAAATGCTCATGATTTCATCATGCAGACAAGCGACGGCTATAACACCATCATTGGGGAAAACGGTCATTCCATTTCCGGAGGTGAAAGGCAACGACTTGCCATTGCCAGGGCTATTATCAAAAACCCATCAATACTGATACTTGATGAGGCAACCAGCTCATTGGATGTTGAAACTGAATCCATTATTCAAGACAGTTTGAACCGGATTGTACAAGGTCGTACTACCATAGCAATAGCACATCGTTTATCAACCTTGAGAAATGCTGATCGCCTGCTGGTGCTGGAAAATGGCAGAATTGCCGAGCATGGAACCCACATAGAGCTGTTGAAGAAAAGAGGCATCTATTATAAACTGGTGATGGCTCAGCGAAAAACCAACAAGATAGCTGAAGCAAATTAACATTTGACAAAGTGATGATTAGAACATGAGAAGAGAAAACAAACCTAGCGACGAACAGTTAAAGGAACTATACCATGCAGCATCGGAATTCAAGCAGGCACAACCTTGAAAGTGGTTTTACGATGCAGTAGAGCAAAAAGTTGGATTGATTATGGACTATGAAATGTATGATAGTGAAAGTGAAGACGCAAATGTTGTCCTTAACAAGTTGATTAAAATGTGTTTGACCAGGGGTATTCCCAAGGAGATACTGGTACAAAGTGAGACATTGGTTTCAGTATTGGACGACTTTTGTAATAAGATCGGTATAAATTTAAAGATAGTTGAACAGCTTGATATTTTGGAAGAAACGATTGAGTTTATGGCAAATCGTTGATGATATTATGCATATGCAATCTAATTCTTGCTTTAGCCAATATAATAAGAATGAAGATTATGCAGAAAGGTTGATAGTTTGAAAAGGATATCCAGACAAGACATATTCAATGGTAAGATAATCAAGGTATATTGTGATGAGGTAGAGCTTTCAGATGGAACCAGAACAGAACGGGAGCTTGTGTCACATAGGGAAGCTGTTGCAGTTGTGGCAGTGAATGAAAAGCAGGAACTGCTAATGGTCACACAATTTAGGTATCCAATAGGAAGGAAAATGCTGGAGCTTCCGGCTGGTCTTATAGATGAAGGAGAAGAACCTATAGAGACAGCGAAAAGGGAATTGAAGGAAGAGACAGGCTATGAAGCGGAGAAGTGGGAACCGCTAACCTCAGCCTATTCATCTCCTGGAAGTCACGATGAAAAAATCCATATCTATTTGGCAGAAGGATTAACTCATGTTTCAGGGCAGAGCCTGGATGAAGATGAGAGATTGACCTTTTCAATCGAAACTGTTGAAGATATTTTAAGAAGGATTAATGCTGGAGATATACAAGACAGTAAAACTATAATTGGGGTTTTGCTTTATTGTTCCACGAATAATTTACACTAAAATAATAGGTGAAATGACAGGGTGCAATAGCAAAAATATTAGTGTATTTCTTACAGAAAAATGCTATAATAATGCACATTGAAAGCAAATATGGATCAAACAATGATCACAGTGTGAATATTTAAATATTATGAAACTGAAATAGAGAACCTGGAGGAATAATGTGACTCAACAAATGACTGATAGGAATAACTCAAATGGTAATTTAAAAGGCAAGGTGGCTTTAGTTACAGGAGCAAGCCGCGGTATAGGTTATGCTATAGCAACAGCACTTGCACAAAATGGAATAAATATAGCTATAAACAGCAGGTCAGTTGAAGATCTGGAACGTGTTACAAAGGATCTCTCCTCTTATGGAGTAAAGGTGCTTGCATGTCCTGCCGACCTTTCAGATCCACAGGCACCGGCAGAATTGATTGAAGATGTCATTGCACACTTTGGACAGCTGGATATATTAATTAATAACGCTGGGATAGCAATTCCTAAAGCTCTAATGGACACATCTGCTGAAGAATGGGACAGGCATATGGCTATCAATGCAAGGGCACCATTTTTGCTCAGCCGTGAAGCTGTTCCACATCTAAAGAAATCTAACCATGCAACTATTATAAATATTTCTTCGGTAGTAGGTACAAAAGGGTATATCAATCAAGGAGCTTATACCGCTTCCAAGCATGCACTTGTGGGAATGACCAAGGTACTGGCTCAGGAAGTTTTTGATGATGGAATTCGCGTGCATATCATTGCGCCTGGAGGAGTTGCTACTGAGATGGTGGCAAGTACACGGCCAGATCTTAACTTATCAGATATGCCGACACCTTCAGATATCGCCGAAATCGTTATGTTCCTGCTCACACACAGGGGAAATGCTGTAATTGATGAAATCAATGTGCGGCGTTCCGGTAAAATCCCTTGGAAATAAGTAAAATGAGTATCGCATAAAATGTATAATATATTACAGTAACGAGCTCAGTATCATGGATAAATGGAATATCGCTGAAAAATATTGAGATGGCTGCTCACCATACCTGCAGTGGGCAGGTAAATGAAGCATGCCATATTACAGCCTTACCATCCCCATCTTCATGTCCTTATAGAACATTTTGTTGCACATAATCGAAAGATAAGCTTTAGCAAGTTTAATACATGTTCTTTTATGCAAGTAATTCTGCCTTTGTTGAGTTTAATGTTGCGAACGTGAACTTTCTTATGATATAATGAGCTGGTTTTATTCTTAACGAGGTGTTATAAATTGATTTTTAGTTACAAAAAGCTTTGGAAACTACTTATTGACCGTGATATGAAAAAGAAAGATCTTTGTGAGAAGGCAGGCATAAGCCATGCATCCATGGCTAAACTTGGTAAGAGCGAAAATATAACAACGGATGTATTACTGCGTATCTGTGATGCTTTACATTGTGATATTGGAGACATAGCAGAAGCTGTCGAAGATACTGATACATCTAAAAATAATTAATAAAACCGGAAACATCAAAATATATAGAAGAAAAAGAAGGAAGTGTTGAATATAGATACACTATTTTTTACCATCATAAGCAGAGGAAAGGCCAATGCAGTTTTAAGCAAGGCAGAAGAATGCGGTGCAGCAGGAGGAACCATATTTCTGGGGGAAGGCACCGTACAATCCAAGCTTTTGGAGAGACTGGGTCTTATCGAGACACCAAAAGAGGTGCTTATGATCTCTACATCAGAAGAGCTCAGCGATTGTTTGCACGATGCCCTTAGTGAAACTTTCTCAAAGAGGAACAACGGGATTGCTTTCACAGTTCCATTCAGACGGCACAAATTGAATGTCTCTGAAGAAGAACAGGAAAATCCTGAAAAAGAGCATATTCACCTATACGATTGCATTATAACCATAGTCGACAAGGGACGAAGCCGGGATTGTATAAAGGCAGCCAGGACTGCAGGTGCCAATGGGGGAACACTGGTTCACGGTCATGGCGCTGGTATCCCAACTGATTTCTATTATCCTTTGCTTATCGAACCTCAGAAGGATATTGTATTTAATATTTCACCAAGAGATAAATCAAATGCCATACGTGAAGAAATTATATCAGAGTTAGAGCTTGAAAAGACAGGCAATGGTATTATCTTCACACTCCCCATAGTCAGGGTAAGCGGTCTTTATGAAGATAGAACTAAAGGGCGTAAGGGGGTAACATCATGAGTTTATTACAGGAGAAATTCAAGGAAGTTGCCCAAACCTTGATGCCGGTTGTACTATTAATTCTGTTACTAAGTTTTACCTTTGTTAATGTGGAAGCAGATATCATAATACGGTTTACTATTGGCAGTATAATGCTGCTGCTGGGCCTGACCATCTTTTTATGGGGCATTGATCTGGCAATGAACCCAATTGGAGAGCATATGTCAGCAGAAATTGCTACTTCAAGAAAAGCATCAAAAATTGCGATTTTAAGTTTTTTTCTGGGCTTTCTGATAACTGTAGCAGAACTTGATTTACTGGTTCTTGGTAATCAAATAGAAAACGCATCCGGAGGGACAATGAATTCCTCTTTCATTGTATACATGGTATCCATAGGTGTAGGGTTTATGATCTCATTGGGTGTTTTCAGACTATTACGGGATAAGCCTTCGTATAGAATGTTTATGACAATAACATACGCAATCATTTTTGTACTTGCCTTATTTGTAGCTGAGGAATTTCTAGCAATCTCCTTTGATGCCTCAGGCGCTACAACCGGTGCTTTAACAACACCCTTTATTTTGGCCATTTCCCTGGGCTTGTCCAAGGTAAAAGGCGGTAAGAACACAGAAGAAAACTCGTTTGGACTTGTAGGAGTTATGAGTTCCGGTCCTATTTTGGCTGTAATGCTGATATCAATTATTACAGGACAGAGGAATATACATGGAGAAGCTGCTCAATTTGTTCCAGCTGAAGGGATAATTGAACCGATATTGAACATCCTGCCACACATATTGTTGGAATCTATTGTTGCACTTTTACCTATTTCAGTCTTGTTTTTCGTATATAATTTTGTAAAGTTTAAAATAGATAAAGAAGAACTTGCTGGAATTATTAAAGGTCTCATCTTTACTCTGATAGGACTTATTTTATTCCTTGTTGGTGTTAATTCAGGTTTTATGGACATGGGTCGAATTATCGGTATGGAGCTTGCTGGCATGAATCCGTGGGTGCTTATAGGAGTAGCTTTTGTATCAGGTCTTATCGTAGTTCTTGTGGAGCCAGCAGTTCATGTATTGGGTGAACAAATCGAAGAAGTCACTGGTGGTCATATTCCAGTCAAATTGATTCGAATGACTCTCTCCATCGGGGTTGGCACAGCCATCGCTCTTTCCATGGTAAGGATCCTCGTTCCAGAAGTTAAGCTATGGTATTTTCTTCTACCGGGTTTCGCCATAGCCATATTGCTTTCCTATAGGGTTGATCCTATATTTGTAGGAATAGCCTTTGATGCAGGAGGAGTAGCATCGGGACCAATGACGGCAACTTATGTTTTGGCATTCGCCCAAGGAGCTGCTGCTATGACACCTACTGCCGACGTACTGGTAGATGGATTTGGTGTAATAGCAATGGTAGCTATGGCTCCTGTTCTGTCAATCATGATTTTGGGAACTGCATTCCGACATAAGACAGCAGAAGTTCCTGAAGCAGAAGAAGATATCAGCATCACACCTACCCCAATATTGGAGGCAGACGGTATCTATAATGACTGTATTATGGTAGTAGTAAACAGAGGACTTGCTGACGAAGTTGTTGACGTTGCTCGTCAGTCAGGAGCTTCAGGTGCCACAATAATCCACGGAAGAGGTACAGATGATGAGCACGAAAGAGTTAAGCTTCCTCTCATTAATGTGGAATTGCAGCCTGAAAAAGAGATCATATGGTTGGTAACGAGTGCCAATATAAGTGAGCACATAGCAAATAATTTACTTGCAAATACACAGCTTGAGCAGGAAGGCGAAGTGGCTGTGTATATATCTCCTATTGGAGCAGCTTTACTGAAGAGAC
>ENA-UOOM01002156-UOOM01002156.1-fermentation-metagenome-genome-assembly--contig:-NODE-2156-length-16824-cov-5.636830_pt1 | contig 16824 bp, 15 predicted proteins | sample MGYA00245781_ERZ724031 | MGnify/ENA primary metagenome ERZ724031 (study PRJEB28704, sample SAMN03018317) | fermentation metagenome | biome: anthropogenic terrestrial biome; feature: soil; material... | reverse complement strand
GTATTAACAAATCTTTGGATGATTATTCCATTTACACTAATGCGTGTTCAGAACCTCATTCAGTACACTTAGCCAGAACTTGCTGCTCTCGTTTTGACCTATCCAGACACCGAGAATATCCTTGTTGCCTTCCATATTAACGCCAAGCACCACATAAGCTGCTTTTGTGATATATTGGTGATTTTCCTTTACCTTGTAATGGATTGCATCCATGAATACAAATGGGTAAACGGATTCTAGCGGACGGTTTTGCCAAGCTGCTACCTCAGGCATGATTTTTTCGCTGATTTTACTTACAAGCTCCGGCGATATTTCCACGTCATACAGATTCTTTATCTGTTCAGAAATGTCACGCTGGCTCATTCCGCATGAATACAAAGCAAGAATTTTCTCTTCCATACCATCAGCATTACGATTGTATTTACCTACGATTTGAGGTTCATATTCGCCGTTTCTGTCACGAGGAACCTTTACATTTACTTCTCCGAGCTGTGTCTTGACGGTCTTCTGAGAGTATCCATTGCGGTAATTTTTCAACAAACCGCTTTCGTCATCAGATGATAATCTTTCGCTTTTTTCATAACCTAATTTTTCTTCCAATTCACTTTCCATGACCCGCTGCAGCACGTCACGAAACATTTCTTTCATTGCTTCCATTATGTCGCTTGTACTTGAAAATTTTTGACTGTTTACGAACTCTCTCATTAATTCTGACGGCATTTTTTCCCATAGAAAGACTTCTATACAATTTTACATAAAATTTTTTGCGGTCTCTCATAATAAGAGCTTTGACATTTTCTAATATTCCCTCATCAATCACAGAAATCATCAGCCAACATCCTCCCATAACAGATGCGACGTTCTCATAGATGTTTTGCACATATTCAATCAGTTTCGGCATTAATAGCCTTGATTTTTGATATTTTACATTCCATCCAGGTTGAGCGGAGCAACCGCTGTATGTATAGGTTTGTTGTACCTTATAATTATGTATTATATATTCGTTTAATTGTTCCCATAAGGGATTTTAAATAAATTCATAGATTTGCTCGGGTGTAGGCTTTTTATTCTCATCAAATAAATACATCCACTCCATTTTTAACACTCCCTATGATTAACAGAAATACTTATAAAATAAAACAACACCTACGCTTTTTTTCATTCTTAAATTAATTACATAATAATAATATTTTTAGAGTACATTCCTATATTTTCTTTTTCTTTTTTTAACAAGTTTAGATGGATTTATACTTCTAAATATATTTATTTGATCAATAATATATTTTTTTACACATGAACTTATTTCTTCTATATTACTATGTGCACCCTCACCAGGTTCATTAATAATGTAATCTACAATACCTTCCTCCACTAAATCCCAAGAAGTCATTTTTATTAATTCTGCAGCTTCCTTTTCTTTTGATGAATCTTTCCAAAGAATATTAGCACACGCTCTTGGTGAGATTACACTAAAAACAGCATTTTCGAGTATAGCTATACTATCTGAGATACTTAACGCAAGAGCTCCTCCACTAAAACCGTTTCCTATAAATATAGAAATTATCGGTACTTTTATATCAATAATTTCGTATAGATTATTTGCAATTGCAGTAGCTTGACCTCTTTCTTCAGCTTGAACACCAGGAAAAGCACCAAGTGTATCTATAAAGCATATTATTGGACGTTTGAATTTTTCAGCTTGCTTCATTAACCTAAGAGCTTTTCTAAAACCCTCTGGAAGTGTCATTGAAAAATTATACTTTACATTTTCGCTAAAATTTCTTCCTCTTAATTGACCTATAACAGTGACAGGAGTTTTATTAATATATGCAATACCACCGATTAATGATGAATCATCACCGTATAATCTATCTCCGCAAAGCTCTATGAAATTATTGAAAACAGTATTAATATAATCCATTGAGTTAGGACGTTTTTCGTGATTAATGATTTTAATACATTCTAATACATTTTTTTTCATGCATCACCTATGTAATTTTAGAATACTAACAACAATTTCTTTTATATTTTTTTTATTTCCGACAATATCTACCATACCATGCTTTTTAGCAAACTCAGAAGTTTGAAAATCATCTGAGATTTTTTCATAAGTAGTTTCATTTATTATTCTCTTACCTGAAAAGCCATATATAGCTCCTTGTTCAGCTATTATAATATCTGCCAAAGAAACAAAACTAGCACTTACACCACCTAATGTAGGATCAGTTATTATAGATATGTATAACAATCCTTTTTTGCTATGTTTTTTTAAAGCGTTAACAGTTTTTACCATCTGCATTAGAGCTGGTATTCCTTCTTGTACTCTTACTCCACCAGATGCGGTTATAGATAGAACTGGTATTCTTTTTTTTGTAGCATATTCAAAAGCTAAAGTAATCTTCTCACCTTCGAAAACACCCATAGTTCCTAATTTATAAGCTTTATTCAATATGATTACTAAAACTTTTATATCAGAGATCTTACATATTCCTATTATTGCTGCATTATCTGGTTCTTTGCTTTTCGATTTATTTTTTTTGTTTATTATATTACACCCAAATAGATTAGGTCTTACAATGTATTCACTAAAAGAGTCTTCATCAATTAAATTATATAACATCCCGAATACACCTATTTATATTTTAATTTTATCATGTTATACTTTTATTATTTGTTTAATTACAACATTATCTTTAATGTCTTTGCTGTTGCGGTAATATAGCGTATTTATAACTGTACCATTTAATCCAGTAAAATCAGCACATTTTACTTCTTCACAAATAAGCTTTTCCGCAAAAATCTCATTACAATCTATTTTTGTTACTTTTAGTTCGACTATATGGTTATTCGGAGCGTTTATAGATTTATCACAAATAATTAGTTTATTACACTTAATTTCTCCAACATTGGATTTTCCGGTTATATTTAAAACAATCGTGTCACCGGATAAAGATCTACATACAATATCACCGTTTAATGTAAGATAACCTACGGATAAATCGTTCGCAGTAATTGAGCCATTTATTACCACCTTATCACAATTTATATCATACTGTGAATTCAATTGTCCTGATACTTTGATGTTGCTAGCTTTAAAACTCGAAGTACAAAATGCTTGACCATTCACTTTTACCGAATCATAACAATTTTCACTAATTATGTCATGACCATTAATGTTAATATTTTTCATTTATTAAACTCCTTAAATAACGCATAACTGTCTAAGTTTCCTTGGACAGTCATGCAAAATTATATTTGCTATAAAGTATTTTTAAAGTATATGCTTAATTAAGAGCATTAATCAACAGCTTTTTTCAGCTTTTATACTATGTATTATTTAACACCCCTGGCAACAATTACCACTTTGACAGCATCTTCCATCGGCTTCGTAACAGCAAAATCCGGTGGGGATATAGCTTTCACAATCTGTAGAATCTGCGAATAAGTTAAGATCAATAGATTCTCTTATAATTTTCATAAAAATCTCCTTTCTATAGTTTAATTTTTATTTAACACCCCTGGCAACAATTTCCGCTTTGGCAACATGCTCCACCGGAATCCTTACAGCAAAAACCAAAGCTTGAGCAGTTAAACTCATCTTCAAATTTGTCAAGTTCTACTGATTCCCTTACAATTTTCATGTAAACTCCTTTCTAAATATAACGTTAACATGTTGACGTTATAATTAAAATTAAACATTTCTTGAGTTAATAATAGTCACCAGTAAAGCCATATTAACTGAGTAGTATTTACTGTTTCTTAATTAGTTACAACCTCCTATTTTAAGCATATAATCTTTATTATTAATAATACTTTAAGCCGTAGTAATAGGAACTTGCATAATATCTTTAATATATTTAAGCATCATTTTACTTATTGATTCTTCAGTAAATAAACATGGTTTTTCCATACGATCAGATACCCTTTGGCGCTTACAGCTACCAACACATATAGGAAGCGATTTACATTCTTTACATCCTTTGAAATTTTCTAACTCAAAAACATTTTTTAACCATTCTTTACTATTTTCATTATATATTACTTCTCCAGAATCATTTAAAATTCCAATTGCTACCTCTTCATCTCCGATAAGACTGTCACAAAAATATATTGTACCATCAGAGCCTATTATTATATTATTTATTTGATCAGATGCACACCATCTATCTGTAGGCATAGGAAGATAATCATTAATCATTCTTATTTCTTGTAAGTTAGTATTTTTTCTTCTCATTTTTATATATTGTATAAAATCTTTTTGTATTTCAAGGCCTTCATCTAAAGTAAGGATTCTATCTAAAACTGTATGATTATCTCTTGAAGTATTAAAATCATATACAGGTCGGCAATATATATAAAATCTATTATCATCTTTGAACAGTTCGGATAAATAATCGATAAGACCATACACTTTTTTATATGTATCCCTCATGAAATTAATCCGTATTGCTAAATTAAACTTATCTTCAGGACTAATATTAGCTAATATATCTTTAATTTGATTTATAATGTGATCAAATGTTGGTGTACCATCTTTTAACGCTCTCGTTATATTGTGATCTTCTTTTGCTCCATCAAAAGTAACTTGAAATTGTTTTATCCCTCTATCGAGTAGCTTTTTAAATACACTATAGTCTAAATAATAACCATTTGTAACAATACCACTTATTATTTCTAAATTATCCTTTCTATATCTTGAATTAATTTCGTCCATAAATGAAATGATTTTATCTCTTTGTAATAATGGTTCTCCGCCAAACCAGGACAAATTTAAAACAATCTTTTTACTTTTATCCGCTAGTGCTATTTTTTTATCTATATATTTTATAGCGTTTTCATATACTTTATTTTCCATTGTTTTGTCTTTATAACTATATACAAAGCAATATGGGCAAGCAAAATTACAAATCTCAGCAGGGAGCATAACAATTTTTATGTTATTAGTATTATAAAAAACATTGTCGTACTTACTTTTTATAGAACTTAGTTCATCAAAATCATTATCGAGAATAAATCCGTTGTTCTTTAATGCGTTGAAAAATTCATCATCAATGTTTAAATCCGGTTCGCTTAAAATTGTATTAATCCTGTCAATATTTTTTTCTTCAATTGATACTATAGCTCCTGTTCTGCTATTGTATAATAACATCCCATAACCATCTAAAGTTTCCTTAAAAGTATATTTGCTTTCTTTATACATTTATTACACCTCAATTAATAAAATTGTTTTTATTTCTTATTTGAATAAGTCGTTCAAATTTTTGATAAAGCTCGTAATCAATTAATCTTAGATCCATTATAAATCTTATAGCTAATTCACATAGAAATAAATAGAATTCGCACATAATTGGATCCTGATTACTCAAATCTCCTGTTTTTACATAAGCGTTATACAAGCAATCACCTGTACACAAATGCCTTGCCCAACAATCTTTACAGGGAATCAAGTTATTAACCGAGAATTCATTAAAATTAATATTAAATAAATTATATGATTCTTCATAAACGTTACCAAGTTTAAATATTTCTTCTCCAACGAAATTATCACAAGGATATATGTCTCCATCAGCTGTAAAACTTAACCTATCTTTACCTGCACCACATCTGTATTTTGAAGGTTGACGAAGCATTAATCTTTTAACTAATTTCCCATATGTATCAATTCCATTTAATATAAGCATCAGACTGTCATACTTTTTATTTTTAAATTCTTCAAGGAAAAAATCATTAAGGTGATTGTACGCTTCTTTATACTTATGGATATTTTTTTCATTTATACCATCAAAACCATAACGTGTTGATCTAGCCGCTTTTATTTGAATACTTGTTGCACCAAGTTTTTTATGATGTTTAATAATTTTAACAAGATCCATATTTTGGTCATTTAAAACCGTCATGAAAATAAAGTTTTTTGTTATAGGTAAAATATTCTGATCTTTTTTTATGTCCAATATTGTTTTTGTAACATCATGATATGTATTATCACCATTAGCATACAAACGATTTGAATTATGGAATTCAGCGGGTCCATCAATGCTAATTCCAAGTTGAGGTGAAATTTTCAATAACATATTTCTTATAGATTCATTGTAGATTGTCCCGTTTGTAGCAATAAAAATTTTTCTGTCTATTTTTTCATTATAACTATTTATTCTTTCATTTATATCATTCAATACTTCAAGATTTAGAAAAGGTTCTCCGCCGCTGACTAAACTTATTTGTAAAAAAACACAATTAGGACAATAATAATTGAAAATAAAATTTAGAATCCCATTAATTAATTCGCTGCTCATTTCTTTTTTAGTGCCTTTATAGTTATTGCCTCCGCTGGCAAAACAATATTTACATTTTAAGTTACATTTGTGTAATGGAGCGAATGATATTGTTATTGTTTTACTCTCTTCATTGTAAATATTTAATTGTGTATTGAGAATAGATTTTAAAGTTTTTCGAAAATTATCATTTCTCACCTCGTTTAACTTTTTTTCAAATAATATCTTCTCTTTTTCTGTATAATTTTCAGGTAGTATCTGTGAAAGAACTAGTGACATATTTTTATTTAATATCATTATTTCAAGACTATAAGGATTAAAAATCAAACAACCATGATCCGATTTGAAATACTTAATTTTCATTATAATTCCTCAATAAAGCATTATTTGTATCATATATCAACATAATATTTTTCTGCTTGGTAGTTGAATAGTTCAGTATATTTACCGTTTTTCTTCATTAGTTGGATATGATTACCTTCTTCAATAATTTCACCTTTGTCAATTACAAGAATCTTATCTGCTAATTTCGTTGTTGACATTTTATGGGTTATAAAAATAATACTTTTATTATTTTTTTCAACATATTCTATAATGTTATTATATAAATTATTTTCTGAATATGAGTCCATATTACTGGTAATTTCATCTAAGATTAATATCGGGCTATCACTTACGAAAATACGTGCTGCCATCATTTTCTGTAGCTGGCCGCCAGAAAGAAAAACACCATCAGTATTAAATTCATTTGAAATAGACGTATAAATACCGTTTTTTAAGTTTTTAATATCGTCATATAATCCAACCATTTTTAGAGATTCCCATACCTTTAACTCATCTTCCTCCGAGGTAGGTTCTCTTAGTAATATATTTTCTGCAATAGTAAATGCATAATACTTACAATCCTGTAGTATAACTGAAAATTTATTTCTTAAATTGTCTACATTAATATCCTTGTAATTTTTATCATTATAGAACACTTCACCTTGATTTGGATCAAAAAGTCTTAGACAGAGATTTACAATTGTGCTTTTACCCGCACCGTTTACACCCACAAGAGCGACTTTTTCTTTATTGTTAAGAGAAAAGGTTATATTTTTAAGTATATATGATTCTGAATCATCCTTATATTTGAAAAATACATTTTCGAATGTTAACTTATCAAAATGTTCTAATTCAACTTTATTTCCATTGTCTTCAATTACAGATTTTATTTCACTGAATATTTTATAGTTCTCTATATACCTGCTGTTCTCATCAAATCGGGGTATTATTGAGAATAAAGATAATAAATTACCCTTAAGTTCCATTGATGCATTATATAAAGCAGCAATTTGACCATATGTATATCCCCCTTGAAATAGAGCTATATACGCAAGATAGAACAATATCATTGAAAAAGCTATAATATTAAGAAAACCAGAGAAAATACCCAGCGCGATTATTTTTATCGAATACTTTTTTGTAACGCCAACTAATTCTTCGTTTGACTTTTCGTATTTTTTGAAGAACATTGGTATAGAAGAGGATATTTTTAGTTCCTTAATATATTCAAAAATATAGAAAATACGTTTAACATATCCTTGTTTTCTTTCCTCAATTGTCCTTTCCTGATATGCTTTAAAGCCAAGTTTATTTTGCAGTGGAGTAAGAAAAATACTTACAATAACACCAAATAATGATATTAATATCATATATCCATTTATCCGCATCATTAGTGTAATTATAGTTGCTATACCTAATATATTTTTAATAAAATCACTTATAGTATTCAAAACTGTTGAGATTCTATTTGCAATATCATTTAATACTTGATTATATTTATTATAAAAATTAGGATCGCTAAGAATTTTTACATCAATTTTTACATATTTATTTAAAATTTCTTTTGTCATGTTAAGATTTATCTTGTATCGTGATAACGGATCGAATCTATTGTTAATTATCCAATTAACAACTGTACCGAACATATTAATCAAAAACATAAATAATATAATGTATGCACAATACACAATTGATTTTTTAATAAAAATTCCATCTAAAAAAAGTTGGAAAAAATATACGCTAGAAATAGGTTGAATAACAGCTAATAAACAAGATAACAATTTTATTATTACAAATTTGATATCGAGTTTGCAATACAACACAAACATTCTTAAATTGTTCTTAAAAATTTTCATTAATATACTAAATCCTTCCGTTTGTTTCGATTTTATATAATGCAGATAAAAAATTAATAATTTCCGTTTCGGTACAATAACAAGCTTTATTTTTTACTTTGTAATATATTCTTGGGCACGAACCAACACATATAGGATACCTATTGCATTTAAGACATCTAAAGATTTCATCGTATAACAACTCATTATACTTATCATTATAGATTATACTTCCAGACTCATCTATATACCCTATAAGATAATCATCATTATTAATAGTAGAATCGCACGAATATATATTCCCAATATTATTTATAACAACTGTGTTGCTCCCATAAAAGGAACACCATTTTCTCTTTGGCATTAAAACTCCGGAAAACTCAGTATTTAGTTCAGGATATTTTAATATAAAATTAGTGACACTACCCACAGTCCCTATATATGTAGTTATTAGTTCCTTTGGATCATTACTATCATAATTAACAATAGGCTTTATTGTAAAACTGAACCTATTATCGTTTTGAAAGTATTTCTTATATATTTCAACACATTCATCTATTTTATCGATACTTTTGTTAAAGTAATTGCATCTTATTCTGATATGAAAATCGTTCCGATTACACTTGCTAATGGCCCTTAAATTATCTATTATAGTATTAAATGTAGCACCATCAGTAATATGAGTCCTGTATTTATTGTGAATTATACTGTTCTCATCAAGGGTAACCTGTATTTCATTTATGCCAGCATCATACATCTTCAGGAAATTGCGGAGAGTAAGTAAGTAACCATTTGTTACTACAGAGCTTTTAAGATTTCTACCTTTAATATTACATATTGAATGTAAATTTGTATTAATTGTAATCATTTTTTCAAGTTCAAGAAGAGGTTCTCCGCCAAACCAGCTAATATGTAGTTCTTCATATGCATCTGACATTTTATTATATAATAAATATAACTTATCAATAGTAGTCGAACTAATTGATTCGATATTTTTTTTAACAAAACAATATCCGCAATTAAAATTACATTGATTCGTTATAAAGACTGTACTACTGAATGTCTTTGAATTTTTTAAATAAGAATTTATTTTTTCCACAACATCCTTTTCTTCATTTGTATTATAATCGATAATAAAGTCGTATTTTAACAATTCATTAAATAAGTTAATATTAATCTCTTTAATGCCAAATGTATCATTATTTATTATTGTATCAATATCTTTTGTTTCGTCTGATTCCATAATAGCGATAGTACCTGTTTTTGTACTATACAGAACATAAACATCGTCTTCTTTATAATAATATAAATATTTGCTTTTCTTATACATTAATAACATCCTTCTTATTATTACTCTCTTCTAATAGTTTAATTAAATTATTATATATATCATCTATACTGCTATAATCTTTTAAAAGTAATTCTTCAGTTTTAAATGTTATATTGAATTTTGTTTCTATGTCTATTATCGCTTCTATAAAAGTGATGGAGTCGATTTCTTCTTTGAAATTATCAATATTAGATATTCCTTTTTCAGTTAAGATTTTTACAATATCATTTTTTATTTCTTCCTGAACTAAATTTAAATCACTCATATTTAATTATTATGATATACTAATGCTATATCATGCTCCTTTTAATATTCATCAATTGTGTAATAGTTATTATTAAAGTATGCAACCACTGCTTTATTTAGTTGAGGATGGATCCCTGATTTGTAAGAAGGTATAAATAATCTTCTGGTAAATATATTTTTTTTGAATAACTCAGGATTATTAGTATTTATATACAAAGCACACAAATTTTTTCCATCTATTTTTGCGTATATCATTTGCATAACAATATAATCTCCGATATATTCAAAATCTTTGTAAGAGGTTCCATGTATACTTGTTTTTACTTTACAATTGTATCTAATGGTTTTTATCAAGCTATTTTCAGAATTATTATCGATTATTATGTATTTATATTTTTCGGAAATATTAAACTCCAAAAAATCGTCGATTGGATATTTAACATATATAGTCGGATCGTAACTATTTGCACTCGGCGATGAAAACACAGTGGCAACATTCATTAGTGCTTCATCATATTTATTTGTTATTATTCTTAAGGGGAATAAATAAGGATATAATAAACCCAAACCTTTATATTTTGGAGTACAGCATATAATTTTATTTTTAGAAATATAATATCCGTTTTTATTATTTAAATAAATACAGTCTTCTTTATAATCAATTAGATCGACTTCTTTATTATTAATTCTTATTGTAAATCTTTTTCTATTTATAAAAGGGGGGAGTGTTATTTTAATACCAGTACAGTGATATACCCTTAGATTTATATAATTCTCGCCTGCATCACAAGAAATATAAGCATAGCTTTTATCCTTTTTAATAGAAATTATTTCAATCCAAAAAATTTTATTATGATGGGTGTGTAATGTTTTATAATTAAACTTTCGGGGATATTTATCTATTTCATGTTTTAAAACTTCATCAATTATAATTTTATTAAACCTTATGGTTTTAATAGTTTGATGGCAATATGCTTTTGAAAGTAATGCTTTAAATAAATTATTATTCTTTAGTTTTTTTATCGGAATTTTATATGCAGGTCCTATATTACCATCGCTGTCAGACGAAATTGTATAAAAACAGACTTTTTTTAAATTATCAATGCAACTTTCGATAGTCGCTCCAGATGTTGCAACGACACTAGTTATTTTATCTGGGTAGAGCTGAGCTAATGCTAGAGCTGCTGTTGCTGTACCCGAAAAACCAAATATATGTATTTTTTTTTCATCAACACTAAATAATTCTATTATTTTGTTTATACACTCCAACAAAAATGCTTCTCCAACATAACTTCCTAAAGTTACTCCTCTACCTGAAATATTTGCAGATATAAAATCACCTTTATAATTCTCTAAGCTACAAGTTTCTTTATAATCACTCGTAGTTATATTAATTAATAATGGGTAATTTATACTTGGGTTATAATTATTTGGCACATGAATAAAAATGCGATTTACAGAATTATCTAAAATTGATCTAAAGTATAATCCATCCATTTCATTATTTTGTATTAACGATAGAATATTTCTTCCTTCTTGTATAGCTTTTACATATCTGATAATTTCTGCTCCATATAAAAAAGCAGTTGGAGTATTCAACCCTACAATTTCCTGTAATTCTAATAAATAATTTATTGCTATTTCATCATATTCAGTATGAGAATATCTATTTAATGTATTAATAGCGAGATTTTTTAAATAAACAACAGACGGTTCTACATCATGAAAAAAAAGATTAATGTACTTTTTTCTTTCTTTACTTCTTCTATCTAAATAAATACATTCCAGATATATATTATTAAAACCATTATTATTATCATAATTATAAGATAAGGTGTTTATTATGGTGTTTTTAAAAAATGAAGTATGTAATGTATCAATTTTTTCAATAGGATTTCTTCTTATTACATTTATCATTATTTTTTGTGATAAATCTATATCAAGCATATCATATGGAAAAAAGGTGAATTTAATATCATCGCCTATTCTTATGTTAACTTGTCCACTATAAACAGCAACAACATCATTATAATAATCAAGATTATTGGAATTAAGAGACACTTCTTCTTGACTATCCTCAAATAAAACAGTACTTATTCTAAAGCATAAATCTACTTTTTTATTTGGGTTATTTATTTCTACAACAATAACATTATTTCCTTTATTAAGTGTAAACCTATATTCAGATGATCCATTTTTGAGAGGACCAAGGTTTTTATAGTTACACCATAATTTACCTCTAACGCCGCCATCAATTATAAATATAATCGACTTTTCATCTTCCGAAGTTAAAGAAAAAAATAAATATCCGTTTTCATCACACGCAGGAATTTTATCCTTTAAACCACTCAATGAATATTCTAAAACATTGTTATTAATTCCCTTATAGTAATCTTCTATAGTTACTTTTATCCTATCATCAAAAATCATATTTTGATCATCATAAATATTATTACTTGATATATATGCGTAGTCATATATATAAATTGGTTTTTCTTTCAAAAAATACATATTGTCATTATAGTACATATAAACCGCCCTTTTTAACATCCAATAATTGACATTATTGTAGCATCTTTATTTTGAATAATCAATATAACAATTGCCAATTATTTACATTAATAATTGGTTAATATTTACATAAAAAATAATTATATTGTCGAAAATTGTATTTTTACAGGTGCAAAACATTTTTTAGAATACATACTCTGCGGCAACACTTATTTGTGCTTTAAAAGATGATCCCAACACTGATATATACTGTGTTCAACAGGAAGTGTATTTAAGACTCCTTCTACCGTCCGTTGTAGTGTGCCTTCTCATCAAACAACAGCAAACAATAAATTATCATAAAATAGCCGCCGTTATCTAGCTTTCATTCGTTTTTTGCTGACGCGTAGCAGTAGAATGGAGATTATTATGAGTAAATAGGATTTAATGCATACAAAAAATGATAATTATCGTAAGAATTGCTTGGTATAGAGACACTTCATAATGAAGAAGAAAACTATACAAAAGGGCATTTTGCTCCATATGTACCAAGTTCTTATCTTTTTTAAAGATGTATTTCGACTCAAATCCAATCTAAGAGAATAATTGTTTTGTAGACTTTGGGTGTGGAAAGAGCCGAGTTAGTATATATTTTAATTAACTTTTTCACTGCTCTTATGTTGGAATTGAGTATGATAAGGTCATCAAAAAGCTACAAAGAATAAAGTAAAGATATGAAGCAGTTCATGGAAAAAAGTCTGTTGAGTTTATATATGGAAATGCAGAGCTTATTTCAATTGAAGAAAAATTCAATGTATTCTACTTCTATAATCCTTTCACTTTTAATTTTTTCCAGAGTGATGCGGAACATTATGAAGATAAAACGCGGTCATAGAATCAATGTTATTATGTTTTGGGCGATAATACCGTATATTAGAGTCATAGAATCAATCATAGGGTTTCAATTGATAAAAAAGAAAAAAAGAATCATTTGATTCAGTTATAAATGATAAAGAGTATTATTTATATAGGTAAATTCAAAATTAATTATTGATAGATTTGAGAAAAAGAAATATGGATGAAAAACAGTAGTAGAAAAGATAGTTGAAGAAATAATTGCAGTTTTTTCTGATCGAAATATTTCTGATGTAGATTTCGACAATATTGATTTTGAAAAATCAGAGCATGATATAGATTCAATCACTTAAGGCAAACGGGCTCCGGCACATCCGCTTACACGAGCTTAGGCACACCTTCGCAAGCATCTTGATAAACAAAGACGTGCCGCTCATTAACGTATCCAGTTTTCTTGGGCATTCCACAATAAATACAACCGCAAATATCTACGCTCACTTGGACAAAACCAATAAACAGCAAACAGCTGAAATCTTCTCCGATATTCTCAGCAATGCAAAAGGAGAAAAGAAATGAGGCACCTATCTCAGGTGTCTCGTTTTTTATAGGGGGAGGATAGACTATGTACAAAAAAATGATGAATACATGAGTGGCAGCGAACTTCGCCAGTATTTACATATTTCAACTCGTAAACTGAAATTTTTAATGGACAACGAAATTATACCTCATATCGACACCGGGCATAAAACATTCAAGTATAAAGTCAAGAAAGAAGATGCGGACGCATTTCTAAAGCATATAGAAGAGGATCCCAAATTTATGGGAAAATACAAGGGGCAGTTTAACTCGCGACAGGTAGGCAAACCAAGAGTGAAATACGAAGAAAGCCTTATAGACAATCAGGATTTTAGAGAGTACATAACAAAACTGTGGAAAAACATACCACCGGCAGTCAGTTTCATTCAGGCGGCTCATATGCTGGGAAAACGCAAAGACCTGGTATCAAAGCTGATGGAACAAGGAAAGTTGTATCGGGTTTACGCAAGTGGAACCTGGTACACAAAGAAAGATGACGTTATCGAATACGCACTTTCAAAAGAGCATCTGTTACATACTTTCGGAGAGAACTTCAAGAAAGTAATACGGGAATACCGCGGAAGAAAATGCTGCGAATGTGAGCATAAAAAGAGAAAAATCAAGCGAGAAGAAGCTCGTCGGGCGAAGAAAAAAGATTCATAATACAACCTTGAATCTATGAAAAAACGGATTTGTGAGATGATCACAAATCCGTTTACTGGCGGAGAGGAAGGGATTCGAACCCTTGTGCACTTGCGCGCAAACTGATTTCGAGGTGATAGATGACTTGGGAGTTTGATGGTATTCTCTTAGAACCGAGTGGAATCTTTGGGAACGGCGAAACGGAGCAAAAATGCCCAATTTACAAGGTTTTTCGAGGGAATTGAGTGAAATCTCTTAGAACTAAAATCCATCAAAACTACCGATTTGTGATTTATGAGTCCGTAGCGTTTTTAGAAAAAATAAGGCAGTTTTTGGGGCCTACTCTTAGAACTGCTCTTAGAACTAAACCCGTTTTTGGCCCCTGGTGGAAGTGTGGCAGTGCATTTTAGCACCCCTGTTTTTTGACAACACTCCCTAAATCCGTAGCGAGTTTTCGCCGCTTGGATTCAAGTTTGACTTTTTTTAGGTTGAAGCTCTGATCTTGCGGGTGTTTTTACATAGATGAGTAAAATCTGTGACGGCGAGACAACAGGTTCATCTGTTTTTCTTTTCAGTTTTACGATTGCATTTTTCCGCGAACTCATAGAATTTTGAGGAAAAATCGTTTTGACACGTAAAATTTCCCGAAATGGATTCGAACCTGTTGAGTGTGTGCATTTTATAACGACTAATTATAAACATAAGCAGACTAAAATAGTGTATTAAAAAGCTCATAAACTCTAGGGAATGTAACATCAGATATATCATTATAAGGAAATGACATCTCCTTCTAGAACGTTTCTTAAACTGGACAACACATTCTTAAAATACAATCTATGTGTTGATTCATGTATTGTAAGCTCTTGATTTTTATATACAAAACTTGTATATTTTTAACGATAAATACAACAAAGTTTTGTAGCAGAAGCTGTAAAACGTGACCATAAGACACTTGGAAACGAATTAAAACTGTTTTCAAGCTCAAATGAAATTGGGCAAGGCTTAATATTGTGGCATCCAAAAGGAGCAATGCTTCGTTATTTGCTTGAGAGCTTTGGACAAACAGCACACATTCTAAACGATTATCAATGGGTTTACACGCCACATATCGGAAGAGCTGATCTTTGGAAAACATCCGGGCATTTGGATTATTACAAACATTCTATGTATAATCCAATTGTAATTGACGATGAAGAATATTATCTTAAACCGATGAACTGCCCGTTTCATATCAATATTTATAACAGTGAGGTTCATTCATATCGCGACTTACCAATCAAATATGCTGAATATGGTACAGTCTACCGTTATGAGTTGTCGGGAACATTGAACGGACTCACAAGGGTAAGAGGTTTTACACAAGATGATGCTCATATCATCTGTACTCCGGAACAAATCGAATCAGAGGTAGCTGCTGCGCTCAAATTCTCATTGTATATACTGCGTTCCTTTGGATTTGAAAATTTTCAGCCATATATTTCCACAAAGCCAAAATCAAAATTTATAGGTAAAGACAGCGATTGGGAAATGGCAACAGAAATACTCAAAAAAGCAGTTGTATCGGCAGAACTTGACTATAAAATTGACGATGGTGGCGGTGCATTTTACGGGCCTAAAATAGACTTAAAGCTGAAAGATAGCTTAAATCGAGAATGGCAATGCAGCACAATACAATTTGATTTCAATCTGCCTAACCGCTTTAATATGTTCTATATAGGAAATGATGGACAGAAGCATACACCATTTATGGTACACCGTGCTTTGTTTGGCAGTTTAGAAAGATTTACTGCATTGCTTATTGAGCACTACAAAGGCGATTTCCCATTTTGGTTTGCTCCTGTTCAATTTGGAATTGTGCCAATAAAAGAAAGCCACTACGCTTATGCAAAACAATTATCAAAAGAACTTAAAAATCATGGATTCCGTATCAGCTTAAATAATGAAGACGAGAATATGCGGAAAAAGATAAAACGGTTTCAGCTTGAAAAGATACCGTATATACTCGTTATAGGTGATAAAGAGCTCAACGACAAAACATTCTCGGTACGCAGCCGCTATGATGGGGATTTGGGTTTAATGGATATTTCGTCATTATGCGATTATCTTAAACCTCAGATCAAACAAGGTAAGCCACGATGTATTTTGGATGATTAATCTGAATATTATAAGCATAACTGGAATATGTAAAATTGTTTTTTTCAAAAATATTATAATGCTTTAAATTAAAAGAAAATGTTGATCTTATTAAATGACT
>ENA-UOOM01002147-UOOM01002147.1-fermentation-metagenome-genome-assembly--contig:-NODE-2147-length-16868-cov-9.998573_pt1 | contig 16868 bp, 15 predicted proteins | sample MGYA00245781_ERZ724031 | MGnify/ENA primary metagenome ERZ724031 (study PRJEB28704, sample SAMN03018317) | fermentation metagenome | biome: anthropogenic terrestrial biome; feature: soil; material... | reverse complement strand
CTCGGAAATATCCGTCAGCATGACGCCGGATGCATTCGTCGTGAGCAACACGGCTTCGGACGGGCCGTTGGATGAAGAAAAGATCTTCGAACGCTTTTATCGCCAAACGACTCAAAAAGGCTCTTCCGGATTGGGACTGGCCATCGCAAAAGGAATTGGCAAGATCAGCCGCTTGCAAATAGACTATGCGTATCGTGAAAACCGGCATGTTTTTACGGTATCCAAACAATAAAAATCGATTCGACCGACACATTTCAGATTCTATTCAGATTTGCATCCTACCTTTGCCGTATAGTTAAAACAAAAAGAACCATTATGAGAACAAAAAACATTTTATTAGTAAGCCTTTTGGCTGTATTGGGATTGGTATTCCAAAGTTGTGACGATAAGAATGATGAAAAGAATATTCAATTCGCCGATCTCCCTTCGGTGTCGAAAACACTGGTGAACACGCATTTTGCAGATAAAAAAGTAGCGAGCGTGATGAAAGAGAACGAGTTTATGGACAAGTCGTACACCGTATTCTTCACCGACGGCACCAAAGTGGAATTTGAAAAAAACGGCGAATGGGATAGCGTCGAGTCACCCGAAGGCGTTCCTTCGAGCATCATCCCCTCGAAGATTAGGGCATACGTTACCGAAAACTATCCCGACGAAAAAGTGATTACCATCGAGCGGGACCAAAGCGACAAGGAAATAGAAGTGGAACTGTCTAACCGGTTCGATTTGATTTTCGATGCAACGACACACGAATTAAAGAAAATGGACTAACCCCTAAAAAATAAAAAAATGAAAAAAATTCTTTTAATAAGCGCTTTATTGATAAGCGTATGGGCTGTAAAAGCCGACAACAGAGACCAGCAGATCGCGTTCGCGCAATTACCGAAAAGCGCTCAAACGTTTGTCGAAAAACATTTTTCGAAAGACAATATATCCGTCATATTTAAGGATATCGACCGTACATCCGTTTCGTACGAAGTATATTTTAAAGACGGGGGCGAAGTGGAATTTTCCTCCAACGGCGATTGGAAAGATATCGACTGCAAGCGTTCGCAGTTTCCACAATCGATTTTGCCGGCGAAGATTTACTCTTTTTTAACCCGGAATCATAGCGATTTACGCATTATCACCGTGGAAAAGAAGAAGTCGGGTTATGAAATCGAAATGAATAACGACTTGGAAGTTAAGTTCGACCGATCGGGCAACTTCCTACGCTACGAAGACTGACAGCCGTCGTTCTATGGCCAAACGGTGAAAGGGGCAAAAAGTGTCCTCTTTTACCGTTTTTCCTTTAACAGCTCTTGTATACGCTGCAACTTCTTTTGCCGGTCGAAAGAAAAGGTGCGGCTGTCTGCATCGATATAGACAAGAAGCGCATGTAGTTTAGAAAGTTGTTCCCGGAATACCGGGCGGTTTTCGGCCTCTATACAAAGTAATTCCGAAAATATTTCGATACGGGCCAGCCGCTCTTCGCCTTGATACGTCGCTTCAAAATAAGAGATAATAGACCCGGCATCTTTCTCCCGAAAAAACGATGGCGTCTCTTTTAGAAAAGTACGATACATCTCCTCGTTAAAATCAAGAAACGTCCGTTCCTTCTCTTCTATCGTACCATGAATCCATTGGTCGAGAGACTTGAAGAACAAATCGAGTAATTTTAATATATAATCTTGTTGATACATCGTGATAGTTGACAACCGGAGACGTCGCCCCGGCGACATCTCCGGTAAATTGAAAGCGGTCCGACCTTTTAAAGGTTGAACATGAAAAATCAATCTACATATCTTTCATTGAAAGGCCTTTATACTTTATGTCATATCCTTTTAATCCATCGGTTGCATTCATACAATAAAGCCCTTTTTCCCTTAGCTTACCCTTATTTATATTGGTCTCGTTCCGCTTGATTTCAATCACCTCTGCTGTTTTATCGAGTTCATTGACAGCTATTAAATCTATTTCATGTTCTCCTTTTCTGTCCCAATATCCGCCGATGCGTGTAAAATGCATCTGCTCCATATACTGAGTGCGAAAATAGCGTTCCAAAATCTTCCCGCTAAAGGTGGAATAATCATGAATAACCAGATGTTTCAATTGTTCAAACGCTCCTATTTCGACCATATAACTATACTTGTATATAAACCGGAACCAAAATGTAAGAAAATTATCTTCTATTGTATAGCGTACATTCTTCGTTTCCACTTTAGAGAAAATAGGAAGTACTTTAGAAATCAATCCATAATCATGTTCCAATTTGGTTAGATACCCCCCGATTTCGCGATTGACAACGGCTTCTATCTTTGACCTTGTATTTTCGCCCCTTGCAATAGCCGAAAGAATCGTAAAGTAATTGGCATATTCTTTGCCAAATTCTTCTATAAGCATATTTTTACCTTCCGGAATAAACGTCGAATCTTCTTTAATGATATAATCCAACATTTCCTCCAACGTATAGGAACCAGAATCCATCAACAATTGAATATACTTTGCAACGCCTCCGGTAAAAGTATACAGAGCGAGTAAATCTTCTGAAGTATAATCCGGATGATGATCGGCGAGAATCTCTTTCAATATCGAGGTCTCGAACGGTTTCACCTTTAGCAACGCTGTCGCACGGCCGAACAAAGGTTCTTTCGAATTCTGGAATATCTTATGCATCAGCGAATGAACGGAGCCGCTCAAAAGCAAATTCATCTTGCTCGAGTCTTTATTCACGTCCCAATAATGCTGAATGTCGCTATAGACAGAGGGAGCAATCGTATAAAATTCTTGAAATTCATCGATAATAAGATTGAAAGGCTGCGTTTTTGAAAGCTCCATCAGGAATTTGAAAAGTTCTCCAAAACTGTTCACTTCCCCCAGAATAGGAATCCCCAATTTATCTTTTATTTCATGGACAAAATCCTGACATAAAAAACGCTCAGACTTTCGGGCTACAAAAAAATAGAGTGTCGGTTGTCCTTCCGTGGCTTTTAAGAGCAAGTGCGTTTTACCTATTCTCCTGCGTCCGGTAATAACGGTCATTTGAGCATTTTTCACCGACTGTTTTTGAACATTCAGAAGCAGCGCTATTTCTTTTTCTCTATTATAAAAATCCATAATAAACTTTTTTACAAAGGAAACCGGAACTTCCGAAACAATCATTTCCGAAATAGCCGTTTCCGATTACAAATATAGAAAATCCTTTTGAGAAAAATAAAACAGTTAAGTTTCGCAAGTTATTTCATCCCAAAGTTTACAGTTGCCGGTCTACTCTCCATTCTCCAACCTCCAACCCAATCATATCGACACGATTCCGTTTCGGATACAATAAAAAGTGAGTCCCGAAACAGTTTTCACACCGGTTTTACGAATGATTTTTTTGCGGTGGGTAAGCACGGTATTCAAACTGATATTGAGTTTTTCGGCAATCTCTTTATTCAAAAGCCCTTGAATGATGAGTTTCAGTATTTCTATTTCCCGCTTAGTCAAATCTTTTTGGTTTCCGGTGTGATGGATAGACGGTTCCGGGAGAAAAGAATTTTCTAAAAATTGCTTGCGAGCAGAATCCAACTCTTTGAGTTTCGGTCGAAGTATTCGGTCACACAACCGATCATGGGCGGCAAGATCCTTTTCCAGCGACGACACGGAGAAGATAACGGCATAACACAGGTTTTGATTGTATTCGGAAGAAATATGTTTAATAAGGATATTCTTTAAATCGTGCAGAAGCTCATTGCGGAAGTTTCCCTCTTCACTCAATCCATTCTCGATGTGCCCGGTCAATTCTTTTTTAAACTGCACGAACAACTCATGCAAGAGCAGCAACTCTTTATTCCCCGGCCCGCTAATCGCGATAAAAGCATTCAAATGCTTCTCGATATTGGGTACCATATCCCGTATATAGTTCGTTATAGTTTGCTTAAAATACGCGGCAATCAGTTCGGCATCGAATAAAGGAAGGTCTTTTTCCGGATAGTAATTATCATCTAAATAGACATTTAACACCGTTAATATAAAGTCGGGGTTAAGACGATATTCGCGGCATAAATCGCCAATCGTTTTATCCCCCACCCCTAAGCGTATGCCGAATCGATTGACCACGGGGATCAATTCATTATGTTTGGCAAGCACCTCAGCCAACACGCTATGTATGGTTAATACAGACATTTCAAAACAGTTCTACGGTTCGAGGTTGGATTTTCGTTTAAAACGATATTGTGATTGATAATTTTTATAAAGATGGCTAAAGGCATCTAAAGGATGAAACAGCAACATCCTTGGGCCGGCAAAGCGCATAACCTTTTTTATACGCTCACGCATATCGGGCTTATAACAATGAATAGGACAAGATCCGCAAGTAGGCTTCTCTTCACCGAATCGGCAATGATCCAACCGCTTCATTGCATATCGATCCAAAGCAAGGCACTCATCGCACAACCCTGATGCGGTGTGATGTTTCGAACGACAATACAATCGAATCATTTTATGTACGACCACCTTTTCGTCTTCGTTCATATCCTCTTGTTTTCTAACAGCGTGTAAAAATACAGGTTTTGCGTCGGTTATCCAAATCATTTTTCTCCCTACCGGCGGCGTCGCTCCTGACGACTGGACAAAACTGTCTAAAAAGTTATGTAACAAATTTGTAGCAAAATCTTATTTTTAACTTAACCGGAAAAGAGGCGTTTTATCTGTTTTTAGCGGTAATATTGCACCGTGAAAGAAAAAACGGATAATACATTCATACAATAGCATCAATTCTGAAGCAATATGAAACGTGTCGCATATTTTTTATTTCTCGCAAGTAGTCTTTTTTTATCATCCCTGAATTTTATGACAGCTCAAACAATCAAAACAAAAATAGGGGTTATATCCGACCTCCATTATACGCATCCTTCATTAATTGTAGAAAAAGGAGCGGCGCTGGAGAATTATTTAAGTAACGATCGTAAACTTCTTGTCGAAAGCGAAGCCATCCTCAAAGAAACCGTGGCAAACCTTTTAGAAGAAAACGTAAATATAGTGCTCATCCCGGGTGACTTGACGAAGGATGGGGAAAAAGTGAGTCACCGGGGTGTAGCACATTTATTAAAGCCTTTACGCGAAAAAGGCATAAAAATCCTTGTCATTCCCGGCAATCACGATATTAATAATCCAGAAGCCGTTCGTTTTCATGGCGACAGTACACAGCAAGTCGAAACGATTTCGGACGAAGAGTTCGCCGAAATTTACACCGATTACGGGTATGGCAATACCATCAGTCGCGACAAACACTCGCTAAGTTATGTTAGCGAGCCGGTCGACGGGCTCAGAATTCTATGTTTAGACGCCTGCAAGTATGACCAAAATACGTTTGTATCGCTCGAGGACTCGCACGATGAATGTATCACGGGAGGCGCGCTAAAACCCGAAACGGTAGAGTGGCTACGTACCGAAATGCAAGTAGCTCGCATTCTTGGCAAACAAGTTCTCGGAATGATTCACCATAATGTGATTGAACATTTCGCTTATCAATCGGTATTTGCGACGCCTTATTTAGTCGATGATTTTACAAAAGTGCAACAATACTTCATGGAATACGGGCTAAATATTATTTTCACGGGGCATTTCCATTCTTCCGATATCGCCCGTGTCAGTAACCCGTATGGGCAGTCGCTTCACGAAATCGAAACCGGATCGATCGTCACCTATCCTTGCCCGTACCGGATTATCGATATAAACGGCGAAAACATGGCGATCGAAACGAAATATATCGAACATATCGATTATCCGCTGCCCGAAGGAATGGATTTTCAAACGTATGCGGCACAGCAGATAGAAAGAGGTTTCAACGAAATGCTTCGGGGGTTCATTCACGAATACTACCCTACATTTCATGCCTATGTTCCCCGATGGGCGCGGTCGTTTGTAACCATTCCCCATGCAGAGGAACTGACGGACATCGTTATGTCGCACCTGTCCCCGTCGGCGTTGAATATGCTGCTGGCGCACTACCGCGGAAATGAAAATCTTTTGGATCGTACATCCATCAATAAACAGGAACTTCTCCAGAATCTCGACGACCTCATCGATGATTTGGCGGAAGCGACCACCGGAAAAATGTCGGCCTTGACAAAAAGTGTAGTCCATAAATTACCGATTATAAAGAAAGTAAAGGCTTCTGCAATAAGTATCTGGGAGAATGTCGCGACTCCCGAAAGCGTCGCCGCCAACGAATATACTGGAGGTAAAAGTCAGGAACAACTTGCGATAAATGATTTAAAATTGCAATTACGCTTCAGCGTCCCCTCGGAATATGAATCCCATTACACGCATATTCATATTCAGTCGAAACGGCAAGAACATTACGCACCGCAATTATCAGAAAATAAAAAGAACTAACTATATTTTTCATTCTCTCTATAATTAAGGTGACTGGCCTCCTATCGATAGTCACAATGTTTCAGCCCGCAAGCGATTTGTAGGCTGTTTTTTTTACGCCCGAAGAATCTGTTTCAAGTTGTTTCACGATTCAAAAAGAGTTCTTTTTGAAGGCGAAGAATATCCTAATTACAGCCTTTCGTAAGAAATTTAAACCGTTTCTCAATAAATCCGAAACTTAGCTGCGAAAACCGCTTAAAATAACAATAGATTTTCTACCTTTGTATTCCTTTTTCAAAGAATGTATATATGTCACAGAAAATTCAGACAGCTCTTATCTCCGTTTTTCATAAAGACGGTTTAGAAGAGATTCTTCGCGTATTAAACGATTTGCATGTAAAATTCATTTCGACCGGAGGTACCCACGACTTTATCCAATCGTTAGGATATGAATGTCAAACGGTAGAAGACCTCACCGGATACCCCGCCATATTAGGAGGACGTGTTAAAACGCTCCATCCGAAAGTTTTCGGTGGAATCCTTTACCAACGCGATAATGAGTCGGATAAGAAACAGGTGAAATCGTATGATATTCCTACAATCGATTTGATAATCGTCGATTTATATCCTTTTGAAGAAACCCTCGCAGCCGGAGGAACGGAAGAAGAAATTATCGAGAAAATAGATATCGGCGGCATATCGCTTATCCGGGCAGCCGCAAAGAACTATAAGGATGTCCTCATCGTGGCTTCTAAAAAACAATACATGCCTTTGCTCAATTTATTGAAGGAAAGTCAAGGAAGCAGTACTATTGACGACCGCCGTTTTTTTGCAAAAGAGGCTTTTGGCGTTTCGTCGAAGTATGATTCGGCCATCTTCGAATATTTCGATCAAGAATCGCACTCGGCTCTGCGCCTTGCAGTCGACAGCGGGAAGACGCTCCGATACGGAGAGAACCCTCATCAAAAAGGCCTTTTTTACGGTGACTTCGATGCGCTGTTCGAGCAACTGCACGGCAAAGAAATATCGTACAACAATCTTCTCGATATCGATGCGGGCATCTCCCTGATGGCCGATTTCGACGATACTTCGGTTGCCATTCTCAAGCATAACAATGCCTGCGGCATGGCTAGCCGGCCGACGGTAAAAGAAGCTTGGGATGCAGCATTAGCCGGCGACCCGGTTTCGGCTTACGGAGGAATTGTAGTGATCAATAAACCGATAGACAAAGCCGTTGCGGAAGCGGTTCATCAAATTTTCTTCGAAGTGATTATAGCACCCGATTATACAAAAGAAGCATTAGATATTTTGTTTCAAAAGAAAAATCGTATAATTTTGAAACAAAAATCGATAGAGACAAACAAAACGCCTTGGCTATACCGTTCGGCTTTGAATGGTATACTCGCACAAGAAAAAAATGAAAGTGTCCAATCGGTAACTGATTTGAAAACGGTTACCAAGACGGCCCCGACAGCAAGGGAAATAGAGGATTTGATTTTTGCCAATAAGTTGGTGAAACACACCAAGTCCAATGCCATCGTCTTGGTAAAGAATAAGCAATTGGTCGCTTCCGGAACCGGCCAAACATCGAGAGTGGATGCATTAAAACAGGCCATTGAAAAAGCCGGAATATTCCACTTCGACTTAAACGGTGCGGTCATGGCCAGCGATGCATTTTTTCCATTTCCGGATTGTGTGGAAATCGCTCACAAGGCCGGAATAACCGCCGTTATACAACCCGGGGGATCTATCAGAGACAATGAATCCGTTGATTTTTGCAACGAAAAAGGGTTGGCGATGGTCGTAACGGGTATCCGGCATTTTAAACATTGATTAAGGTATAACTATTGTAATAAACAGCAAAGATATGGGGTTATTTTCATTTACACAGGAATTGGCCATGGATCTTGGAACGGCAAATTCCATTATCGTAAACAACGTAGGAAAGATATTATTGGACGAGCCTTCTATTGTCGCGCTTGATCGCAAAACAGAAAAAATGATCGCTTTGGGTGAGAAAGCGCGGCAGATGCATGGCAAAACACATGAGAATATCCGTACGGTCAGGCCTTTGATCGACGGTGTGATCGCCGATTTCAACGCCGCAGAACAAATGATACGTGGCATGATTAAAATGGCCAATAAAAATAAAGGAGGTTTATTTACTCCTTCTTTGCGCATTGTCATATGTATTCCTTCAGGAAGTACGGAAGTCGAAATCCGTGCCGTCCGTGATTCCGCAGAACATGCAGGGGGACGCGATGTATATATGATCTTCGAACCGATGGCGGCAGCCTTGGGTATAGGTCTCGACGTAGAAGCTCCCGAAGGAAATATGATTGTCGATATAGGCGGGGGCACAACCGAAATTGCAGTGATTTCGCTGGGAGGTATCGTAACGAATAAGTCCCTCAAAATTGCAGGGGATGATTTCACCGAAGATATTCAGGATTATATGGGACGTCAACATAACATGAAAGTTGGGGAACGAACATCCGAACTGATAAAAATAAGTGTCGGCTCTGTGTTGACGGAATTAGCGAATCCCCCCGAAGATTTTATTGTGCAAGGACCTAATCGTATGACTTCTTTGCCGATGGATATCCCTGTCTCTTATCAGGAAATTGCCCATTGCCTGGAAAAATCACTCTCTAAAGTTGATTCTGCTGTGGTCAGCGCATTGGAACAAACACCTCCCGAATTATATGCCGATATTGTACGCAATGGCATTTATCTTACCGGTGGGGGCGCTCTCCTCAGAGGACTTGATAAGCGTCTGACGGACAAGATTGGGATTCCGTTTCGTGTTGCCGACGATCCTTTGCATGTGGTAGCCAAAGGAACGGGCATCGCTTTGAGGAATATCAATAAATTTAATTTTTTGATGAGATAATCGGCTTATATGCTATAGGTTTTGTCTATTAGATTACCACAGGGTACATCGCGGAGAAGTCAGGCTTGATTGAGAAGGATGCCGTGAAAGCTAATTGTCAATAATGGATAGCTAAGGGTCAACGCTTGATATGAGGAATCTGCTTAATTTCATTTTGCGAAACAGTCATTGGTTGGTAGCAATTGTATTAATTGCTTTCAGCTTTTATCTTGTTTTCACACAGAACTCTTATCAGAGAAGCGTTTATCTTACCTCCGCAAATAATGTGACCGGTTGGATTTATACCGCATCGAACAATGTCTCTTCTTTCTTTTATTTAAAGAAAAATAATCGTCAATTGCTCGAACAGAATGCGGAACTCCAAAATCGCCTTTACGCTTTACAATCCTACGTGGAAAGTTTGCCGACAGACTCCTTGGAGGTGAAAGCTTTTGCATCGGATAGTATTCAACCGGAGCAATTCCGGTTCATCCCTGCTGAAGTCGTAAATCTCAGTTTTTCGGGAATGAATAATTTCATGACTATTAATATGGGTTCGGCCGAAGGGGTCAGGACGGATATGGGAGTCATTTCACAAACGGGAGTCGTAGGAGTGATATCGAAAGTATCCGAACACTTTTCTCTCGTCATTCCCGTTATCAACCCCAGGTTCCGGTTAAGTGCGAAGTTGAGCGATTCGGAGAATTACGGCTCGGTTTCCTGGAACGGTAAAAATATTCGTTTCGCCCAACTGCAAGAATTGCCCAAACACGAACAGTTTAATAAGGGAGACACCGTACTGACAAGTTTCTCTCGAATTTTCCCGAAAGATGTTGTTATAGGCTTTGTCAGCGGGCAAGGGGCGTCTCTCGACGATAACTTCAATACATTCGATATTGAGTTGGCGACTGATTTTTATACGATCCGCAATGTACTGGTCATCGATGACCGGTTTAACGAAGAGCAAAACACACTTGAAATGTCTTTACAATGAAGCTGAGTTATATTTACGAAGTGTTTTTACTGGCTTTGCTTGTTTTGCTGCAAACATTATTGCTGAACCGGATTCATTTATTCGGTGTGGCGACACCTATTTTATATATCTATTTTCTCCTGAAGCTGCCTATCGGCCGGAATCCGTTTTATGTGATCATTTCGGGTTTTATGATGGGATTGCTAATCGATATATTCCTGAACACCCCCGGTATGAATGCTGCCGCCACGACTATTGTGGCTGCTTTTCGCAAACCTGTTATCAATCTTATTTTCGGCAGAGAAGATTACGAGCAGTATGTCCCCGGTATCCATTCATCAACCGGGCCTTTCGTACGCTTTACGATTCTGATGGTTGTGTTTCATCAAACCCTTCTTTTTTTTATTGAATCATTTACTTTCTTTAATATTACGCATACGTTACTGCTCATTATATCGTCATCTCTTATTACATGCATATTGATTTTCGCATTAGACAGTTTAACCCATAACAGCAATCCCCGTGAACAGTCATAATCCTCTATTTAAAAGAAAATATGTCATAACGGGTATTATTATCGTTTTTGCACTAATTTATATAGGCCAGTTATTCCATTTACAGATATTAAGTCCTAAGTATCGGGAATATGCCGATAGCCACGCATTTCTGCGCAAGACGTTATATCCGGCAAGAGGCGCCATTTATGACCGGAAAGGCGAATTACTCGTTTACAATCAACCGACGTATGATGTGATGATGGTTGTACGTGAGATGGAAGCCTTTGACACAATCGATTTTTGCCGGACCTTGAATATCGACAAGCAACGTTTTTATCAATTAAACGCGGAGATGAGAGACCCTCGTAAAAATCCGGGGTATTCCTCCTATACGCCTCAAATATTCATGTCCCAACTCAATGTGGAAGAGTACGGGCTTTTACAAGAAAAATTATATAAATTCCCCGGCATTTACATTCAACATCGTACGGAACGCCAATACAAATATCCCAACATGGGATTAATACTCGGCTATATAGCGGAAGCGAATAAAAATGAAATAGCTGCTAATCCCTATTATATACGCGGCGATTATGTCGGAAAATCGGGCATCGAATTATCGCATGAGGAAGACTTGCGCGGTGAAAAAGGGGTGGAAATACTTCTTCGCGACGCCCACGGCCGTATTCAGGGTAAATATAAGAATGGAGAATACGACAGGGCGCCGGTATCGGGACGCGATCTAACTCTCAGTATCGATTTAGACTTACAGGCTTACGGTGAACTGTTGATGCACAATAAAGTCGGCAGCATCATCATGATTGAGCCCAAAACAGGCGAGATACTTTGTATGATATCTGCGCCTAACTACGATCCGTCTTTGCTTACCGGACGCGATTTCGGGAAAAACTATCAATCGTTGGAAAAAAACCCGTATAAACCGTTAATCAACCGGGCGGTTGCAGGGACTTACCCCCCCGGATCGACTTTCAAACCGGCACAAGGGCTTATCTTTCTACAAGAAGGCATTATTACGGAACAAACACAATATGTTTGTTACCATGGATATCCTCCATTAGGAGGAAAACCGGCTTGTCACGGTCATGCCTCTCCTCTGGCCATCCAATATGCTTTAGCAACATCTTGCAATTCTTTCTTTTGTTACGGATTAAATGCGATGCTCAGCAACCGGACAAAATATTCCGATGTTAATAATGCATTCGATCACTGGAAAGATCATATGGTAGATATGGGGTTCGGATATAAATTGGGAGTCGATCTTCCTTCTGAAAAAAGAGGGTTTATCCCCAACAGCAAGTTTTACACCAATATTTTTAAAAATTCGCGCTGGAATGCTCACAATATTATATCCACCGCTATCGGTCAAGGAGAAATCCTTACCACTCCGCTACAGATAGCAAATTTTGCAGCAATGACGGCAAACAGAGGGTATTTTTATACTCCTCACGTTGTAAAAGAACGAAAAGGCGCACCATTGGATACGGCTTTTACCAATCGTAGAAATAGTGAAATAGCTCGGGAATATTTCGAAATTATTGTCAATGGCATGGCCGATGCGGTAACCAAAGGTACTTGCTATGGAGCAAATTTAGCGCCCGAGATTCAGGTATGCGGCAAAACCGGTACGGCGCAAAATCCTCATGGCGAAGACCATTCGCTCTTCATGGGCTTTGCTCCGAAAGACGATCCGCAGGTGGCGATTGTCGTGATTGTCGAAAACGGACGTTTTGGGGCAACGAATGCCGTACCGATAGGACGGTTGATGCTGCAAAAATTCTTTAAGGGGGAAATACCCGAGACAGATAAATGGTTGGAAAAAACGATGATCGATAGAGTCGTTCTCCCTTATTTATATACTAAAAACGCACCTCCGGCAGCAACGGTGACAATACCTGTTGCAAATTAAAATATGAACAGAGAAACGACGGAAACAGAAGAAAAAGGAAAGGTCGATATGCCGACCATAATACTGTACTTACTATTCCTGGTGATGGGTTGGATCAGTATATATGCGGCGAGTTTCGACTTGGAAAACGCGACAAGTATGTTCGATTTGTCGAGTCGTGCCGGTATGCAGTTGGTATGGATAGGGACATCTTTATTACTGGCTTTCGCTTTAATGAAAATAGATACAGGTTTTTACGAAACCTACGCTTTTATTTTCTATATCGGCGGCATCGCATTACTGTTGATTACGCTTCTTGTCGCACCGGAAATCAACGGTAGCCGTTCGTGGTTAGTGATGGGTCCGGTACGCTTGCAACCGGCCGAATTTATGAAATTCATCATTGCGCTGGTTCTTGCGAAAGCTTTCAATTCATACAATTTCCGATTGATGAAGCCTAAAAACTTACTGCTGGTGTCTTCCATCATTTTGTTGCCTTTTATCCTGGTCGTCCTCCAAAGCGAAACCGGAACGGCTTTGGTATACTTGGCTTTTATAATGATGCTCTACCGGGAAGGTCTTCCGGGTGGATTTTTACTTATCGGCATTTCGACGATCATTTATTTTGTACTGGGTATTCGGTTTTCGGAAACATTCGTAGGTTCCATTTCCCTTGGGGAATTCATTACGACATTGCTTATTATCGTTTTTGCGGCTGGAATGGTTCGGAGCTATTTGAAAAGACGGGAAGTGAGCGCTATTATACTAACGATACCTGTTGTTCTTTTTCTCGTTGCATTTTTAATCTCCTTATTTGGAGTGAAAGTCAATTATGGGTTCGTCGCGTTACTTTCATTGGGACTAACCGGATTATATCTCATACTGTTGTTTCTTCGATTTTGGAAAAAACCGTACTTGTATATTTTCCTTTTTGTCGTAGCCTCTTTTGCATTCGTCGAATCGGTAGAATATGTTTTTTACGATGTGCTGCAACCTCATCAGCAAACGCGAATTAAAGTGACTCTCGGTATGGAGCAGGATCTCCAGGGTTCGGGATACCATGTGGGACAGTCGAAAATAGCGATCGGTTCCGGAGGATTTGCCGGCAAAGGTTTTTTAAATGGTACACAAACAAAATTAAAGTATGTACCGGAACAAGATACGGATTTCATTTTTTGTACGATCGGTGAAGAACAGGGATTCATAGGATCTTCCATCGTTTTGATTTTATTTGTAATCTTTATTTTAAGGCTTATTTATCTGGCAGAACGTCAACGAACGGTATTCGGGCGTGTGTATGGTTATGGAGTGGCGAGTGTTTTCCTCTTTCACCTTATCATCAATATAGGCATGGTTATTGGCATCATGCCGGTCATCGGGATACCGCTTCCTTTTTTCAGTTACGGTGGATCATCGCTATGGGGATTCACTATTCTGTTGTTTATTTTCCTGCGAATCGATAAATCACAAAAACGAATGTAAAGAAGGATGAGGAGGAATTGCTTCACGTCTTTAGACGTTAGACATTCAACCTTAGACTTTTCATTCATAATTCGTCATTCGTAATTTGTAATTTGTAATTAGTCATTTGGCCGCCGCAATAATGAAATATACCGCTTTAATAACAGGGGCTTCTAAAGGCATTGGGTTTGAATTAGCCAAACTATTTGCCAAAGAAGGATGTAGTTTAATTTTAGTAGCTCGGAATGCAGACCAACTGCAACAGATAAAATCATCCTTCGAAAAAGATTATAAAATATCGGTACAGGTAATTGCAAAGGATTTGTCATTACCCAATGCCGCAGAAGCAATTTTCCGGGAAGCCGAAGCGCCTCATATTACTTATTTGGTCAATAATGCCGGATTCGGAGATTTCGGCCCTTTTGCAGATACCGAATGGGAACGTTATGAACAGATGATACAATTAAATATAACCACCCTTACGCGGTTGTGTCATCTTTTCATTCAAAGGGAATCGTCTCAAAATAACAGGCAAATAACGCGGCGAATTTTAAATGTATGTTCAACGGCCGCGTTTCAACCGGGGCCGATGATGGCGGTGTATTTCGCAACAAAAGCGTATGTTTTGCACTTTTCCGAAGCTATCGGCTATGAGGTAAAAAATAGAGGAATTACGGTTACATCATTATGTCCGGGTCCGACCGGCACCTTCTTCATGGAAGATTCGAACATGAAAAAGAGTTCTATGGTGAAAGGGCGTAAACTTCCCATGGCTGCGGATGTCGCAAAAGTAGGTTATCAGGCGATGTTGAAAGGAAAGTCTGTCGCTATTCACGGAACACGGAACAAACTCATTGCTTTTGGTGTACGATTGTTGCCTCGCAAATGGGTCACACGTTTATCAGGAAAATGCCTTAAATGAAAAAGTCCTGCCCTAACTCATACATCATACATCATCCCCCACATATTCATCAAAAAGCATTTCAAGCGTACGTACAGGATCCGTCGTAAAACCATGTTGAGGTGTACTCGTCTGCAAACAAGTACTGCGGACAGCCGTCAGCCATCGAAAGCGTTCAACCATATCGAGACGGGATATTTCTCCCCCCCCACTCTCCCCATATGCCATGGTTTTAAAGGAAGCTATCGTTTGCAATAATAAGTCGATATCCAATTCCGACGAATATCCCGAAAGCTCTTCTCTATCGATCTCGTATTTCATGCCGATATATCTTGCCGTTTTGCAAAACAAGATGATTCCGACATTCACGAACTCTCCCCGTTCTACTTTCGGAACCACTCGGATAACGGCATATTCATAAAAAAGCTTTTTGTGCATGGATGGCTTCGTTTAAAAAGATAGTCGAATACTTTAAACGCAATCGGAGAAAATCGTAATAACGTTGGCGAACAGAATCGGGAGTTTCATCAGGTGCCGCCCACCCCACGAATTCGTCGGGAATGAGGGTTACGACTTCTTCTAAAACCAAATCCGAAAGTACCGACTGTGCAGCGACGTTGGCATCTTCCAAATGAAGGGCAAATGGTAACAGAACGTGATCTTTAATCATGGGAAAAGGATTAAGTTCCGGTTGATTTGAGTGATCCCAGTTGTGATGGAAATATAACATCGACCCATGATCGATGAGCCATAATTCTTTATGCCACATCAGCATATTCGTATTCCGTACGGTACGATCGATATTCGTCAGATAAGCATCCATCCAGACAATCTTTGATGCAGTAGCGCAGTCTATTTTCGTTGTGACCGGATCGTAGGCCAATGCGCCGGACAGGAAGCTTAATCCTAAATTCAGTCCCCGGCTCGCCTTGAGCAAATCTTGAATTTCCTCATCGCGCTGGGAGCGCCCGAAAGCTTCATCGAGGTTTATAAACACTAATTCAGGGATATTTAATCCGAGTAATTTTGCAATCACACCGCCTATTAATTCCGAAATCAACACTTTCGTTCCATGTCCCGATCCTCGAAATTTCAGCACATATTTGAAACCGTCATCCGCTTCCACTAATGCAGGCAGAGATCCGCCTTCCCGAAGAGGCGTGATATACCGTGTGACATTTACTGTTCGTAATTCCATTGAATTCTTATTGAATAACCGTGCAAAAAAAGCATCAGACAATTATTCTACGGTAATCATCTGATGCAAAACTTTTTGTTCATTAGCAGTGGAGCTGGAGGGACTTGAACCCTCGTCCAAACGAGGAAATAATTTGCTTTCTACATGCTTATCTCCATTTTAATTGTCGGGAATGAGCAAGACTGAAGCCACCCACTCAAACCTTAGCTTCTTAAATTTCGGACAAGCGTCGAAGCGCCGCCTACCCTATCTCCGATTTACCTGCACCACCGTATCGAAACGCTTCGAAGCCACAGCTTCCGGGTGATGTCTTGTCCTATCACCTGTGACAGGATTAAGCGATTGATCTACTGTTATTCGATCACGCAGCAAGAGCGTAATTATTATTGCCAGTTAATGGTTTGACGTTTGAGATTCAAGTGCAAACCGACAACGCACTGCATGCTTACAAACCCTTTCTACCCGCTGTCAAAACCGGTCAGCCCCATTTAAATAGTATGACCGCATTTCTTTCGCGCACGAATAAGCAGACACAAAAATACATAAATAGTTTAATTGCGCCAAATAAAAAAGATATTCTCTATTTCTTTATACGAATATTCTTGCTTGTCAAAAAGATACCTTTCCGTATAGTAAATCGGTAAGGCAATTTTCAGGCATTCTTTCACAGCATAAAAGAATAAACAAAATCAGATCATTCGGAAAATTCAAAACAGTTTCT
>ENA-UOOM01002146-UOOM01002146.1-fermentation-metagenome-genome-assembly--contig:-NODE-2146-length-16871-cov-4.743875_pt1 | contig 16871 bp, 20 predicted proteins | sample MGYA00245781_ERZ724031 | MGnify/ENA primary metagenome ERZ724031 (study PRJEB28704, sample SAMN03018317) | fermentation metagenome | biome: anthropogenic terrestrial biome; feature: soil; material... | reverse complement strand
TGCATCACCTTTAGCGATAATGTCTTCAGCAATTTGTGGCGTACGAATATTTCCAGAAGTCATTACAGGCTTATTAAATTTTTCTTTAAAAGCTCTAGCCATGTAACTTCTCCAACCTTCTGGTAGACTCATTTTATCATGTTGTAAATATAGATTGTCGTTTTGAGCTATAGATATGTTCAATACATCTACTTTTTCTTCTAAATATTTCATTAATTCAATAGAATCTTCAAGAGTATTTCCGCCTTCTAGCATATCATCTGCACTAATTCTTAAAGAGATTGCGAATCTTGGCCCTACGCTCTCTCTTACAGAATCAATAACCATAGATGCAAATCTTGCTCTATTTTCTAAACTTCCGCCAAATTCATCTATTCTCTTGTTGAATAGAGGACACAAGAACTGACTAAGAAGGTAGGAATGTCCGGCATGTATTTCTACACAATCAAAACCTGCCAATTGTGCTCTTGTAGCAGCTTCTCCGTATTTTTTAGCTATTTCGATGATTTCTTCTTTTGTTAGTGGCCTAGGAATTACTCCACCAGTTTTAGAAGGTGTAGTAGATGAAGACACTGGTTGTTGTCCATCCAATCTTAATCCATAAGCAGATGCCCCTGCATGATTTAATTGAATGCAAGCTTTAGCACCATAATCGTGGATTCTTTCAACTAATTCATATAAACCTGGGACAAATTGAAGATTATCAATTCTCAGCTGCTTTGTTCCGTTAGTGCCCATTGGGTAATCTATGCATGCATTTTCTACAATTATTAGAGCAGTTCCTCCTTTTGCTCTAAGTTCATAATATTTCATCATTTCTTCTGTTACTTCTCCATTAACGGAAGCAAAATTACTACCTATAGGTGGCATAACAATTCTATTTTTTAAATTCATTCCTCTAATTTCTAATGGTGAAAAAATATTAGTGTATTTCATATTTCCTCCTTATATAATTTAACTATAACAGTTTCCACTATGATTCAGTTCCAAGCATTTACTTGTTTGCTAATATAATGCTTGACTACAAACCTCACATCGTGTTCTTGCAGTTAAATTATATGAATTTGTTATATATCAAACAAATCAGAAATTTCGGTTGAATTAATAGAATTTATCTATATATATGAGAAAAGTACCTTAATCGCATGAAGTAGCTGTTTAACTATTGTTTGATGATTTTTTAGATATTGTTAGGTTTTCAGCTCATGAATAAAAATATTTTCTCTATACTTCTTTTTTAACCTTATACCTTAAAACGGTTTTCAATTTTGCAGATTCAACTTTTCTTGCATCAGAAAGATAAATTTCTCTGTGCCTTAGAGTTTTTATCTCAAAGTGATTGTCCTCTATAAATTGCTTCATCTTTTCAAAGGTTTGTGGTTCATCATCGTACGGACCTATATGAAGCATTTGAACAGATAAGCCATCTTCAATAGTATCAAATAAAACTTCATCCAGTAGTGGATTTGATTTCTTCTTTCTTGCAATTTCAAATGCTTTATCTACGATATCTTTTGTCACAAAATTCGGTTGCCTAATCATAATCGTATAGAGCAGTTCATCTTTATCTAGTGTATCTAATCTTCTACCCTCTTCCGTCAAATCCCATAACCCTTCTAATGGATATACCGTATATTCAAAATACCCTTCAGGAGTATACCCTTGCTTTGGCATCATCCGAATAGCATAGGATAATGAATAGAGAACTTCAATTTTTTCAGAGAAATCATCACTATTAGGATTTCCTTTTCCTTTAATCATAAAGAATTTTTGCTCTGGAACAGATACAAGTTCAGGTTTTTGCTTTGGTATATATAGTTCCTTTTCGTGTTTTCTCCATTCATGTTTCATTTGTTATGTCCCCCTAATTTATAATCACTTAATCTTTAGTGTTCACAACTACTTTCATAGGATAAAATCATATCATTTTATGTACAATTTTACATCCAAATTTCAGACTATTGTTATACTTTATTACTTAATTTTTTTCTTACTAATTGTTTCAATCTACAAAACAGATTTAACAAATATGATATTTGCAAGGTATTTGGATTATAAGAAGCCTAAAAAAGGATACTAAGTATATATTGTGCTATAATTTTACATAACACAAACTGAAGTAAGGGAGAATTCGTTATGACAGTATATAAAAATGTATCATCATCGTTTAAGCAAAAAGACATCCTAGTAATTGATGTTGGTTCTGGAACTCAAGATGTTTTAGTCTATCAAGCTGATAAAAATATAGAAAATTGCCCTAAATTAGTTATGCCTAGTAATACACAGCTTATAGCAAAGCAGATTCGCCAAGCAACACGACAAGGACAAAACATTTACCTTTACGGTCATGTAATGGGTGGTGGAGCATGTTTTTTTGCTGTAAAACAACATCTAGAGGCCGGTCATAAAGTTTATGCTACAGAGGAGGCTGCCTATACCTTTAATGATAAGTTAGAAAAGGTTCGTGAAATGGGAGTTGAAATCGTCGAAGTCACACCAGATAATGTATGCAAGATACGAATGGGAGATATTAATCTTGCAGCATTTGATAAGGCACTAGGAGCCTTTAACCAAGCTTTGCCTTCTCAGCTTGCTGTAGCAGTTCAAGACCACGGTTTTAGCACTGAGGAAAGCAACCGTATAGTGAGATTCCGTTTATTAGAAGAATTCATTGCCAAAGGTGGTATTCTAAAGGACTTGATCTTTACAGAACAAATACCAGAAGTTTATACTAGGATGAAGGCTGTTCGAGATGCAGTGCCTGGAGCAATACTTACAGATACTGGAACAGCTGCTCTATTAGGTATTATGGCAGATCCTACTGTGCAACCACATCTAGAAAAAGGAATCCTTGCTATTAATATCGGCAATTCCCATACATTAATCGCAGCTATTCGTGGTCAACGTATCTATGGATTATGTGAGCATCATACTGGTTTATTGAATACAGATTCTCTAGTCTCTCTAGTTAAAAAGATGCAAAATAATGAATTATCTAATGATGAAATTTTTAATGGCGGTGGACACGGTGCAGCCTTTCACCCAGATATGACTCCAGGCTGGGACTATATCGCTGTCACCGGACCACAGCGATCTATGGTCAAGCCGTTAGGATGGTACGAAGTTGCACCATATGGTGATATGATGCTAACAGGCTGCTTTGGCATCTTAGTTGGTCTGGGAATAATCTGATTTTGCATGGTTCCATTGCTAATGTGGCATATAAAAAGATATGTCACATTTTTGATTTTTAGTAAAACCTGTTACGAAGTTTTTTATATCTTCTTTATTATCAATCCATTCTTCAGAATATCCACATTTTCAACAAAGATATCTGCTTACTTTTACAGCACTTAAAACAGTCATTCCTACCATAATATTATTTCCAGCACCCTAAGCACCTCTTTCACCTGGTATTGTTAATACATCTCTCGAATTGCATTTTCAACATAACATTGTATTTTTCAGATCAAATCTCCTTTCTCTTACTAATCAATTTACAATAAATTTTATTTGTTAAATTTTATTGGGTTTGTTGACAATGCTCCTATAATGACCAGCAAGGAAATAAGCAAAACATCAACCCATATTGAAAATTGAAACAATAAACTTGTGATTCCATATAAAAACGATATCAACATTATTTTTAAAAATATATCTAAATGTGCTTTTGCAAATTCTTTTCTTTTTTCACTACCTGCTGATTTCGCTTCTTTATAATTAGGACCACCATTGATCCAATATACATATTCACCCTTATATATTAATAACATTAATATGTATAAACTAATAATCATAATAATTAATGAAGACAATACAGATATTTTTGTAGATACATCAGACATTCTTTTACCAATCATAATTGCTATAATGGGATACCCAATTAGCCAAACTATAAATGGTTTATAAGTTTTTTTATATTATTTATTATTCAACTTATTTCCCCCTATACTCCCATAATTTTCAATGTCACTTTTCTCTACAATGTTCTTAAATGATATATGTGTATATTATCATTATATCAATATTAAAAATGATTATAAAATTGTGGATAGTGCTAATCCTATACTATTGAGATTTGTTTCAATCCTAATTTAATAGGGTATTAATCTACATGAACCCTTAGATTATTTAATTCCATTCAATACTTGGAGGTATGAAGATGAAAAGAACAATTAAAGATAAAGTTACTGGTTTTCAAACTACAGATGGTGCAGGAGTACATCTTGTACGAGTTTTAGGAAATACGACCACTGAAACATATGATCCTATTTTGATGCTTGATTCTTTTGATAGTACAAATCCAGAAGAATATACAGCAGGATTTCCAATGCATCCACATAGAGGCATTGAGACTATTAGCCTTATTGTTAAAGGCAATATGGTGCATAAAGATAGTTTAGGAAACCAAGATCAGATTACAGATGGAGAAGTACAGTGGATGACAGCAGGCTCAGGAATATTACATGAGGAAACGCTCCCTGCTTCCGAAAAACTTCTTGGACTTCAGCTTTGGCTCAATATGCCCGCTAAGGACAAAATGTCATCACCTGAATATCACAGCATAAAAAAAGATGAGATTCAAGAAATACCTATTAAAGGTGGAACATTGCGACTTGTAAGCGGAAGCTATAAAAATCACAAGGGTTTTACAGGGAAATACTTGCCTCTTGATTACTATCACATTACCTTAGAAGCAAATCAAAAATTCACCATTGAAATGGAAGAAGATAAATCCGTTATGGTATTTTTGTTAATTGGTGATGCTAAAGTTGCAGAAGAAGTCATAACAGAAAAGACTGCAGTAAAGTTAACAGAAGGAAGTTCGCTAGATATTGAGTCCCTTGATAAAGATATTCAGATTATATACCTCAGCTCTAATAAATTAGAAGAACCGATTTATTGGGGAGGACCTATCGTAATGAATACTAAGCAAGAACTAGATCTAGCCTTTAGCGAATTAAGGTCCGGAGATTTCTTAAAAGAAAAAGTAGATTATTAAATATGAATTAAAACGACAAGAAGAAATCTTTATGTTGTTTCTACACCTCACATTTAGAGCTATCGCAGAAATTTAATGCGATAGCTTTTACATTATGATATTGATTATAAGGTGTTCGACTTTTCGTGTCCATACTTATATACTAGCACCAGTGATGCCATAGGTCATGTCAGCAACAAATTTTTTCTGAGGTCTCGAGAGACCTTTAGAGAATTTATTAGAAAATGTTAAAATTTCACGTTTTATTGTATAAGTATTTGTAGTAAAATAAGCCATAGGGAATCCTTTCTATTTTGTTTAGTAATTTTTTTTAGTGAGCTTAATTTTACTACAAAAGAGATAGGGATTCCTTATTTTTTAGCATTTTCTGAAAATTGTGTATAACAAATCTATAAAAAATATAGCCTGTGGATAAAAATACGGAAACTCAAGTACAATTTTGTGACATTATCTTACCAATGATATAATAGATTTAAATGTTAAACCATTTTTTTGAATTACTATCAATTACTATCTATGATAGAATAAATTTGTTATACTTAGCTAACTGAAAGTTATTTTACAAATTAATATAAGCGTGAAAGTACTTTTTGGGAGGGAAAATTATTGAAAATATTTTTTTACTTTTACAGTGAATAAATTACAAGAATCTCTAGGAAAGAAATCGCAAATTCAATATATGGGTCCAAGAGACCATATTACTTGGATAGGACATAAAAGATTTAACAACAAAAATCAAAATAAAAAAAGTACAATCATCTCAAAGTTTTTAAATTTGTCAGCTGCATATATAGAAATGTGGTATAGGGTTATTCGGCATTGGTCTAAAGATTATATTGTAATTTATGATAGATATGTGTGGGAAATTTATGATAATTCTGCAGGGTTTACAAAATTTATAGGAAAAATTTTTTTTAAATATCTATTTCAAAAACCTAAATATATATTTTATTTGCATTGCCCGATGCATGAGTCAATAGATAGGAAGGACGATATATTAGATATTGAGGAATTCAAGGCCATGAAAGAAAATTTTGACAAAGCTTACTTAAATTCAGGTTCAATTATAGCTATTAACACCTTTAAAAATGATTTGAATTTAACAGTAGAAAAAATAACAAACAGTTTGTCTAAAGACTTTTTTAAGTATTTATAATATCACTTTCGTATATTTAATTTTACACGATTTTATGGGGGCGGACAACTAAAATACAAAAGAGTAGGGAACTATGGAGGTATAAATGAATTCATCACCAGATAATCAAAAGAAAAAACACAAGAGGCGTGTTCGATACTCAGGTACTCACCCCAAATCCTTTCACGAAAAATATAAAGAACTACAACCAGAAAAATATGCTGATGATGTAAATAAGATTATTCAAAAAGGCAATACACCTGCAGGTACGCATCGTTCCATTTGTGTAAATGAAATACTAGAATTTTTACAAATTACACCAGGACAAGTTGGATTAGATGCAACTCTAGGTTATGGTGGGCATACACTAGAAATGCTTAAATGCTTAGATTCAAAAGGACATTTATACGCATTAGATGTAGACTCTATTGAACTACCACGTACTCAAGATCGCTTAGAACGCTTGGGTTTTGGTCCCGATATAATAACCTTTAAGCAAACGAACTTTTCTAATATTGATCAGGTTGCTCTTGAGTCGGGGCCACTGAATTTTGTATTGGCTGATTTAGGTGTCTCCTCAATGCAAATAGACAATCCAGAAAGGGGCTTTTCTTATAAAAGTGATGGTCCTTTAGACTTAAGATTAAACCCAAACAAAGGGATGTCTGCATCGAATCGTTTAAAAACAATGAAGCAAAATGAATTAGAAGGTATGTTAATAGAAAATGCAGATGAACCTCATGCTAGCGTAATCTCACATGCTATCATCGATACAATAAAAAAAGGGATAGACATTACAACCACTACTCAGCTCCAACAAATTATTGAGAAGGCTTTACACTTCCTTCCCGAAAAAACCAAGAAAGAGGATATCAAAAAATCCTGTCAACGATGCTTTCAAGCATTACGAATTGATGTTAATAGTGAATATGAAGTCTTATATGAATTTTTGGAAAAGCTTCCTACCACTCTTGCCAAGGGTGGACGCGTTGCTATACTTTCCTTTCATTCTGGAGAAGATCGACTCGTCAAAAAATCTTTTCAGAAATTTTATCGAGAAGGAGTCTATAGTGATATAGCCTCAAAACCTATTCGGCCAACAGCAGAAGAATGCTATTCTAATAGTCGTGCACGATCAACAAAATTAAGGTGGGCTATCAAATCATAATATTGCTCGCCATTCATCTGACTTTTCAGTCTCCAAGCTATGGGGACTGAAAAGTATATTAACTTTTTCACTTGAGTATTTTTCCCATAACAATCTCATGACAATATGTTCTATCTATTGCATTATTTACATTAATTTTGCCATCTTTATAACTTCACATTATCTAAAATATTACGAAACATTCTTTCTATTATTCTTATAAGTTGTTACTATATTGATTGTAGAAAAAGTTACTAATACAAAAATCCATATATAACCATTACCAAAACCTAAGGTTGCAATTGATAATAGAAATAAAGTACATCCCCATCTAATATTAATTAATCCACTTATTTTTGATCAATTATAAAGTTTATCACCTTGAATTGATGCTTTTATACTATAAGGAATCATTTTTCCATTAATCTGAAAAAAACCTTTAATAATTAATGCTATTCCTATTAAAAGAAACAAAATTGTCAACAAAATCCCCTCCATTTAATTCTGTTATTGCGTAATTTCCTACAATTACGAAATTTTTCTTTATTAGATTTTAAATCGATAACCTGCTCCCCATACCGTTTGAATATATTGTCTGATTTGAGGATTTTGTTGGATTTTTTCTCTTATTCTCGCTATATGTACCGTTATTGTAGTGGCATCGGATAGTGCATCATAACCCCAAACTTTCTCAAATAGCTCTTCTTTGCTATAAACTCTATTGGGATTTTCCATAAAAAACAAAAGAAGTTCAAATTCCTTTTGAGTTAAAAGTACTTCATGCCCATCAATAAAAACCCGATGATCTTCCTTATCTATGGATAAAGCACCTACCTTTATTTGTTTCTTTTGAGAGCTGTGTCTAAACTTTTCATAGGTTTTCAGATGGCTGTTTACCCTTGCTACTAATTCACCCATACCAAAGGGTTTCGTTATATAATCGTCAGCTCCTAAGTTTAATCCTTTAATCTTATATACTTCCTCTGATTTCGCTGACACAATAAGTATAGGTATTTCTTTTGAATCTGCTACTTCTTTTAATATTTCAAAGCCATCTTTTCCAGGAAGCATTAAATCTAAAATAATTAAATCAAAATGGTCGTTTTTATTATAATGAAGGCCTGTTTCCCCATCAAAAGCACAGACAACCTCATAACCGCTCATTTCCAAGTAATCTTTTTGTAGCTCTGATATGCTTTGATCATCTTCAATAATTAATATCCTTTTCATACTTTTTCACCTTTTTTAACGAAATCATAATTGAGGTACCTTTATCCAATTCAGAAATTGCCCAAATTTGTCCACCTAATTCTTCAACTATTTGCTTTGCAATGGCTAGTCCTAATCCACTTGACCCTTTAACCTCTCTGGCCGCATCTGCTCTGTAAAACCGTTCAAAAACATGAGGCAAATCCTCCTTATTAATCCCTTTTCCATTGTCCTTAAACTCCATTATAACCGAGGAGTTCGTTTCTCTTAATACTATTTTGAGTTGACCTAAGTGTTTTTCGATATTTCTTTTGGCATTGTCCATAATATTTTGAACGACCCGATTGAATTTGTCGACATCGATCGTGATAAAGACTTCATCCCGAAGTTCATTTTCAAAGACAATCCTTTTATCTTCACCCTTAAATTCTGACAAACTATCTTCAATACAACTTTCTACGTATTTTCGAACATTGATTTTTTCTTTTTCGAAAGGCATTTGATTTAAATCAAGTTTAGAATAGAGCAGTAAATCTTCAATCATCGTATTGATTATCTTTGTCTTGTCAACGGCTTTTGATAAATAATATTGTTTCTTCTCATCGGTATCTGCAACCCCATCTAATACTCCATCTATATAGCCTCTTATTGATGTTACAGGAGTTTTAAGGTCATGAGATATGCTTGAAATTAAAAACTTTCGATTATCGTCAACTTTTTCCTCATAATATATAGAGTTTTTTAACTGGAGGCGTAGCTGTTCCACTACTCTTTCTAAATCTCTAATCTCTCCATATCCTTTATCTGTAATGGCTGTTTCAAGGTCCCCATGTCTTAATTTTTCCGTTTCCTCTGTCAAATTTGTAATGGGATTTATGATGTTTTTCATGTTTTGTTTTTGTACTATTATGCTTGCCACAGCAAACACTATTAAGAACGTTGTAAAAACAAGTGCCATAAGATTTCTATAATAACCCCATACATTTATAATCGGATTAAGGATTATAATATTGTGATTATCACCACTTACTGTTGTAAAATCCTCTGTACTTATCCTGTATTTAGTATTCTGATGAATATAATAGTTGTTCCCAATGCTTACATTCATCAGGATCTCTTTTACTTGTGCGCTACTAAAATCTTCATTTTTATATATCATATCATCGTTTTCAATAACCAAAATAGACGCCTCTCCTATGCCACTGGTAATAGGAGATTTGTTAAATAGATTACAAAAATATAAATAGGCAAAACCAACACAACTCGTAATAAGAATTGTGCCTATAAAAATCAATATACTTTGTGTTAGAAATCTCTGTTTTAGGTTCATATCATCTTATCCTAGATGTCTCTTTTTTCAAAGGAGTAATAACTTGCTGTAAATAACATTATACCGTAACCCAGCAAAATTAGAAATACTCTAAGTACTTTACTAAGATTGATATAACTTCCTAAAATCAATGTATACCAATCGAAAGCAGACGTAAAAAAGAAACTTTTAAAGCCTGGAAAGATCATGCCTAATCCATTGAATGCTAAAAACACAAGCATAGAAAGCATAAAAGCACTTGTTGTTCCCTTAGAAATATTTGAAAGGAAAACAACTGCCAATGCAAAGATGAATTGTGGCAAAAACGCTATAGCATATGCTAGTATTATTTTTAAGAGATTAGGCATGCTGCTATTTATGAATATGGAAACTACAACAGATAAAATCATTACAATAATAAGATTTGCCGTGATAAAGGTAGCAATAGCTAAAATTTTTCCTAAAAATACTTTAATCCTTGGCGATAGCCCTGTCAGGGTTAATTTAATGGTACCATCCGTAAATTCTCCTGCAAATATATCGATACAAATAAAAGCAGTAAAAAGTGGAAATAGCGTATAGCTTAAGACCGTTAAAACCATAATAGAGAAGTCTGAATTTCCTGTGATGCGTATCCCGGCAAAGTTATTTAAAAAATAGACTATAATAGCTGCTATAATAATTGAAAACAATAAAAAGAGTAATGCTGCTGTAATCTTCTTCTTTTTAGATATTTTAAACATCTCATTTATGTATACTGCTTTAAGAGTCTCCATTCAAATCCACCTCACTTAAATAATAGTTCTCCAAGGTAGAGTAGTTTTTTAAAATATTTTGTGTGCTATCTACACCTGAAAATTTACCATTGTACAAAATACCTACTTTATTACAAGTAAGCTCTATATCGTGTATTAAATGACTGGATATAAAAAGAGTTGTCTTATGCTCTTGTGATAGATTAAGGACTAATTTTCTAAATTCTACCATTGCTTCTACATCTAAACCATTTAAGGGCTCATCTAGTATTAAGATTTCGGGATTTGATAAAATAGACATGGCAATGCCAAGCCTTTGTTTCATCCCTAATGAATAGTTTTTTATCTTTTCATCTTTATATTTTAGAAGTCCTGTAATATCCAAACATTCATCAATTCTCATATCATCAACACCTTCATAAAACCTTCCGCATAATTTCATGTTTTCGTATGCAGTCAGGTAGGTAAAGGGTATTACACTTTCTATAATACAACCGACTTTCTTCATTGCATTTTCATAGTCCTGGGAAATACTGTAACCATTTAGGCGCACATCACCTTTATCTGCTTTCATAAGACCTACCATAACTTTCATGGTGGTGCTCTTTCCTGATCCGTTAGGACCTAAAAATCCAAATATGTCTCCCCGATCAATTTCTAAATTAATATCTTGTATGCCACGATCGTTCTTATACGTCTTTGAAAGATTTTCAATTACAATTGCCTTATCCAATATTGTACCTCCTTTAGAATAGTTTGAGGCGCAAAGTTCAAGCCCTTTGCGCCTTATATTGCTATTCAAATACTCTTACAAATTCATTATTAAAGTTTTCCTCATCATTTGTATGTGAGTATCCACCATTTTCTTCATCGATTTTTACATCAAATGCTGCATACAGGTCTTGTAAATTTGTACTATCTATAGTTCCCTTTTTCTTTTTCCCATTGTTGTCTGTATAGTTTATTATTGTGTAAAATTCTGACTCATCTTGATTGGAGCTAAACTCAAAGCTTCTTATAACATCTGGTTCATATCCTTTATTATAAACCTCGTAATATTTACCCTTTACATTTCCCTCTTTAACAGAGGTGATTTCAATAATTCTTTCTCCAACTTTTACGAAGGAATTCTTCTTTACTTCTACGATATTATTGCTATATTTTCCAATGTATTTCTCATCAAATGGACAACCTTGCTTGCTATAAGTAACCTTTTGTCCATCTAAGTTTGGAGCAACGACAACGGTCTTATTTATGTCTTTTATGTCCAGTGAAAGCTCTAAAGTATAAATGTGTTCAGCACCCTTATCATCTTCTGCAGACATATTTACACTGAAGATTCCACCTTCTATAATTCCATCTTTGTTTTCAATGGCTTTTCCTGATGCATCTTTAAGGGTTACATTGGATTTAGGAGATGGAATATTAAGTTTCTTTATCGTATAGTCATCCAGTGTTGAATATTTGAATGCAAAGGATGAAAGCGCATTGACGAGAGGAGGGATTTCTGAGTCTCCTATATTTCCAATATACATTTTCTTCTTACCTGATTGCTCAACTTGAATGACATTTTCTAAACTTCCTATAAATGCATCTACAATCCTTTCTACATCCTTGACTTCCTCTTCTTCAAAAGGATTTTGTGCTACATTTGTGTTTTTCCTTGATTTTTGTTTTTCTTCCACATTATAGGATCCATCTTCAAAATTCTTATTTATATATTGTTTTTTATCGCTATAGGAGTAATATTCTACGTGATTGCCTTTTTCAAGTTGTATGGTCCTTGTTTCTTCAGCTTGATTTTTTATATCAACTTTTGTATTAGTAGTCTCTTCTGAATAAATCTTACCGTCAACTTTGAAAGTTGTAGTAATATCAACACTAAAGTTATCCGTATCATCTACCAATCTAGCTGTTGTTGTTTTTAAGGACTTCTTTAGATTCTGATACCCTGATCCAAGGGCCGCATCGGCAAATCCTGAAGTTACTAAAATCATTGCACCAAAGATAAAGATGCCAAACATCGTTGATTTTTTATTAAATCTCATTTTTCTGCCTCCTAATATAGAATGAATCACCACAAAATCACATATGTTTATGTTATTCAATTATATATTACAATAGGAGTCTTGAATAACTCTAAATGAATTATTAAAAATTTATTAAATGACGAATGCATCACCATAGTTAAGGCACAATGTGTACTTTGCTGCATCTTTACGCCTATATCCCCTTCAATCTGTTTTAGGCTTCTATTTGATTCGTCTTCTTGTTCTCTATTTATCATCGGCTTCTCCTACATATTCCCATGTGTTGCCACGATCTAGCGATTGATATAAAGCTTTAATGCCACCTTTATAATCTCCATCTTGCCCTTGTCCGACCAAAACTTCAAGCTTTTCATCTTGTAAATAAGGCATACCTGGAAAATCAAAAGCCTCGTAAGTCTCGTTTTCATTTAAAGGCACTTTAACTGGAGGAAAGCTTATCTTTTTATAAGAAACTCCTCCATCCTCTGTACAGTATAGCTCCCCATAAGAACCGCCGCTATGAGACATGGCAATAAATCCAAGCTTTTCATCTAGAAAAGTAATTCCTGCCGAGGCCCCTGCATCCCCTGAGAAGGGATCTTTATTTAAAGTCTGCCAAGTAAGCCCAGCATCTTGTGTTTGGTCTAAAATGTAGAACCGGCTCCCTAAGGCAGCATCCGCTACAGTCAATCGATATCCTCGTGTTTCATCTAGAAAAAAAGCTTCTTCACCATCAAAATCTCGGTAACCTATAACATTATTTTTCTTAATCATCTCTGGCTCTATCATTACAGTCTCCCAATCGGGAATATACCGGACAGGAATAATCATGTCCTCTTTTTCTGGTACATAGACAGATATTGTATACCCTACGATTTCATTCATAGCATACTCTTTCTTTTTCACATTTCCTTCCTTGTCGATGGTCACAATTCCCGCGGTATTGTACCCCCAGTTGCGTATACCAGCATATAAAATACCAAACTCCTCTTGCTCCCATTGTAAGATAGTATCCTTCAAGGGAATTACCTTCATAGCATCTAACAAAGGTTGAAATTTATGTATATCATCATAATCTGCATTGACGTTTCCTCGTAGATAAACTGTTATTTTTTTAGACTTTTTGTCATCATAAGTAATCAGGAAACTCTCGGTCTCTCCTTCTTCATTTCGGCCATACAAGAAAGTGTCAAAAGAAAGTATGGTTCCGTCTTTATTAAATTTCAATATAAAATCTGACGAAACATACAAATCCTTAGGAAGATCTAATCTTGTTTCTATGGCATCAAATATGCCCTGCAGTCCATGCTCATAGATATTGCTTTCGATATACTCGACTTGTCGTTTGTTTTTTAGATCCTGCAGTAACCAAGATAGCTTCCCATTGTAGTTAACAGCACTATTATAGACTCCAAGTGCAGTAAGAACAGTAATTCCTACTAAAATAAAGCATGAAATCGAGTACCATAGCTTACTTCTCCTTATATCTTTTTCTGCATCATATTGTTTCTCTTTTGAAACCTCCAGCACCATATTTTGAGATTTCTTTTCGTGTTTATGCTTGGAATAAACACACCACAAAAACCACAATGATAACAACCCCATGCAAATAATGATTATTGGCATTCTTCTCTTCACTCCACCATACTGGCATAAAGAGTATAGATAAAAACAAGCAACACCATATATTGTAAGTGCCACTGGGTTGAGTACTCGGGACCAAAATAAATATCGAGAATCTTTTTTATTCTTCAAATGATCTCTCCTTAAATTTTATCTTATGAACAGAATCCTCCCATAATTCAAAACTTTTCTTTTCTGACACTTCCGTTACCTCTCCTTGTAAATTTAAATTAGTTCATTCGCAATCCAAAAAAAATATTCACTTAATCTACTCAATAAGTTTGTATTTACTTTTTTAAAAATGTAGGTTTTAGCAATAATCTAGATGCTATCATAAAAATACCTCAACTTATAAAGAATGGTAGAAGTCCAGATGAATTTTCAGGTAATTTTGTAAATACTGGCTCCATTAACAATATCGATCCAAAAACGATTAAAACTAATCCTATATAAGATAATACTCCGTATTTTTTTATATACTTTCCATGTTTATAATTTTTCACAAGAAAATAAAGACCATAAGTGAAGAACACAACTCCAATAAACATCATACTCCACAAACGCAACGATTATTATGTCCTGTTTACTCTCTATATAGTTCTTCAAAAACTCCGCTTCTTTAGCGTCTGTTAGCTCTATTTCCTCAGGGTATCTAACCATATAGTGTGTTTCTGTCGAGGTCATTTTCATATACTCTAGCATAGTAGCAGCATCTTGTTCATCTGGACTTCGAAGAAAGCATTTTGTTCCATCCTTCAAAATGATATTTTTACCTACGTATCTCATGTATATGCCGCCTTAAGAAATTTCTACTTAATATTCACTTTGGCGGCAATTTCTTATTGCCCAATGTTATAGCAGTGATAATCCTAACCCTATTTACTTCTTATATTTTTCAAAAGTTTTATCTGGATTAATATGAACACCTTTTAAGAAACGAAGGGACAATTATTGTAATGTTGAAATGGAAAGTGATTTTCTTCAGAAAATTTATGATACTTTTTTACAGACATCAACCCAACCCTTATAACTCGAATGAGTTTCTAACTCTTCTATTGATAATTCTACAACACTGTTTTCATTACCTGCACCGGGATATATTATATCATTTTCCTTAAGAGAAATATCCAAATAAATTGAAACATTAGGATTCACTGCAAATGGACAAACACCGCCTATGTCGTGTCCTATATATTCCTCTACCAATTCACTTGAAACCATTTTTGATTTTTGGTGAAATGTAGTTTTGTATTTTTTATTATCTATCTTAACATTACCTGCTGCAACAACCAGTATAGGTGCATCGCCTACCATAAAAGACAGGGTTTTTGCAATCTGCTTTATTTCACATCCAACTGCTTCTGCTGCCATTTCAACAGTAGCACTGGATTGTTCTAATACTTTCACACGCTCACATAATCCAGCATCTTCAAAGTATTTCTTTACATTTTTATATGACATTGTTCTTCCTCCATCTTATGTACTGAAATTGGTGTTTTATTCTCCTCTAATCCGTATTTACAAACTATAACACCCTGTAATGAGGAATAATATCCTCATATGTGCCATCTTTCATCAAAAATCCCTGAGGAATGATTCCTAATTGAACAAACTTAAGTTTTTCATACAGGCGAAGGGCGCTTTCATTTGTCTTAACTACTGCGTTAAACTGCAAAATCTTGAAACCTAATTCTTTTGCTTGATTCATACAATGGATAACAAGTTTTTCGCCAATGCTATGACCTCGCACGCTCTTTTTTACAGCATAACTTGCATTACAAATATGTCCGCATCGCCCAACATTATTGGGGTGGAGTATATACAGACCAATAATTTCTCTACTGTCCCCATCATAAGCTATGCCAGTAAAGGATTGTTGCGAAAAGAATTCATCACCGCTACTCTCTGTTAAAGAATCCATTTGGGGAAAGGCAATACCATCTTGAACAATCTCATTCCAGATAGCGATTGACTCTGAAATGTCATTTTTATCGTATGCTCTTATTTTTATATTCATATTTGTGCCTCAATTCCTAATTAACTTTTTTCGCCATTTTTTCTACTATTAATAAGTAAATCATCTCGTATATTAGTCATAATATCAATATTGAAAATTGTTCACATACAAATCTACTTTAAACATTACCTCTGTGCTTCATCTTTATCTATAGTTTTCTTTTTTATAGAAGACCCAATACAAATATATGCACATCCTAATACTATAAATTCTGTTTTTTCGCCCACTATTCCTGCTATTATAAAACAAATAGCCCCAAAGAACCAAAGTTTGCGAGCAATATTTTTTTTCATATAAATTCCTCCATCTAAAAAAACGAATCAACTCAATCTTGTATGATGTTTATAACGTACTCTTACTTTTTTCTTTTTTAAATATAAATACCATCATAGAACCAAATGCACCCACACACTGGAAATTGACAAGCTCCCAACCATCTTTTCCATGCTGTTCAAGCACTCTATTACTTTTTTTCTTTAAGCTTTTCTCAGTATCAAAAAGGCTATTAAAAGTTACTGTTGTGTATTCCCACATAATTAACTCTTTTTAGTTAAATTAGATTTAATCGCACAACAAATTATTGATACGAAATATATAGATATTGTTCATCATGGGAGGTTAAAGACCTCCCCTACAACCCGCAT
>ENA-UOOM01002145-UOOM01002145.1-fermentation-metagenome-genome-assembly--contig:-NODE-2145-length-16878-cov-4.419129_pt1 | contig 16878 bp, 19 predicted proteins | sample MGYA00245781_ERZ724031 | MGnify/ENA primary metagenome ERZ724031 (study PRJEB28704, sample SAMN03018317) | fermentation metagenome | biome: anthropogenic terrestrial biome; feature: soil; material... | reverse complement strand
GCCGTTCGATCACAGCTCCCGGGGCGGCAGCTCATCCGGATCCGGTTTTTGGAAAAAATCGATCCAATTTTCCATGCTTTCCGGGCGGATCTGGAAACTCTCTTCCGGGGCAGAGGCATTTCTCAGCGCCAGACGGCGCAGAAGTTCTTCCCGAGGCAGATCCAGGTAATGGATCTCGCTGCGGGCGCCAAGCTCCCTGGCCTGCTGGCGAAAGAACTCGCGCTCTTCCCGAGCCCAAAAACCATAATCCAGGATAACGCTGGTGCCCAATTGAAGCGCCCGTTTGGCAATCTGCCAGAGCATGGTTTCGATGAAAGTGTGCCGCTCGTCATGCAAGGGGTCGTTGGCATCCTGGCCAAAAATGCCGATCTGCCAGGGGTCCGGAGACAGCAGGAGGGCGTTTTTGTCCCTTTCCAGCTGCCGGGCAAGCGTTGTTTTCCCGGAGCAGGGCAAACCAACCATCAGGTGCAAGGTGGGCGGAGGTCTTCTCATCAGTTCCGATTCTAGCCGATGTGGCTAGCCGCGAAAGCATTGTTAACAAGAGCTTTCATTCGGGGAACGTATTCCTTAAGAACCCATGGGGGCCAAAGCGCCGGGCTAGAATTTAACGGGGAGCTAATGGTGATGAAGAAAACATTGGTGGTCTATTATTCAGATAGCGGTTACACCCGCAAGAACGCGGAGATGATCGCCGAGGAACTGGGCTGCGAAGCCGCGGCGGTGGAGGCGGTTACGCCCCAGGCCCTGGCTGCTGCAGACCTGGTGATCTACGGTGGCTGGCTCTTTGCCAGCACATGCCAAGGCTGGAAGAAGTTCCAGCGCCGGCCCGAACTCACGGGCAAGCAGCTCGCGGTATTCGTCACCGGGGCCTCTGAAGGTACGCCTGAGCAGGTTGAACAATTCGTCAAAGCCAACCTCACTGACGGCCAAAAAAGCCGTGTGCCGCTTTTCTATATCCGCGGCGGTTTTAACTATCAGAAGCTCAGTTTTGTGAACAAAATGCTGATGCTGGCCATGAAAAAGCGCCTGCAAAACCTGGCAAAGAAGGGCGAGCTTCCGGAGGATGGACGTTTACTCCTGGCAGCTTACGCTTCCCCCGTGGACTTTACCGCCCGCGAGAACGTCCTGCCGCTCTGTGCCTGGGCCAGGGCTCAGTAAGCCTGACCCGGCTTTTACGCCCTGCTAAAACTAATCCGGCATCCACAAGCCGCCGGTTCCCTCCATCCAATCCACAATGCCCTCCACCGCGCGGGGGATATCGTTATCGCTCACATCCACCCATAAACTGGGCAAACGGGAGCCTTCCACCAGTTCCCGCATCAACCCCTGCTCGCGAATGAACAGGTCCAGATCATCATATTGGCTGGGGTTCCCGCTGACCTTTAAGCGCTCCTCCCGGGCGCTGGCAAAGGATTCCGGCGAACGCCAGCAGTAGATCAGCCTGAAATTGATCGCGGCTAGGCGGTCTTCCAGCCAGGAAAAATCCGGCGCTCGCCCATACCTCATTTTCTGATAAAGCTGGGTGGAGAGATGAAAGCGGTCCACGATCCAGGAGTAATACTTTTGCAGTTCAAACAGGCGCACCCAGGTCTGATAGGTCTCCAGGGCCTGGGCCTCTTCCTCCGGCGCGTAATTGATCAGCCCCCGCCCCCAGGGGTAATTGGTGAAGGCGCACCACTCGCCGGAGATCAGGGGGGAATGGTAGCGATATTTGCGCGGACCCACAAAGCGCGGGTGCTCATTGAGCGCGAAGGCGATCTCCGTCTTGAAGGTAAGCCGGGTGCCTTCCAGAATGACTTTGGGTGTTAGCTTTTGCCCCATCACACTGCTTATCCCCGCACATAGGGGTTATTTTCTTTTTCATGGCCCACGGTAGTGCTGGGGCCGTGCCCGGGCAGGAGGATCGTGTCATCGGGCAGGGTGTAGATCTGTTCGCGGATGTTCTTAAGCAGCAAGGCGTGATCCGAACCGGGGAAATCAGTCCGTCCGATGCTCTCGCGAAAGATGGCATCGCCCACCACAGCCATTTTCAGCTCCGCGATATAAAAAAGCACGCTGCCCGGGTTGTGCCCGCTTACATCGCGCACCTCCACCGGCTTCTGCTCAGAGCCCGGTGTGATCGGCAGGCGCGCCCCCTGCGCCAGAGGAGTATCCACCCTGGGGACAGGCTCGATGTTCACGCCGAACTTCACCACTTTGGGCTCGGCGCTGGCCCAGGTGAAACAATCCGGGTGCATCGCGATCGGCATAGGCGGGTTAAAGGCCTCGCTGATCTGTTTAGCTCCGGCCGTATGGTCGTAATGCCCGTGCGTCAGCCAGATTTGGCGCAGCATCCAGCCCTGGCCTTTAATGGCCTCCAACTGCCGTTCCGGCTCGAAACTGGGGTCAATGATCACGCAGTCCTGGCTGTCTTCATCGGCCAGGATGAAAACATTGTTATCCAGGGGGCCCAAACTCATCACACGCATTGCCAGATTCATCAACTTCCTCCTCAACTCAAGGCGGGCAGCCCGTCACCGGCCAGCCAACGCAAATGCTCCTTTAATGTCTCCTGCGCGCTCTGCAAAATGCGCGCATGCCCTTCCCCGCCGCCCAATTCTCCCAGATTCATCGGCTCGGAGAAAGACACCCAGGTCGCCTGCCTGGGCTTGCGCCCTGTCAGCAGCATGCGGGATACCTGCACAAACTCTGCCAGGCGGCGCTTATCCTTGGGGTGGCTGCGCAGCCAGGTCACCGGGCTGTAGCGGAAGCGGCGTTCCAATACCCCGCTGGCCATCGCCAGCACCAATTGGGTGCGCGGTTCCTTGCGCAAAAACACTTCCAGGCTGGGTTTCCAGGCCTGGATTCCCGCGCTGGCGCCGGGCTCGCACTGCGGGTCTGCTTCAATGCGCCCTGCCGGAAACTGCAGCAGCGCGCCGCCAGCCTGCAGATGGGCAACTGCTTTGCGCAGGGCAGTGAAGCGGCCGCCTTCGCCGGGGCTCACGCCAATGATATGCGGGACGACGGCTTTCATCTCGTGATAGAGGGGCAAATCGGAGGCGATCACCGCAAGGTCCTTGCGCCGCATGCCCGCGGCCAATACCAGCATGTCGTACCCTGCCGGGTGGTTGCTGGCAACGATTAGCGGCCCCTCCGAAGGCACATGGGCCTCACCCAAGAGCCGATATGGCAGCTGGATGTCCTGCAGCATGGAAAGCGCGGCGGTATACAGCCCCCCATCGCCGGCTGCAGCATCCGCCCGCGCCAAAAAAGCCGCAAACCGGCTGGCTGCCTTGCGGAACAAGCCGGAGGCATGCCGCCGCAAGAGGCCGCTATAACGCCCTTCCAGGCCTCTGAAGATCTCGTCCAGCAGGGATTCGGCAAGTTTTCGCGCCAGTGCCTCCCGGCCTTCTGCCCGGGCATCAGGGGTTTTCACAGCAAGCATAGACTCCGATTCTACTCAATTAAGCGATCGTTTCTCCCGCTTGCGCAAGCCTGCTGAGCCTGCCCGGATTACTTGCAGGTGCTAACTTTACAAGATGTTAATTTGACAATTGCGAGCCTGATGGTACAATGCCCCAAAATTGAGCGTTTAGAGGTAGCGGTGCAGATGAGTAGCGCGCTGAGCCGGCAGGCTAAGAGGCACGCGAAAGGCAACCACCGCCGAACGAATGGCTAAGGCGTTAGCCAGATCGTGGGGCCGCAGAAAAAATTTGCGGCACTCCTTTCAGAAATGAAAGTGGCGCTAGACAGGCTCCGAGGGTCACCCGAGGTCGTCTAGAGCACGACCTCAGTTTTTTAAACAAAAACCTAAGGAGCTAAGCATGAAAAGAAATGTCCTGGCCATTTGCGTGGCCCTCGTCCTGGTTTTGGCAGCCTGCCAAACCACCGCCCCTACTGCAGCCCCCGTTGCTGCCACCGAACCCGCCCCCGCTGCCCAACCCTTTGTGGTGGGCATGGAGGTCAACTACGCCCCCTTCAACTGGAAGCAAACCGATGATACCAATGGCGCCGTTAGCGTTGACGGCGGCACTGGATACGCCGCCGGTTACGACGTAGAGATCGCCAAACGCATCGCCGAAGGCCTAGGCCGGCCTTTGGTGGTCAAACAGGTCGCCTGGGAAGGCCTGGTCCCGGCCCTGCAAAACGGCGCAATCGATGCCGTGATCGCCGGTATGAGCGAGACGCCTGAACGCCTGCAGAGCGTCAACTTCACCGCCCCCTACTACGAATCCGCCTTTGTGATGCTGGTCCGGGCAGACGGCCCCTATGCCTCCGCCACCCGGCTAAGCAACTTTAGCGGCGCGCGCGTCATCGGCCAAAAAGACACCAATTACGACGTAATCATCCCCCAGATCGAAGGCGTGGACCATCTCACACCGCTCACCAGCGTGCCCCTCATCGTGCAGGCGATCCTGAGCGACGTAGCCGATGCCTCGCCGGTGGAACGCCCGGTTGGCCTCTCGATCTCGCTTGCCAATCCGCAGCTGGCCATGGTGGTCTTCGAGGAAGGCCAGGGCTTTGGCCCCCAGGAAGGCGTTACCACGGCGGTATCCGTAGCCCTGCGTAAAACCGATACTGAACTCCAAAGCCAGATCGACGCGATCCTGGCCTCCATTACCCAGGCAGAACGCGAAACCCTGATGGAAACCGCGGTCAAGAACCAGCCGGTGAGCCAGTAATGCTGGCAAAAGCCCTGGAACTCTGGCTCAAATACCGCGAGTTCTACCTGAACGGCGCCTTGTTCACGATGATCGTGTCGCTTAGCGGCACGGTCATCGGGCTTGTTCTGGGCCTCCTGCTCTCCTTCCTGCGCGACCTGCGCCCCCGCGAGCACGAAAGCAAACTAGCCCACTGGGGCAAGGAGGCAGTCCGCCGGCTCAGCACAGCCTACATTGAATACGTGCGCGGCACGCCGATGATCGTGCAGGCGGTCTTCCTGTATTATGCCGGCTATAAGCTGCTGCACTGGACCCCCATCAGCGCCGGCATTGTGATCGTCTCACTGAATACGGCCGCCTACATGGCCGAGATCATCCGCTCTGGCATCCAATCCATCGACCGCGGCCAGCGCGAGGCCGCTCTTTCGATGGGCATGAGTGAGGGCCTTGCCTTCCGCCTGATCATCCTGCCCCAGGCCATCCGTAATGCCTTCCCCAGCATCGGCAATGAGTTTGTGGTGAACATCAAAGATACCTCCGTGCTCAACGTGATCATGCTTACCGACCTCTTTTTCGAGGGCATGAGCGTGGCCGGTTCCACCTATGCCTACACCGCCTCCATGTTTGTGGTGGCCAACATTTACTTCATCCTTACCTTCAGCGTAACGCGCCTGCTGATGCTGATTGAGAGGCGCCTGAACCTGCCCGCGCAAGGCGGCATCAAAAGCGTCTCAGTGCCGCACCTGGGGCTATTGCCATGAGCCAGTTCGAGATCCGGGACCTGCACAAAGCCTTTGAGAACGAGGAAGTGCTTAAAGGCGTCAGTCTGAACGTTGAACGCGGCGAGATCGTCAGTTTCATCGGCCCCTCCGGCGGCGGAAAAAGCACCTTGCTGCGCTGTGTGAACCTGCTGGAACGTTACGATACCGGCCAGATCCTCTATGACGGCCAGGACATCCTGGGCAAAGGCTTCAATCTGGAGCGCTACCGGGCGGAAGTGTGTATGATCTTCCAGAACTTCAACCTCTTTGACCATCTGAGCGTGCTGGAGAACCTGAACATCGCCCAGGTGCACGTGCTTGGCCGCAGCCGCCAGGAAGCCAGCGAGAAATCCATGCTCATGCTGGAAAAGGTTGGCCTGCAGGATTACTACCGCGCGGATACGCGCCGGCTCTCAGGCGGGCAAAAACAGCGCGTGGCCATCGCCCGGGCCTTGTGCATGGACCCCAAAGCCCTGCTTTTGGACGAACCCACCAGCGCCCTGGACCCCATGATGGTGGACGAAGTGCTGAACGTTATTCGGGACCTCTCAAATGAAGGCCTCACCCTGATGATCGTCACCCACGAAATGCGCTTCGCGCGGGAGATCAGCCAGCGCATTGCCTTCCTGTACCAGGGCCGCCTGCTGGAGATCGGCAGCCCCGAACAGATCTTCGACCCGCAAACTGAACAGCTGCGCGCCTTTTTAAGCAATTACATCTGAGTTTTCAGCTCATATTCCTGCCATCGTTTTCCGGCAGTTCCGCGCTTATACCATCCAGCCGCGGCCGCAAAAAAACGATCAGGAGCAGCATCGCCGCGGCAATCACCGCTGCCGTAAGGTAGACCAAATTGGGGTCCCGCGCGTAGAGCCACCCAGCTGCCAAAGGTGCCAGGGTGAGCCCCAGCGCCTTGATGGTTTCCACCATCCCGTAAGCCAGCCCTAACTGAGCCGGATGCACCAGGGGGCGCACCAGGGCCGGGCTCATCGCGGTAGCCATCCGGCTGATGCCCAAAAGCAGGTAAGCCAGCCCAAAGCTCAGCATCCCCTGCCCGCGCAGGATCAGCATGCTGAAGGCCACCAGCATCCCTTCGGCGATGATAAAAACCAGGCTGGGCCGCAAGTGCCCCAGCATAATGCTAAAAACCGCAGCACTCAGGCTGAGCGCGGAGGCCAGCTGGCCAACCTGGCTGAAACTGAGCCCGCGCTGGTTCTGCAGAAAATTAGGCGCCAGCGATTGCGGCAGAATGAAACTAAAAACCATCGCCAGAAGCAAAACCAATACCCCCACGAAGCGCCGGTTGCCCAAGGGCTCCCAGAAGCGCTGGCCAGCCGGTTTAATTTCAACGGGCTGAGCCTGCAGCAGGAAGATGAAGGCTGTTGAGACCGCAAAGATTCCGGTGGCCACAAAGTACACCCCGCGCAATCCGATCTGTTCCGCGAGGTAACCGCCAATTAGCGGGCCAAACAAGGCGCCGGCGTTAAAACCACCCATGGTGAAGGTGAGCGCCCGGCCGGCGCTCCAACGGCCGCGCGCGTCGGTAATATAAGCGCTCATCGAAGGCACGCCGCATATGGTTAACCCATAGAGGATCAGCCCGATCACATACCAGGTCAGGTTTTGGGCCAAAGCCATCATCAGGGCGGTGATGGTCCCCAGCACCCAGGAACCCCATATGATCTGCCGGCGGCCAATCTTATCCCCCAGGAGGCCAAAGGGGATATGCCCCAGGCTCATCATTAATGCCGAAGCACCCAGCACCGTGCCGATTCGCAGCGGGTCGGCCCCTAATTCCTCCAGATGCAGCGGCTGAAAGATGTAAAACATGCCCTCGCCCAGCCCCCAAAGCAGCATACAAACAAAAATGAGGTAGAGGTTGCGCCGCGGGTCACGCGGCTTGTCCTCAGCATGGGGCAGGTCAGTCAATGGATGCATATATTCATTTAGTCGCCGCGGGCCTTGTGATAAGGCCCGCGTTTTGTTTCGATTTTGAAGAAGCCTTGCGGCTTACTGGTACGCGCTGATGGGCAGCACCCGCCGGGGCAGGTCCGTCAGACTGCGCAAACCCGTCGCGGTGACCACTACGTCGTCCTCGATGCGCACACCGCCCTTGCCCACCAGGTAAATCCCGGGTTCAACGGTAAATACCATGCCCTCTTCCAAGATAAGCGGGTTGCCGGCGAACATATAAGGGGCTTCGTGGGTCTCCATGCCCAGGCCGTGCCCGGTGCGGTGGAAGAACTGCGGCCCATAACCGCCCGCTTCGACCACCTGGCGTGCCAGCGCGTCGATCTCGCCCGCGCTCATCCCTGGGCGTCCTTTTTGGCGCACGGTCTCATTCGCCGTGTATACCAGGTCGGCAATGGTTTGCAGTTCGGCATCCAGGCTGCCGCAGCTGAAGGTGCGCGTGATATCCGATTGGTAGCCCTGATAATGCGCCCCGTAGTCGATCAGCAGCAGATCGCCCTGGCGTAAAGCGCGCTCACCCGGGCTGGCGTGCGGGTTGGCAGCGTTCTCACCGATGCTCACAATCGGCGTGAAGGGCAGTTCGCCCTCGCTGCCTGCCCTCAGCAGGTTCACCAGCAGTTCGCCGGCGATCTCAACCTCGCGAATGCCTTCCCTGACGATCTTCAAAGTGGCAAGTAAAGCATTTTGAGCGATCACCGCTGCCTGGCGCATATGGGCCAGCTCCGTTTCGTCCTTGCGCAGGCGCAACTGGGCCAAGGCTTCCCCGGCATCCACAATCTGCGCCCCGGGCAATGCCTTCTGCAGGAGGTTCAGTTCCAGGTAACGCAGCCAGGTAGGCTCCACACCGATGCGCATGCCTTCGCGGCTAAACGCGCCCAAGCCTTCCGCAAAGCGCTGCGGCCAGGCGGCGGGGTCCTCACCGTAAGTCACCGCCTTAAGCGGCAGCTCCAGGGCGCTGAGCTTGCCCGCTTCCAATTCAGGCAAAACAATGGCGTTTTCTCCGCCGGTGCCAAAGGCCACCAGCACTGGCCGCTCCGAGAGGTGAAAACTGAGCCCTGTCAGGTAATTAAGGCTGGGGCTGGGGTTGAAAACCACCCCATCCAGATTGTTGTCTTGAAGGATTTTTTGCAGGTTTTCTACGCGCGCGCTCATCATCGCTCCTTTCAATGCTGGAGCGATTATAAACCAGCGCCTCGGCTAAAAGCGCTAAATTGGCCTATTGACTGTAATGTCTGCCGTTTTGCGCCGCCCGCATCTCGCGGATGCTGACCCCCAGCGCGATGATCAGGATCAGCAGCCCCAAGAGGATGATCCCCGTCGTGTTCACAATGGGCGGCAGCTCATAGATTTCCAACTCAACCAGGCCCTCAGCCGGGTAGGCCTGCACCGCGGGCAATGCCGTTACCGCCGCAGGCGTGGGCTGAAGTTCCGGCGCTTCCGCGGGCACGGTCGGCAGAATGAGCGCGGCCATCGCCAGGGCGATCGCCAGGACTGCCAGCAGCATCAGCGCGTAAAGCGTGCCTTTGCCCGGGATCTCCTGCAAGGCCTTCTTCAACGCAGGCTCTCCACGGCTTGTTTGGCGGTTTCCTGGGCATCTGCGTGGTCCCGCAAAATCAGGATGGTGGCATTGCGCAACACCGGGCCAATGCGGTCCATCACGTTCTTATCCGGCAGAATCAGCGCGCCGTCGCTGGCTTGCTCCAGCGAGGCCTTCATTTCACCGGTACTCCAGGCGCCCAAGGCGGAAGGCCGGGCCGGCAATAGCTTCACAGCTTCGCTCCACTCGCCCAAAAACTCGGTCTCGGTCAGGTAGGCGGCCAGTTCCTCTGCCAGTTCCACCTGCCGGGGGTCCAGGGCGGTAACTGCCCAGGCCAGGCCGGTCGAGAGCGAAATTGGCGGGTTGGTCAGCGTGGGCACGATCTTGCTGGTGCGGGTTTGGTCCATGCCGCGCAGCAGTGCGCTGGCCGGCATGATCCCGTAGTGGTACTTCCAGGTGTCAAAGCCCTGCCAAACCTGCTCCGGGGTCTGGATCTGCAGGGCGGCATCGGCGATGTGGCTGGTCATTTCCGTCTCGCGCAGCAGGTGCAGCGCGGCGGCCAGCGGTTCCACCTGCAGGATGGTGTTTTCTTCGTCTTCCTCAACGATCATCCCGCCTTCATTAAAGTAGAGCATCAGTAAAAAGCGCCCCTGGGGGTCATCGCCGGCAAAGCCGATCTTGCCAATGTTGATACGCATCGCGTTCCATTCATCCGGCGGGCGGTCTAAAAGGGCGGCATCGTAGGCCATGATCAGCGGGTCGCCCAGGAAGGGCAGGCCCACGGTCTGGTTGTGCCAAACCGCTAACTGGCGGGCATAGCCGTACCAATCGGCTTCCTGCAGAATGCTGGCAAACCCCTGGTTGGGGTGGATCAGCGCGCTATCTGCCGCGATGCGCAGGTCAAACTGGTCCAGCACCACCAGTTGGGGCATGGCCGCCGGGGCCGCCTCCTTGCTGGCGCCCAAGGCCTCCAGCATGCTGCCGGGGCCGTTGGTCTCCTTGAGGCGCACCGTGATGCTGATCCCGCGGCTGGTCGCAAAACTATCCAGGCGGTTCTTCAGCAGTTTGGCGGCATCATTATTTGCGGCGGGGTCCATCAGCGGCGGCAGCCAAACCATCAGGCGGTTTGCCGCGGGGGTGGACGTTGGCCCTGGGGTGCCGGTGGTTTGGGTCTCGGCGGGGCTGGTTGGGGTTAGTTCGGGCTCTGCAGGTGTAGGCGTTTGCAGCCAACTCAGGCTATCCGGGAAGCGGATGCCATCGCAGGCGCTCAGGCCGATCAACATAATCAGCGCACTAGCCCATACGAGAGCCCGGTGCCTGAAACTCAGTTTTTCTCTTGCTTGCATGCCCTTATTCTAACGCTTAAGCCAAATCTATCTTTTTGGAAAGCAGTGCGGTGAGCAGTTTGATGCAGGCTTCCAGGTCGCCCCGGTCCACCATCTCGGAGGGCGAATGCACATAGCGGCAAGGGATGGAAAGGCAGCCAGCCGGCACGCCGGCCCGGCTCATCTGGATGGCCCGGCCATCGGTTCCGCCGTATTCCAGCACTTCCATCTGATACGGCAGCTTCTTAGCCTGGGCTGTGGCCACCATCCAGTTCACCACGCCCGGGTGGGCAATGAAACTGGCGTCTTTCACCTTGATGGCTGCGCCGGCGCCCAGCGCCACATTCATCTTGCGCGCGCGGGGAGTATCGCCAGTGGGCGTAACATCGATGGCCAAACCAATTTCCGGTTCGATGCCGAATGCAGCCACGGTAGCGCCGCGGATGCCTACTTCTTCCTGAGTGCTGAACACAAAATAGATCTCATGCGGGCTGCTCTTGAGCGCCTTGAGCGCCTCGATGGCCACCACCGCGGAAATCCGGTCGTCCATGCTCTTGGCTACCAGGCGGCCGCCTAACTGGATGGCCGGACGCTCAAAACCAGCCACATCGCCCACTTGCACGGGGCAGTCCTCGCGGCTGGTCGCGCCGGTATCGATGAACAGGTCTTCGATCTTGGGCAGGGCATTGGACTGCAGGCGTTCGCAGCCAATCACGCCTTTCTGCCCGTCCATAAAGAGCACCCGTCCGCCAATGCAGGTCATCGGGTTCACGCCTCCAATGGTGTGAAAACGGGCAAATCCATTTTCGTCCACGTGGGTGACCATCAGGCCGATTTCGTCTACATGGGCGCTGATCATCACCCGCATACCGCCGGCCTCCTTGCTGCCCTTGCGCACGATAAGGTTGCCCAGGGCGTCCACGCGCGTTTCATCGGCGTAGGGTTCCACCAAGGCCTTGATCTTCTTTTGGATCAGGTTCTCCGAACCGGAAGGGCCGGGGGTTTCAACGAGTTCTTTTACCAGCTCAAACAAGGCATCGTTCTTTGGGCTCATCTTATCGCTCCTGCTTCAAAAACTTGGAATCCAAACGCGCCAGGGCGGCATGCACCAGGCGCAGGGTGTTCACACAATCGTCCACGCGCACCAGCCCGGCGGCCGAGTGCAGATAACGTTGGGGCACTGAAACTGAAATGCTGGGCACGCCTTCGCGGCTGAGGTGTATAGCGCCGGCATCCGTTCCGCCGCGGCCAGGTTGACGGTACTGCCAGGGAATTCCCTCCGCCTCGGCAGTTTTGACCAGCAGATCGATCCAGCGCCGGTCGCCTATCGTGGCGCCATCCATCAGGTAGATGGCCGGTCCGCCATCCAGGCGGGTGTTATAGCGCTCGTTGCTTTCGTCCAGGTCGTAATGCGGCAGGTCATTCGCGGGCGTGGAATCCAGGGCGATGGCCAGGTCCGGCGCGAAGTTATAGGCCGCCACTCTCGCGCCGCGCAAGCCAAGCTCTTCCTGGACGGTAAATGCGGCCAGAAGGTCGATGTTTTCCGGGGCGTAGCGCACGAGCTGAATGAGGTTAAAGACCCCCAGGCGGTCATCCAGGGCTTTGGAGCGCAGGGAAGGCCCAATGCGGGCAAACTTCGTGCCGAAGGTCCCCCGGTCGCCAGCCTTGGCTTTGGAGGAGCCATCCGGGCCCAGGTCAATCCGCAGATCGCTGACCTTCAGCGGCACTTTTCGTTCCTCGGGGGTGGTCATGTGGATCGCCTTGGCGCCAATAATCCCGGGCACATGGTCCGGGCCCACCACCACGCTCTTCCCAACCAGCTGGCGCTCATCGATCCCGCCGATCACGCGGAACTCAAACAGGCCTTCGCCTTCGTCCCGCATGAGCATGAAGCCCACTTCATCCATATGCGCCGAGACCATCACCCGCGGGCGGCTGCGCGCGGTGCCGCGTTTGGTCACCAGCACGTTGCCCAGCGCGTCCACGCTGATCTCATCCGTATGCGGGCGCACCGCCTCCAGCACGATATCGCGCACTTCTTTCTCATCGCCCGAAACCGCTACCGCGGTGCAGAGACTGGTGAGCAGGAAGAGGTCGCTTTCGCTCAACTCAGCGTTGAATTCAGGTTTTTCCTTAGCGTTGCTCTCCATGGCTACTCCCAGGTCACAGTTTGCATAAAGTCTGCCGGAAGCTCACTGATGAAATCGGCCATCAGCCTTCCGGCGCGGCGTACGTCCTTCAGGCTTACCAGTTCCACCGGCGTGTGCATGTAGCGCAGCGGAATGCCGATGTTCACCACCGGAATGCCGCTCTCGGCTACCTGGATGCCGTAGGCATCGGTGCCGCTCATCCCCGGCGAGAAACTCTTTTGGTAAGGCAGGTCCATGGCATCGGCCGCGCGGGTGAGCGCGGCAAAGAGTGCGGGGTGCATATTGGCGCCATCGGTAATGTTGATGCCCTTGCCCAGCTTGGGGCTGATGGGGTTGTTCCAGCCCGGGCCGATGGCAAAGGTCACGTCGCTCACGATGGCGAAGTCGGGCTTGATCATCACCGGGCTGGTAAAGCCGCCGATGATGCCCACTTCCTCCTGGCTTGTAGCCACGGCGTACACATCCCAGAGGTGGCGGCGGCGCTGCAGCAGGTCCAAACACACCGTCACAGCCGCAACCGAGGCCCGGTTGTCCAGGGTGTGGCCGGCCAGGGTGTCGCCAGTGAGTTCCATGGGCTCCTGGGCGAAGGAAATTAAATCGCCTACGCGCACCAGTTCAGTCACATCTGCCGGACGCAAACCGGTATCCACCAGCAGAAAGGGCAGACCGATCGCGCCGGTTCCGGCTTCTTCGGGCTGCAGGTGCTGAGGCGGCATCACCACCATGGCAGGCAGCTCCTGGGCATTCTTGGGGCCTTGGGCCGTGGCATGCACAGTGACCATCTGCCCAGGCAGGATGCGCGGGTCCACCCCACCTACCTGGGTGAAGCGCAAAAAGCCATCCTGGATGGCAGTGACCATCAGGCCGATTGCGTCCATATGGGCGGCCAGCATCACTTTAGGCCGCGGGTCCTTGCCTTCGCCGCGTTTGAGGGCGTGCAGGCTGCCCAGCGGGCTTACTTGCAGCTCGTCGCTCAGGTCCTTCCAGGCTTCAGCAACCACCTTGCGTATGGGTTCCTCATAGCCGGAAAGGCCGGGCGCGCAAAGCATTTCCTTCAGATGTTTTGTCAGGTCTAATCTCATAGCGCTCTCGTTTTAGGGTGTGGGTAATACGGGTTCCGGGGTCAGCACCGGCACATCCGTTGGGGTAGGGCTGGCCGGGATTGGTTCAGGGGTATCGGTGGGCGTTGCTGTAGGAGGCTCGGGCGTGAAGGTGGCTGTGGGCAGCTCTGTGGCAGTGGGGACAGGGGTATCGGTGGGCACCAAAGTGAAGGTGGTCGTGGGCAGCCAGGTTTCAGTGGGCGTAGGGGTGAGCGAGGGCGTCCGCGTGAGGTAAGGTGTAAGCGTTGGAGTGAGCTCGGTAGGGGTTGTTTGGGGCAGCAGGCTGGTCATTTCGATGGTGGGGCTTGGCGTGCTGCGCGGACGGCCGCTGTTGACGCGCAAGAGCACAATGCCCAGGATGTAGCAGGGAATGGTGACCAGAATGAGCACGAGCAGCATCATTTGGGTTCGGCGGCGTTTGGATGGCTGGGGCGCTTGCGGCGCGTCGGTGCTCACGGCTGGATTTTACCACGCGGGCTGTGCCAGCCTGCCCTGACGCATCGCTGCGCTGCTTTGCCGGCCTTTGTCTTTATGGGAGGCTTGTATTTCAACCGCCTTATCCTATAGGCACGCTTTTCATACTGTGCAAACCCGGCTCAATAGCGATAATGCGCTATAATCAAGCAGCATCGACCAGTTTTTGAAGGAGGACGAGATGGCAAGTAAAGACAAAGCCGGAAAAGAAGAACGCAAAAAGCCCAAGCTGACGCAAAAGGAAAAGAAACAAGCCAAGATCGAAAAGAAACAAGGCAGCTCCAGCGTCACCAACACCGGAAACTAAAACTTAACCCAGAAAAATCAGCCCTGATCGGGCTGATTTTTTGTGCCCCTGTGTGGGGAAAATGAATTGAAGGAAAAACTGGATGGAATGGCTTAAAAAGCATTGGCGCCTTGCAGCGGTGGTTCTGGTGGCAGTTTACTTTGCCTTACAGATCTGGAGCGAGGCCAACTTAACGGACGACGCAAACATGCTGGTCTTCCTGCTCTCGGAATGGTTTCTGCTCCTCGCTTTACTGGTATTGGCCTTTGGGCGCATAGAAGGCGGCTTGCGGGCGATCGGCATGGACCCGGGTAAAGGCCTGAAGCTTTATCTGCCTGGGGCTGCGGTGGGCGCGGGTATGTTCCTCGTTTTCGTGGCCGTTGCGCTTCTCTTTGGGGGCTATCGCATCGGAGTAAACCCCTTGGGCGTGAATTGGTTGATGATCCTGCTCTTTCTGATCGGTTTTGTGGGCCAAAGCGCGCTGGAAGAAGTGCTGATGCGCGGCTTGCTCTATTACTGGCTGAAGAAAAAGCTGGGGCCGCTGGGCGCGGTGCTGCTGACGGCCATCCTTTTTAGCCTGATCCACATCCCTAACGGGCACACCACTTCTCTTTCGATCCTGAACATCGCCCTGGTTGGGATTTTCTACGGGCTTTTGGTGATCCGCACAGGCTCCCTGTGGATGGCCTGCGGGGCCCATTTTGCCTGGAACTTCCTGGAGACGAATGTTTTTCTAGTGCCCAATAGCGGGAATGCCGTTAGTACGGGCATCTTCAAACTCACGCCGCTTGCCGAAAACGAGCTCCTGATCGGCAAGGAGTTCGGCCCGGAGGGCTCGCTGACGGTAACCATCATCCACCTGATCGCCATCGCATTCGTGGCTTACGGTTTGTACCGGCAGAAGCCCATGGCTGAACCCCTCGTCGAAGCCCCCTTGCAGGACCAGAATCTATCGTCTAACTAATCGTATCGGCCTGCTGTGCCCTTGTATCATCAGAAGCAATATGGCGTGATTCCCTTGAAGTATGCTGGTCGCGGAGCCCATTTTTACTTGACACAAGCCGGCGCGGCATGTAAAATACGGAGTCTTGATTTGGATCGAGGGTACACGGGCCTGTAGCGCAGTTGGGAGCGCGCTTCAATCGCACTGAAGAGGTCGAGGGTTCGAATCCCTCCAGGTCCACTGAACTTTAGCAAGAGCAAGGGCCCATAGCGCAGTTGGGAGCGCGTCTCAATGGCATTGAGAAGGCCGGGGGTTCGAATCCCCCTGGGTCCACTTGAAAAGAGCACCGCGGTGCTCTTTTTCTTTTATTTTGGAGCCGGTATGCCCGTTGACGCTCATGGAAAATTAGCAGCAGAACCCTTTAGCTGGTACGCCTGCCCTGATGGCGGGCTGCGCATTTATTGGGAAGGCAAACTCGTGCGCACCCTGCCAACGGCTAAAGCCACTCTCTTGTTAAGCAAGCTTGAACTCGCCTCAGCTCAAGAGGTCCAATTGCTGCTCGCCAAGGCCACCGGCAACTTTAAACGCGGTAACGAGCAAAAACACCCCAAATAAACCCCAAAAAACCAACCCGCACGGCTACAATTGAGCAATGGAAAGCACCAGCAAGGTCAGGGGGCGCATTCCCTGGGTGGACACGCTCCGGTTTTTGGGTATTTATTCCATCTATCTGGCGCATTACGGCGAGGCCGCCCCGCGCATCCACCCGATCATCTTCATCTTTGCCATGCCGCTCTTCTTCGGCCTCTCCGGGGGCATGGAAGCCATCAGCACGGAAAAGGAATTCTGGCCCAGGATCTTCAAGAAAATTAAGACCATCCTGCTGCCCTACTTCTTTTTCATCGGCATTTCACTAATTCTGGCTACCATCCTCAACCAGAGCTCCTTCCCAGGCGTGCTTTCTACTCTGCGGGAGATACTGGTAGCCCAACGCAACACTCTTTTTGCTCCTATGCTCTGGTTCCTGCCGGCCCTCTTTTTGACCGAGCTGATTTTCATGCTGATGCGCCTTGTGCTCAAACCGGCATGGGCGCTGCTCCTGGCCTCGACCGTCATCTATATCTTTTTGCATCTCTTCATGCATGATCCGCTGATCACCCCCAAATGGTTCTGGAACCTGGACACCTCCCTCTTCTACCTTTTTTATTACGCCTTGGGTTATTGGGGCTTTCCAAAACTGCTGCGCGTTTTGGGCGATGGCAGTAAGCGGCCTCCCCTTTGGTTCACTGCCGGGGGCATGCTCAGCTTAGGTTACAGCCTGGCGCTGGTGTTCGATAAAGAGTTCCTCATGGAAGCTCTGGCCGCGATAGATCAAGTCCCGGTGATCCGCAATGGTGTGCCGGTGGCTAACGCGCTGATCATCATCTGGGCCTTGCTCCTCGCCGCCTTGATCCTGCAGCCCTTTAATCTCCTCCAGAGGATCGGCCGGGACACGCTTTACCTTTGCGGCAATGAATACATCGTCAAACTGCTGCTCAACCAGAGCTTGGGCTTACTAGGGCTCGCCGTCGCGCCGCAGAACCCACTGGCGGCATACTTGCTTTCCCTTTTCCTGATTCTGGCAGCAGTTTTTTTCCTCATCCCATTTGAGCGGCGGCTCTACCAACGGCTGCTCCAGTTTTTTGGCCTTGAGA
>ENA-UOOM01002143-UOOM01002143.1-fermentation-metagenome-genome-assembly--contig:-NODE-2143-length-16908-cov-3.523112_pt1 | contig 16908 bp, 13 predicted proteins | sample MGYA00245781_ERZ724031 | MGnify/ENA primary metagenome ERZ724031 (study PRJEB28704, sample SAMN03018317) | fermentation metagenome | biome: anthropogenic terrestrial biome; feature: soil; material... | reverse complement strand
TGGCGAAGCCTTTGTTTATAAAGATCTGGTTTTCTATAAGCCCTGTAGCAACCGCCTGCCCGTGCCATGAATTTTTAACCGTCGTCCAGTTGAAAAAAGCGATAGGGTAGGTTCGGAGCTTTGTATCAACAGTATCGCTTATTATGGTGTTTTTGACCAATTTACGGTATAAAATGCTGCCATTCGGCCCCCTCCAGAGCTTAATGAGCGATATGCATTTCGTGTTCTCAAGCTCTTTTTTAGCCATATCACCCGATTGTGTTAATGTGTCATCATCGGGGGTTATCCGCTCTATAATATGTTCGGGCAGCTTGTTTTTAGCCGCCTGTGCTCTTAAATCGGCAACCGTTTCCCTAAGCGAGATCAGGATATAGGGCTGGGAATTTACGTCCTTTGAATTCGGGTTGCCGAAAAACACATTCGTATTATCCACAAGCACGCTTACAAAGTCGCCGGTAAAGAGCTGCCCTGTTCTGACTGCGGGATCCCAGTAGGTATAGCAGACCGCATCGCCTGTAATCGCCGCATCGGTCAGGGAGTCGGACAGCAGCTTGTCGAACTTCATCTTTTCCCGACGGGTATCGATTATGCCGTTCAGAATCCCGCAGGTGTCGTTCGCTTCCTTTTCCGTTATATCCGTTTTGCCCCCATAGGGAGAAGCGAACGAATAACGCATCGAAACCGCATTCTGTAAAATTGTGGAGGTGTAATATTCAATAATCCGTTTGAAGATATTGAAAACCGGAGCAGGCAGACCGCCTGTCTTTACTCCCTCCCACTGGTCGCCCCTGTAAAAACGCTCGTTTACGTTTACCTTGTCATACAGGTTAAGCGAATAATTATATTCCTTGCCTTTCTCATATAGCTGCCATTCCTCGGTGAAAATCTTGTCTTTTTTTCGGCTCAATATTCTATCATTCCCTTCAAGTAATCAGTATTTTATAAAGCTCTCATATTCGTCGTCCTCAGGGGAGGCCGAATCAAAGTTGTAAATGCTGCTTGTAAAAGGTACGCTCTTTTTTATAAACATCGGCTCTCTTGACATAAGCGCATACCTCAACGCCTCGGGCGCATGCGTGATATCATGGGGAGTATCGGCGGCGTCCTCTTTTACGTATTCATCGAACCTTAAAAGCGGCAGGCTGTGCAGGAGATTCCGGCAGTTGCGGAAAATCGTGAGTTTGGGTTTTCCTTCAAGCTCGTATCGCTCCTTTAAGTATTCGCGCATCACACGCCAGCCGGTAATACGGGCGTTGTTCGCTTTTTGCAGGCGCTTCATACCGTTTTTCGTTATAATCTCAAAGCCGCTTTTGCCGCTTTCCTGACGGCGGTTCCATAAATCGGGCGAGGCTACCGTATAGCGTATCGTTTCGGTTTTAGGAGTTGCCGCAAGGATTCTTTTGGTCGCCTCGGAGATGATAAGCCCCTCCTCGTAAAGTTCGCGGTAGACGATGATTCTGCCGTCGTTTGTAATCGCCAGCCACAGACAGCAGGTCATATCAAGCCCGTAATCGAGAGCGCGGAACTTTATCCAGTTTTTGTCGGGCATAAACGGCTCGGCGGTGTGTTTTTCGTAATCGAATTCGGGAAAGAATGCGCCCTCAAAGGAGTTCCAGTCACCGTAAAGCATAGCCCTGCGCCTGACCTCGGGCAGAGCTTTGAGCGTATCGACATATTCGGGATTATGCTCCATAAGAAAATGATTGTCGAAAACAAGGCTTTTGATAAAGAAATAATCCCTGCTGTTTTCGTTTGTGCGATAGTTTTTGTCTATAAAAAGCCTTTTTACCCAGTCGTGTCCGACTCCTCCGGGATTGCAGGTGAAATACATACGGGGTTTGAAATCCTTGTATTCCATAGAGCCGGATATTCTGTTGCACTCGGTCAGGGCTGTATACTGTTTTTCGGTAAAATGGGTAGCCTCCTCAAGTCCGATAACCTCGTATGACTGCCCCTGAAACTGAAGCACATCGTTTTCATTATCGCAGTAGCCTAACTTTATTCTTGAACCGTTGGGAAATCTGAATTCCTTGTCGGTGGATACAAAAACCGCAATACCGGCGAGCATTTTAAGCAGGGGAAACAGATGGTTTTCCCTTAACTCACCGAGAGTGCGGCGCAAAAGCAGAATCTGTATTCCTTTGTAGTTGAGAGCTAACAGTACCAGCTTTGTACGCATAGCCCACGACTTGCCGCCGCCCCGCGCACCCCCGTAAGCGGTATATTTTGCATCAGATTCAAAGAATGTTATCTGCTTACGGTTCGGTGTGATAATATGCTCCCTCATCACTCTGCCCATTTTTTCACCTGTCCCTTGAAGACGACAGGTTCGGTTTCGGATTCGTTTTCCTCCGGCTTGTCTTTATAGCCGTGGTTATTTTTAAAGTCGAAGGTCAAAACAGTCGCCTGGAGCTTTCCGTTAAAGGCCAACTGTTTTTTTATTTTCGCTATCCTGTTCCTTGCGAGCCTCAGGATTTTTCCGTATTTTGCATCGTTCATATAAAGGATAAGGTCCTCGCGTGTGATGCCGAAAAAATCGGCGAGCGACTCGATATCCGCTATCTCCTGATTGTTTTGCAGATAACTGCCAAAATACTCCTCGAGCTTTTGTCGGCATTCCGCCGGGGATGAAAAAACCGTCCCTGCTGCCAAGGACGGCCTGCGTTTTTTATTCATTTTTTAGATTTATCAGTCCTTTCGCTTAAAAATATATAGTTTGCTGGCGAAATAGTTGAGAACGATAACGATTACCGAGGTGATAACGGCGGAAACATTGTTGTCGATACCGGCTTCTTCAATCAACACCTTTTTTATACCCATATCGATAAAAAGGGTTACTATACGGGTGAGAAAAAATTCCGTTGCCTCTCGTGTTTTTGCTTTTCTTGAAATGTTTTCGCTCTTGAACACAAACCTTCTGTTCGTAAAATACGCGAAGGTTATTCCTGCCGCATGCTGCAGTACAGTCGAGAGCCAATACAGCTTTCCGTCGAAAAGCTCATTGAAAAGCGCAAATACGATTAAGGATATAAGGGTTGTCAGCGCTCCGAAAACCAGATACAATCCCTTTTCCGTTTTAAAAGCAAAATTCCACAGCTTTTTTATTACTTTCTTTATACCGTTCATATCGATACCTTTTCGTTCCTCTTTCTCGCAATACTATAATAACATATAAAAACGGAAATTTCGTCCGCTTTTTGTCGGTTTTTTTATAAGGCTTTTTTATATCAGCGCAGCGATGATAATGTTGGATACCCGGTAGCCCTTTTCGGTCAGAATAAAACGGCCGTTTTCGATTTTTGCAAAGCCGCCATCTATATATTTTTTGCTTTTGGCGAGCAGCTCGTCATCGGCTCTTATCCCTCTGTCGGTACGCAGTCCGAGCATTATGGCTTCCTCCCGCTTGTCCGTGTCGGACAGATAACGCTGAACGTGAAAATCGGTGGGGGAGAAGTAATCGCCTGTGGAGAGTGAGATATACTCATTTACATCAGCGATGTTTGAAAAGCGTTTTCCTTTGCAATAGGAGTGCGCCGCCGTACCGAAGCCGATATACTCTCCGCAATCCCAATAATGCAGGTTGTGCCTTGATTGAAAGCCCTCACGAGCGAATGAGGATATTTCATAATGCGAATAATCGTGTTTTTTAAGTATATCGCAAAGAAGATAATACATTTCCTCTTCGGTATCCTCGTCGGGCAGTATAAGCGTATCCCTGTTGTTGTAAAAAGGGGTATTTTTTTCTATGGAGAGCGAATAAGCCGATATATGCGGAGTACCCGAATCAACCGCAGTCATCACGGATTTTTCAAGGCTTTCTATGGTCTGTTCGGGAATTCCGAAGATGATATCGGTGCTTCTGTTCTCAAATCCCGCATCTATAACCGCCCTAACGGCAGACTTATATCGGGAAAGGTCGTATCTCCGTCCTAAAATGGCAAGCTCACGGTCGTTTGAGGACTGCATACCCATGGAAATGCGGTTGAAGCCCGCATTTCTGTAATCTTTCAAATCGGGCAGGGAGACGCTTTCCGGGTTCGCTTCAAGCGTTATCTCGCAGTCGTCGCTAAGCCTGAAGCCGGCTTTAATCGCTTCAAGCACAGAAATTAATGCCCCGACACCAAGAACAGGCGGCGTTCCGCCGCCGAAATATACGCTTGTTACCGGTCTTTCTGTTTTGATGCTATTTATCTGTCTTATCAGGGCTTCTGTATAATCACGCATCACCCGTTCATCGCAGAGCGGCAGGGAGTAAAACGCACAGTAATTGCACTTGCGGACGCAGAAGGGGATATGGACATAAACCGAAAGGTTATTCTTCATCTAACTTCAAAACCGCCATGAACGCTTCCTGCGGGATCTCCACCGAGCCGAAGGTGCGCATACGCTTTTTGCCTTCCTTCTGCTTTTCCAAAAGCTTTTTCTTTCTCGTGATATCTCCGCCGTAGCACTTTGCAAGAACATCCTTGCGCATCGCTTTTACCGTTTCACGCGCGATTATTTTTCCTCCGATAGCCGCCTGCACCGGTATTTCAAAAAGCTGGCGGGGGATATTATCCCTCAGCTTTTCGACAATCCTTCTCGCCCTCGCATAAGCTTTGTCCGAATGAACTATGAACGAGAGCGCATCCACGACCTCGCCGTTTATGAGGATATCGAGCTTGACAAGCTTTGAGGGCTTGTATCCGATATGCTCGTAATCGAGAGAAGCGTAACCCTTGCTGCGGGATTTGAGCGCATCGAAGAAATCATAAATAATCTCGTTTAGGGGCAGCTCGTAATGCAGTTCGGCTCTGTCCGTGTCGATGTATTTCATATCTATAAATATTCCGCGTCTGTCCTGACACAGCTCCATAATCGAACCGACATAAGCCGCAGGGGTTATTATGGATGCTTTTACAATCGGTTCGGCGGCTGTTTCAATCTCGTCGGGAGAGGGGAAATTGGTTGGGTTGTCAATGAATACTATCCCCTTGTTCTTTATATCAAGCTCGTAAATAACGCTGGGTGCGGTCGTGATAAGGTCGAGGTTGAACTCACGCTCCAAACGCTCCTCGATAACCTCCATATGCAGTAATCCCAAAAATCCGCATCGAAAGCCAAAGCCCAGAGCGGCGGAAGTCTCGGGTTCGAACAAGAGCGAGGCGTCATTTAAATGAAGCTTTTCAAGCGCGTCCTTCAAATCTCCGTATCTCGCACCGTCAGCGGGATAAATACCGGAAAAAACCATAGGCACGGACTTTTTAAAGCCGGGCAGAGCCTTATCTGTGGGACGGTTTGCAAGAGTTACGGTATCGCCGACCTCCGTATCGGCGATTGATTTGATGCTCGCCGTAAAATAACCGACCTCTCCGGCATAAAGAGCGTCCCGCTGCTGCAGATTGAAAGTGGAAAGAACACCGGTCTCAACAACATCAAACTCCGCACCCGTGTGCATCATCCGAACGGTGTCGTCTACTCTGATACATCCCTCTAATACTCGTATATAGACGACAACGCCTTTGTAAGCGTCATAATAGCTGTCGAAAACGAGCGCTTTGAGCGGCGTATTGGCATCCCCCTTGGGGCAGGGAATATCGGTTACGATTTTTTCAAGCACATCCCTGATATTTATCCCGAGCTTTGCGGAAACGCAGGGCGCATCGTCGGCTGGAATGCCTATAATTTCCTCAACCTCGCGCTTTGCCATCTCGATATCGGCGCTTGCAAGGTCGATCTTGTTTATTACGGGAATAATCTCAAGGTCGTTGTCAATCGCCATATAGGCGTTTGCAAGCGTCTGTGCCTGGATACCCTGAGTCGCATCGACGATAAGAAGCGCACCCTCGCAGGCTGTGAGCGAGCGTGAAACCTCATATCCGAAGTCGACATGGCCGGGAGTGTCGATTAGGTTGAAGTCATATAGGTTGCCGTCATCGGCTAAATAATTAAAATGCACCGCACGCGCCTTGATTGTTATCCCTCGTTCACGCTCAAGCTCCATATTATCGAGCATCTGGGCGGATACTTCACGAGGCGTTACCGCTTTGGTATATTCCAGAATACGGTCGGCAAGCGTGCTTTTACCGTGGTCTATATGAGCGATTATGGAAAAATTGCGAATCTTTTTTATATCATACATAGAATCTGTTACATAAATCCTTTCTGCGTCGTGCAAAAACTGTACTTCGGTTTAAAAAAGGGCTGTAAAATCAGCCCTTCTTGCTTTATTTGGTTGCCTTTTTCCTGTTCTTGAAAATTCTCTCGCCCTCTACCCACAAGAGCCCAGCAAGGAATAAGGATGAGAATAATCCTGCGCACAAACCGACAATGATAGGAAGTGCAAAGTTCTTGATAGAATCGACACCGAATATATATACCATGCCGATTGTAAGAAGCGTCGTCAGCGAGGTGTTTGCAGAACGTGCAAGCGTCTGCTTGATGCTTATATCCACGGTATCGCCGAAGCTCTTTTCCGCGCCGAACTTTGTCTTGTTCTCGCGAACGCGGTCGAACACAACGATCGAAGCGTTTATTGAGTAACCGAGAATGGTGAGCAGTGCGGCAATAATATTCGAGTTTACAGGTATCTGGAACAGCGAATATAAAATCAGCATGACAAACAAATCGTGCATAAGGCATATGATAGCGGAAAGCCCAGAGAGGAGCTGGAACCTGTACCAGATATAAGCGAGCATCAGAACCACCGCTAAGATTACCGCCAGTACCGCCGTACGTTTAAGCGAGTCGCCTATGATTGGGGAGATGGACTGATATTCCACATCCTCGAAATTCGCATCGGGGAAAGCTCCCTTTAAACTCTCGTTTAAAGTCTGTTGCTGATCGATGCTCAAAACAGCCGTACCCGTTCGTATTACCGCAACGTTGTTGTCTGTCAAAGAGGCTTTTGTTGAGGAAACATAGTTGGCACCGATGTTGTTTTCGATCATGGAATTGATCTGGTCGCAGACATCGGGAGTGACCTCAACGCCTAAGTTAATATCGAGCTGGCTACCGCCCGAAAAATCTATATCGAGGTTGAAGCCCCTTATTACGAACGATAATAATCCCGTGATGAGAACAACGCCAACGATGATATATGTGATTTTTTTATTATTGATAAAGTGGAATTTTCTGGTTTTTTCGGTTTTGTCCTTATTTACGCCGTAGAACCTGATATCGGAAATTCCCATACCAAGGCATATCCTGAGCAGCCAATGTGTAAGGAATATCGCACTGAACATTGAAATTATAACACCGAGACCGAGCGTAATCGCAAAGCCTTTTATTGTACCTGCACCGAGGAAATAAAGCACCCCGGCTGCGATCAATGTCGTTACATTGGAATCGATTACCGCCGAAAGAGCGTGGTGATGACCGGCTTCTACAGCTGCTTTTGCTGATTTTCCGAGCTTGATCTCCTCTTTGACACGCTCGAATATTACGACATTCGCATCCACCGCCATACCGATTGAAAGAATGATACCCGCTATTCCGGGCAGCGTCAGGTTTGCCTTTACGACGACGAGAATTATCGCAAAAACAGCCATATATGCGATTAGGGAAACAGATGCCATCAATCCGGGTACACGATAATAAATTATCAGGAACAGCATTACGAGAATAATGCCGAAAGCACCCGCTTTTAATGAGGTGGTAAGCGATTTCTCGCCGAGAGTCGCACCGATCGTACGCTGGTCGACATTGGAGAGCGTATATTTAAGCGCTCCGGCGTTTATCTGCCCCGCAAGTGCCGCGGCGGACTCGGCGTCAAAGCTGCCGGAAATAATGCAGGTTCCGCCCGTAATTCCGGTTTCTGCATATCTGCTCTCGACCGAAGGTGCGGATATAAGAGCTTCGTCCATATATATATATATTTTTTTATAGTTGTCATCGGTTGCCTGTGCGGCGGCTTTTGTAGCGTCAGTGAATTTGTTTACACCTGACTCATTAAAAGTAAGCTCGACTATATACTCCGCATCGCCGTCACCGTCGGAATCGGTATAAAAATCCTTGGCGCTCTTTACATCATTGCCTTCAAGCAGGATATTTTTGTCATAGTCGCGGAAGGTGAGCACAGCGGTTGCCATAAGGGTTTCGGCAGCCTTTGCGGGGTCGGAAACGCTGGGAATCTCCACCGTTACCATATCATCCCCGACACGGAATGCGTTCGCCTCTGTAAGCCCCTGACTGTCAAGACGCTGACGCATGACGGAAAGAACGGAATTCATACCCGTGTTGAGAGTCTCACCGGTGTCCTCCGTATTAGCCTGATAGGTTATCGACGAACCGCCCGCAAGGTCAAGACCGAGTGTTATGGTTCCCTCCTCAAAAACTCCTTCCATGCCTTTTTCGCCTATGCTAAAGCCGAAAACCGCGACAGAAACCAACAGACCTATACAAAGTAATATCAGTATAAAGCGGGATACGCTTACCGCGCGTTGATAATTCATTTTCCTTATACCTCCGGTGTTACTGGTGTTTTTTACAATATTCCCATTATACATAAAAGACATAATTAAGTCAATAGGATTTTTTCAGAAGAACTCAGGTACGCCTGATTATATCTATGGCTTGTCGGTTTACATTAAGTTTGATTTCGTCGGTAACTCCGCCGTCCTCGCCGTCGACAGACCAGCGGATTGGACGCTCCGATTTAATTCTGCACTCATCAGTTTTGTAAAACTCAACATTCCTGTTGTCGAAATTAGAATTCAGGAGGTCCTTTATAAGCGTACTGAGGTCAATAAGGTCCCGCGGCATCCTTATGAGAAGAAGCTCGAACATACCGTCGTCGAAGCTGACATTACTGCTGCTGAAATTTAAAACCACTCCTGCGTTTCTTGTATTTGAAAAGGATGCGAAAATATAATCTCCCGATATACTGAACTCCGGGGTGGTTATTTCAAGGGCGGTTTTACGCAGTGAGGCGAGGGATTTGATGCTGTTTAAAAAATAGGCGGACTGACCGATTTTATTCTTTAAGTTCTGGTTTGTCGTATATGATATTTCGGTAAAAGCGCCGGCGCAGGCAATGTATGTAAAAAAAGTGTCGTTCATTACTCCCACATCATATGCAAAGGGCGTGCCGTTCGCTATCACGTCCGCAGCTTCCACAGGGTCGGTGGGCAGACCGAGAGAGGCTGCAAAGTCGTTTGTAGAGCCTGTGGGTATGTAGCCGACGGGGATTCTTACACCGCTTCGAAGCAGACCGTTGAAGGCTTCGTTAAGCGTTCCGTCACCGCCGCATACCGCCAAAATATCAAAATTACACGCGTTTTTTTCTATGTAAGATAAAGTGGCTTCCTTCTGACGGGTGGGATACACGGTTACGAATTTCCCGTTTTCCGAAAGCTTGTTGATTATATCGAATAAAATCTGATTTGCCCTTCCTCTTCCCGAACAAGGATTTACAACGAGTAAAACACGGTCGTTCATTCCGATAAAGACCTCCCGACGTTGATATTAAAGGTTATTTTTGCTAAAAATTCTGCGATTTCCGTTCTGAACCATGCTTCGTTTAAGGTATTCCCCCATGTTACGAGCCCGTGCTTTTCCAAAAGCACTCCGTTATAATCGACGCAATAGGGAACGATGCTCTGTGCGGCTTTTTCAGTTCCGGGTTCGCCGTATTCTGCAAGCGGTATGTCTCCGAGCTGAAAAACAGCCTCTGCAAGAACCTCGCTTTTCAGAGGCTTACCCATGCAGGCGAAAGTGGTCGCATATACGGGATGCGTGTGTACGACTGCGTGTACAGAAGGATTGTTCTTATAAACAGCGAGGTGCATTTTATATTCGCTTGAGGGAACAGCACCGTTCAAAACCCTTCCGTCAATGGTCAGCTCGGAGATCCCGTCCTCGCTCATAAAGCCCTTCGAGACGCCCGACGGCGTTATAAAAACTGTTTTTCCGTCATAGAAGCTGATATTCCCGTCGTGCGCCGCCGTATAATTTTTTTCATAAATCCTTTTGCCTATTTCTATAATATCGGCTTTTGTCATCATAATCCCCTTTGGAGTTCTTCGGGCGTGAACACGCCCTTTTCGGTTATAAAAGCACTTATCATTTCGGCGGGAGTTACGTCAAACGCCGGATTATATACCTTTACGTCAGGGTGGGTAATCCTGCTCGAAAAGAACAGCTCGGTCACCTCGCTCCATTCCCGCTGCTCTATAACGATTTCCTCTCCGCTTTTGCACGAAAAATCTATTGTAGAGAACGGTGCGCATACATAAAACGGAACAGAGAAGTTCCTTGCGAGTACAGCGAGTCCCAGAGTGCCGATTTTGTTTGCGGTGTCACCGTTTGCGGCGACACGGTCACATCCTACAAGAACGGCGTCTATAACTCCCTTTTGCATAAGCGAAGCAGCCATATTATCGCAGATGAGGGTGGTGTCTATCCCGTTTTCGCATAACTCATAAGCGGTGAGTCTTGCGCCCTGCAGAAGCGGTCGTGTCTCGTCAGCATATACCTTGAAATCCCAGCCCTTTTCCCTGCCTGCATAAACAGGTGCGAGTGCGGTTCCGTAGCGAACGGCGGCGAGCGCTCCCGCATTGCAATGCGTCAGAATTCCAAAGCCGTTTTTTAACAGCGAAAGACCGTTCTGCCCGATTTTTTTGCATACGAGGATGTCCTCGCCGTAAATATCGAGCGCCTCCTTTTTCAGCGCTGATTTTATTCCCTCTATATCCGAGTTTGCTGCTCTTTCCGCCGTTTTTTGCATTCTTGCGAGTGCCCAGGAGAGGTTTACTGCTGTGGGACGCGCGGAATCGAGCATTTTCGCCGTTTCCTTAAGTGACTTTAAAAAGCCCTGCGGCTCTCTGTCTTCAAAACGCACCGAAACGCAGTACAGCCCGATAGCGGCGGCAACGCCTATGGCAGGCGCACCCCTGATGGCAAGTCTTTTTATCGCGGAATATATCTCATCGGCACTGCAAACAGAGCAAACCGAATATTCGCCTGGCAGCTTTGTCTGGTCTACAAAGCATAAAAGATTATTTTCTGTATCCATCCATACGGTATCAGTCATATGTAATCCTTCCGAGGATAACTCATCTGTGTTTTATCCTGTTTTCCGCATAAGCGGTTATTTTTTCCACATCTATTGTTTTATATTCGCCGTTCTCGTATAAAATATCGCCGTCCGACATTGTAAGCACAACATCCGAGCCGATTGCGGAGTAGACAAGGGTGTTCAAAACATCATGTGCCGGTGTTAGATGAGGGTTGTTAAGGTCAATTACCGCAAGGTCTGCTTTATTTCCGACGGAAATCACACCGCAGTCGGTTCTACCCTGTGACAGCGCACCCGCTCTTGTTGCGGCATAAAGAGCCATTGAAGGGGTTATAGTGATGGGGTCTTTGTGTACTCCTTTCGGCAGTATGGCGAAGAGCTTCATATCGCCGAACATATCAAGATTATTATTGGAAGCGACGCTGTCGGTTCCGAGAGCGACGTTTATTCCCCGGTCTATCAGGCGTTTTACGTCGCAAAAGCCGCTTGCCAGCTTTAAGTTGCTCGCAGGACAGGTTGCGACCGTTACGTTATGCTCTTTTAGTATCTCTATGTCATCATCCGTTATATAAACACAGTGCGCGGCGGTCGCAGGTGTTCGGAAAGCGCCGCCTTTTTCAAAATAACTTGTCGGTGTAATCCCGTATTTTTCAATACATTCGATATTCTCCCGCTCGGTTTCGGAAAGATGGATATGCATATTCAGGTTATAACGGCAGGCTAAGTCCGAAAACTCCTCTACAAGAGCTGGGTCGGATGTATAGGGTGCGTGTATGCTGCAATCGATTTTAAGTCTGTCGGAAGCAGTGCCGTACTCCTCTATAAGCCTCGGATACTCTTTCTTGAGAGATTCCGCATTGAAAATCGTGGAGGCAAGACTGATATTGCTCTTTACTCCGCTGTCGAGCACGGCTTTTGCCATAGATGCACCGTTGTAGTACATATCTGATGTGGAAACGCACCCGAACCTTATCATCTCGGCAAATGACAGCATCATGCTGTAATATATGTCCTCTGCGGTGAGCGTTGCTTCAAACGGGAATATTTTATTTTGCAACCAGTCGTGCAGCGATAAATTCTCGGCATAACCTCTCATAAACGACATGGGGGAGTGGGCATGCGCATTGTAAAACGCAGGTATTAAGCACTTCTTTTGCCCGCAATACTCACGCTCGTAACCGCTTTTGTATTCTTTTCCGATATAGTCGATTTTACTATCCCTTACGCCGACATACATATCGGTCATCTGGGTGAAATCGCTGTCAATAAGCGTTATCGATTTGAAAAGAATACTGCTCATAACCGCTCCTTTACAAAAAATTTCAGTGTATTTAAACCGAAAATACACGGAAAGTATATACTTGTGATTATTATATCACGCCTTATATTTTATTGCAATATACAATTATTTATGATATAATTGTCAGGGATATAAGGAAAAAGGTCCGTACAAAAGGGGAGTTTTCAGAGAATGAGAAGATTTTTGGCGTTTTTATTGTTTTTTGCATTATTGCTGACCGGATATACATATAAACAATCAACTTTGGTGTCCGCCGCCGGCTACGCAACGCCGGATTTGCTTGAAGGCTCGGAGAATATTTTTCTTTCATATACATTCAGTCCGTCACACAGGTCCGGACGGCGCACAAAAGAGGAATATCTGCCGATTGTCGGTTATTATGATACCCAGGATAAGCTAAGGGACATTTTTTTTGATTCGTTTCTGTTTCTGCCCTGCGTTACGTCAACGCCCAGCGGCGGAGTTACATACAGGGATAACAACAATCCCGCCAACTTCTCGGACTGGCAGCTATTTATTGACGATGTCTTTTTAGACGGCTACAACATAAAAGCACTCGATGCTGCGGTGGGGGAGGTAAAGGCGGGTCTCGGCAGCAGTTACTCTGATTTCAAGGCGAACGTTTTTCTTACAGTTTTGTATCCGGTCAGGACGCAGACTGATTTCGGCGATGTCGACGGCGATGGAAAAACCGAGAACTTCAATTATTTAGCTGACCGCCAGAAGGCGATAAGATGGATAATCGACGAACAGCTCGCAAGGTACAAGAGCTGTAATTTCAAGAACCTGAACCTTGTAGGATTTTATTGGTTTGAGGAGAATTTTGCCAGGAGCGACCCGAATGAGCTGAATGTTATTACAACCATGACGGGATATGTGCATCAAAAGGGATATAAGGCTATATGGATTCCTTATTACAAAGCTCCCGGGTACAGCAGCTGGAAGAGTTACGGCTTTGACGTGGCGAATTACCAGCCGAACTATATGTTTGTCGGCGATGCGAATTCGAGCAGGGTTACAGCTGCATGCAACACCGCCAAAGACCTCGGAATGGGAGTAGAGATAGAGATTTCGGGTCAGGCGTTAAGCTCTGCTGAATATTATAACCGCTATATGAACTATTTAAAGCTATGTACCGCCGCCGGCGCGCATCGGGGTATAAAAATGTACTACAACGACGCGGTGCCCGGAGTGTATTACGATGCATTTATCTCAAAAAACCCCGACATCAGAAGGATATATGACCTGACTTATAAATATGCTTCCCAGACTCTTGATGTTTCCGAAGTTGTTTTTATCGAACAGGAGAACCGGTACACCGATTACAATATCGTTTCATTGGGAAGACCCTACACAATCACGCCTCCCTATACGAACACCGATATGGGTTACGGTGAGGTCAGCGGAAAAGAGCTTACGGACGGGATATTCGGCAGCACCGCTTACGATACCGAATGGATCGGGTTTCACAAATCCAGCACTGAGGACGGTTATTTTTATATAGACGTCGATTTGGGACAGTATTACAGCAAGCTTTCACTTTTTTCCCTGGAAGTGAACGAGTTGATAGGTGCGGGAATATCTTATCCCGCAAATGTGGAATATTTTATTTCCGATGACGGTGTAAAATACAAAAGCATTGGCAATGCGGATCCTCACACTCCGTCGTTGTCGCTGATGCTTATGCAAAAAAAGCTCGCCACTCCGGTTGCAGCCCGTTATGTGCGTGCAAAAATTACGCGCGGAACACATAATTTTGTTTTCGTATCCGAAATCAGTATCGGCTCTTTGAAGAGCGATCGTTCTGTTTTGGAGGTTTTGGAAAACAATCCGCTTACGCTTAAGAGAAGTGAGGGAATATGTGTAATAGAAAAAGGCGGGCTTACCGTTTTGCAGCTTAAATCGATGTTCAACCAAAGTGTTGTCATAAGAAACGGCAACGGAAATATCGTTTTTGATGACGTTTCTGTCTGCACGGGATATAATATTTCGTACTACTATGCAAATAATCTGGTGGAGGATTACACCGTGAGTATAAAGGGCGATGTCAACGGCGACGGAAAGGTTTCCTCTATCGATTACCTGCTCGTAAAGAGGGCATTTCTCGGCACATATAAATTAGGTGCCGTGAATGCGGAAGCGGCCGATGTAAATAATAACGGTTTGGCCGATTCAGCCGATTATCTTCGTATAAAACGCCACTTCTACGGCACATATGATATTTACGAATAAATTACAGCCGGGAAGAAAAATTCCTCCCGGCTCTCTGCTTTTTTATGGTGCTTTCCGGTTCAACTCTTTATAGATCATCCGCATCCGAAACAGGGACCTCATTATCATCTCTCGGCACACCCGTATAACTTCCGTCAGGGTCGGTATCGCTGTATATGACGTCCTGCATCAATAATTCCGAATTTATATCAAGATACCGGCTGCCGTTTAACTCGGGAGGAGTAAAGCGATAAGGATAATAAAACCTGTTTACGCCGTGCAACCCGTTAGTGAACCTGTTTTCCGAATGAAATCGGGAGTATTTTCTGCGTTTCTTACCCATAAATTAGCACTTCCTTAATATGACAAAAACAATGTTAATTTGCCGTGTTTTCGAGCTTTGACCATACTTTTTGGTCGTTTATAGTATATGATAAAAAGGCTTTGTTATTCAGTTTACGGCTATTATATATAGCAGTAAAATTAACCTGAAACCTTTAAAATCAAATCGGAGAAGCTGCTGCTCCCCCGATTATATTCAGCTTTTACAGGTAAAACTAATTCTATAAATCACTTCTATCATTTTTTGTCGGTAGGTTTCGTATATCGCTTTCTGGTACATTGTCAAACAATTGACACAACTTTCGAATTACATACTTCCACCCGATTCAGTCCGATAGGAGTGAAAACCAAAAACAAACAAACTCTGTTATTTGAAACCTGTACTAAAGCTTTTTAACCTGACCGAACTTTATCGGTCGTTGATATTATATGTTTTATATTTCGAAGTATTCACAATATTGATTGACAAAATCATCCATTTTGTTTAAAATAGATAATAAAGTAATGAGGACGGTTAGAATTGAGACTTATCGGTATTGACTTCGGCGACGCGAGGATAGGAATAGCTACCTCTGATACAGACGAGACGCTTGCCACCGCACAGGAGACGATAAAAGTTAGTGGTATAAAGGATGCGCTTGAGAAGGTATCGGCACGCATAGAGGAGCTGGGCGGGGAAAAAATTATAATAGGTCTGCCAAAGAATATGGACGGTTCCCTTTCCTTCCGTGCGGAGCGCACATGCAGATTTGCCGAAATGCTAAGGGAAAAAACCGGGCTTGAGGTGGTTTTTGTCGATGAAAGACTCTCGACCGTCGAGGCGTATCAGTATCTTAACATTACGGATTATAAAAGCCGCAAACGAAGAAGTATTATCGATGCACTTTCAGCTCAGATAATACTCCAATCTTTTCTCGACTCAAATAACCGGCGAAAATAAGGCTTGACAAAACAACTACCGATGTATTATAATATCGCTTGTGCCTTTGCGGGAAAACTCCTATAAAAAGGGCACTTTAATAGTAACGGGGTGTGGCTCAGCTTGGTAGAGTGCTTGGTTCGGGACCAAGAGGCCGGAGGTTCGAATCCTCTCACTCCGACCAAAAAAATCACGGAAGGGCTTGCCCTTCCGGATTTTTTTAGTTCATAGAGAAGGGAAGGATTCGAAGCGGCTTATGTTGCAAAGCACTTACAAAAATAGTGTTTGTGTTAAAAATTAACGTATGTTAAAACGCTACTCGTAGAAGATAACTAAAATTCGAATGCAATCGTTAACGAATGTAAATAAGTTGACATTATCAATTAAATGGTTTATAATATCAATTGAAAAATGATTTTGGAGGCACTATCTATGACTACTTCAGAACAAATTAGAGTGTTGTGTTTACGAACAGGTGTTAGTTTATCTGAGCTTGCAAGAAGAATCAATCAAACGCCTCAAAATTTTAATGCCAAACTCAAAAGAAACACTGTCACTCAAGAAGAACTTAATCAAATAGCATATATTTTGGGTGTAACTTACGAACAATATTTTGTGCTATCTAATGGCGACCAAGTTAAATAAGAAGGGGTTTAAATATGACAGACCATAAAATAGTATTTGGTGATAGTCGTTCACTTAACAAGATGAAAGATAAATCTGTTCAACTTATTATTACATCACCGCCATATTGGCAGTTAAAAGACTACGGAACGGAAGACCAAATTGGATTTAATGACAGTTATGAAGAATATATAAACAATCTTAATCTTGTGTGGAAAGAGTGCAATCGTGTCTTGTCTGATGGATGTAGATTGTGTATTAATATTGGTGACCAATTTGCCCGCTCAGTATATTACGGCAGATATAAAGTCATTCCTATTAGAACAGAAATTATTCGTTTATGTGAGTCCTTGGGGATGGACTATATGGGTGCGATTATATGGCAAAAAAGCACCACTATGAACACTTCCGGCGGCGGCGTTATTATGGGAAGCTTCCCATATCCTCGTAACGGAATTTTAAAAATGGATTATGAGTTCATTCTTATCTTTAAAAAGCTTGGTAACCCTCCTAAGC
>ENA-UOOM01002142-UOOM01002142.1-fermentation-metagenome-genome-assembly--contig:-NODE-2142-length-16919-cov-18.577502_pt1 | contig 16919 bp, 10 predicted proteins | sample MGYA00245781_ERZ724031 | MGnify/ENA primary metagenome ERZ724031 (study PRJEB28704, sample SAMN03018317) | fermentation metagenome | biome: anthropogenic terrestrial biome; feature: soil... | reverse complement strand
ACTTGTCTGTCAATTGTTACTGAAGCTTCGGAAACCCGTTGAATTAATAAACGCATAGCTTTATTTTACATTTTTAAAATAATCGATAATCAGCAGTCCCTTGCTTTTCCCGATAACTGAAATGATATCTTCTTCACCTGCTTCTTTTATCCGTTTAATGCTTTTGAAGTGGGAGAGAAGTTTCTTTTTCGTTTCTTTACCGATCCCTTTAATTTGATCGAGCTCCGAAGTAACCTGAGATTTACTTCGACGGTTTCGATGATGCGTAATTCCAAATCGATGCGCTTCGTCGCGAAGCTGTTGGATGAGTTTTAGCGTTTCGGAATTTTTATCAATATAGAGCGGAATGGAGTCTTCGGGGAAATAAATTTCTTCCAAACGCTTCGCAATTCCGATTATCGCAACCTTTCCGTACAAACCAATTTTCTGGAGTGAATCAACAGCAGCGTGCAATTGCCCTTTACCGCCGTCAATTACAATAAGTTGGGGCAGGGGAGAGCCTTCGTTAAGTGCACGAGAGTAGCGTCTATAAATAATTTCAGCCATTGATGCGTAATCATCCGATCCTACAACGGTCTTAATGTTAAAATGTCTGTAATCCTTTTTCGATGGTTTAGCCTTTTTAAAAACAACACATGCTGCTACCGGATTTGAACCCTGAATATTCGAATTGTCAAAACATTCGATATGCCATGGGATTTCTTTCATCCGCAAATCTTTTTGTACTGTTTTTAAAATTCGCGTTGCACGTTGCTCAGGATTTAACATTTCTGCTTTTTTCAGTTTATCCACTTTAAACTGTCTTACGTTCTTCTCTGAGAGTTCCAACAATTTTCGTTTGTCACCGCGCTGTGGAATTGTAAATTCTACTCCTGAAAGTAGAAGCTCAGGAATAAAAGGAACGATGATTTCTTTCGATTCGCTTCCAAATCGTTGCCGCATTTCTACAATTCCTAAACCCAAAAGTTCTTCGGGGGTTTCATCTAATTTTTTCTTATACTCAAAAGTGTATGCCTGAATAATGCCGCCGTTCACTACATGCAGGTAATTTATGTATGCAGAGTTTTCGTCTTCCGCGAAACCATAAACATCTAAATTGTAGTGGACGTTGCTTATTACCTGAGATTTTTCCTTGAAGTTATGAATTAAAGAGAGCTTTTCTTTCAACCGTTGTGCTTCCTCAAATCGAAGGTTATCAGAGCAATGTTGCATTTCATCGATAATTTGTTTCTCGATGATAGAGATATTTCCCTTCAGAATTTCTGTAATTTCTGAGATGTTTTTATTGTAATCTTCCAGTGATTGAAAGCCAACACAAGGTGCGTCGCATCTTTTGATGTGATATTCCAGGCAAACTTTAAATTTTCCGGCTGCAATATTTTCCGGAGTTAAATTTAGCCTGCACGTCCTTATACGATAAATTCTTCTGAATATATCAATAAGGGCATCAACCGCTACAACGGATGTGTAAGGGCCAAAATATTTTGAGCCGTCCTTTATAATATTTCGTGTTTTGAAAACGCGTGGGAAATATTCGTTTTTTATGACGATGGAAGGGTAGGACTTATCGTCCTTTAGCATCACGTTATATCGCGGTTTCAGTTCCTTAATCAGGTTATTTTCGAGAAGAAAAGTATCTTCTTCAGTATTAACCACGATATATTTTATCTGACGGATATTTCGAACAAGAATACGTGTTTTAGGGTTTTCCTGAGTTTTATTGAAATACGAGGATACTCTCTTCTTCAGGTTTTTGGCTTTACCAACATAGATGATTTTGCCTTTTTCATCTAAAAATTGATAACAACCCGGCCCTTGAGGAATAATTTTTAGCGTATCTCGTATCTCTTGCGTCATATTTCAAATTTCAGAATCGTATTCAATTCTACGTCGTCAGGGAACAATGCACGGCCTTTGAGAGCTTCCAGTTCTATAAGAAAATTGATATAAATTTTCTTTGCGTTCATCTTTTTCACCAATTTATGTGCTGCCACCATAGTACCACCGGTAGCCAGCAGATCATCGTGAATTAAAACAACGTCGTCTTTATCTATAGCATCTTCGTGAATTTGAATGGCATCTTCCCCATATTCTTTCGTGTATTTTTCTTCAATAACTTTATAAGGAAGTTTTCCGGGTTTACGGATGGGCACAAATCCTGCATTTAACCTTACCGCTAATTCGGGGCCCATAAAAAACCCGCGTGACTCAATTCCCACAACTTTTGTAATGCCTTTGTCTTTGTATCTCTCGTAAAGAATATCAGACAATTCTTTCAAATGCTCAGGAGATTGAAAGAGGGTAGTGATGTCTTTGAATTGGATTCCTTTGATAGGGAAGTCAGGAATGTTTCTTACTGCAGAGGTTAATGTTTCAATACTCATATTTTAATTTATAATTATAAATGTGTGTTTTATTTCGAAATGTTCCACGTGAAACATTTGTAATTTATCTTCCGAGGAGTACCAATAAAACCGATATGTCATTAGGCGAAACTCCGGGAATTCGGCTTGCCTGTGCAATGGTCTCAGGGTTGATAGAGGTTAGTTTTTGTCTTGCCTCGGTGGACAACGATTGGATGCCATTGTAATTGAATTTGTCTTTAATTTTGATGTCTTCCAGTCGATTTATCTTGTCAGCCATCAGCTTTTCACGCTTGATGTAGCCTTCGTATTTTATTTTGATATCGGCAGATTCTATAATTTCTTGCTGTCGATTTGGGATAGTTGACAACAGCTCTTTCAACGAAGCTATTTCTTTTGCCATTACTCCCAGATCGATATGAGGACGCGTGAGAAGATCTAAAAGTTTCACGCCGTGCTTCAGCGGAGCTGTATTTAGCGTTTCTAAATATGGATTTATTCGGTCTGCTTTTATTGAGAAATTACTTACAAAGTCGATGACTTTTTGCACTTCTTTTTGCTTTTCTTCCAGCAAAATCATTCTTCCAGAAGTGGCAAGCCCAAGATCGTATGCCCGTTTTGTGAGTCTTTCGTCTGCATTGTCCTGGCGTAGCAGGATGCGGTATTCTGCTCGGGAAGTGAACATACGATAAGGCTCATCTACGCCTTTTGTTATAAGGTCGTCGATAAGTACACCGATATACGCTTCGTCTCTTCGAAGCGTGAATTCAGTTCCTCCGTGACAATTGATATGTGCATTTATTCCTGCAATGATGCCTTGTCCGCCGGCTTCTTCGTAACCTGTAGTTCCGTTTATTTGGCCTGCAAAAAACAGGTTTTTCACCAGTTTTGTTTCGAGGGTGGGGTTTAGTTGACGAGGATCGAAAAAGTCATATTCAATAGCATATCCGGGACGGTAAATATGTGCGTTTCTGAAACCCGGAACGGCTTGCAGCGCTTCTAATTGCGTTTGCAAGGGTAGGGAAGAGGAGAATCCGTTGAGATAGTATTCGTGCGTGGTTTCGCCTTCCGGTTCAAGGAAAAGCTGGTGGCTTGTTTTCTCGGAAAACGTGACTATTTTCGTCTCAATACTCGGGCAATAGCGAGGCCCGATGCTTTGGATCTGTCCGTTATAAAGCGGAGAATCGTGCAATCCTTTACGAAGTAAATCGTGCACTGCGTCCGACGTATAGGTTATCCAACAACTGCGTTGAGTAAGCTCACGCTGAACGTTATCCAAGTAAGAAAACTTGTGGAAATCTTCGTCTCCCGGTTGTTCTTCCATCAACGAAAAGTCTACACTTCTCCCGTCTATGCGTACCGGTGTGCCGGTTTTCATTCTATCGGTTTTGAAGCCGAAATCTTGAAGTTGCTCTGTCATCCCGAAAGAAGCCGGTTCCGACATTCGCCCGCCGCCAATCTGCACTTTACCTATATGGATTAATCCGTTTAGAAATGTTCCGTTGGTAAGAATAATGGATTTTGCAAAAAACTCAACTCCCATACGTGTTTTCACACCAGTAACTGCTCCGTTCTCGAAAAAAAGATGCGTAACGGTATCCTGCCACATGTAGAGGTTGGGCGTGTTTTCGATAATCGAACGCCATGTATCGATGAATTTCGCACGATCGCTTTGCACGCGCGGACTCCACATTGCAGGGCCTTTGGAACGGTTAAGCATACGGAATTGTATAGCAGTTTTGTCGCTGACTATTCCCATTTGCCCGCCCAATGCGTCAATTTCGCGCACAATCTGTCCTTTAGCGATACCTCCTACAGCAGGATTACAGCTCATTTGGGCAATTTTATTCATATCCATTGTTATGAGCAATGTCTTCGAGCCTAGATTGGCTGCTGCCGTGGCTGCTTCGCATCCGGCGTGCCCGGCACCTACCACAATTATGTCGTACTTGAAATCCATCTTTATATTTTGCGGGTGCAAATATACAAAAAAAGAAGGAGCTAACGTATTAACAAGATGTTAATTGAGTGAAAATAAACTTATTTGGTATAGATCTTCAGGTAGATAGGCAAATGGTCGCTATAACCGCCAGTATAGTGATTTCGATAGGTTCTGTTGGTATTTACCCGGCCTTTTTTATCGAAATGCAAGAGGTATTTCGGATTGAAAACATCCGCATATCCCGGTTTACAGTCGAACTTATCGGAAAGAAGCATATTACCCGAAACAATAAACTGGTCAAACAGCAGCCAACCTTTATGGTAGGTTGAGCCAATACCCTTTTTATGTCTTGGGTAGGTCAGGTTGTAAAGTTTTAAGTTCAGTATGTTCTCGAATGATTTTTGCGCTCCGAGCACTTCGTCAATACTGTTATCGTCCGGTGTATCGTTGAAATCGCCCATGATAAGTACATTTTCATCGGGATTTTGACTCAGCACTTTGTAAACCGCGTTGTGTAACTCACTTGCAACAAAATATCGCCTGCGTTCTGATCTGTCTGTGCCTTCCCTGCGTGATGGAAAATGAACGATGAAAATATGAAATATTTCGTCAAACATGGTTTTGCCTTTCACATAGAGAATATCACGCGTGCGGTCTTCAATTCCAGGAAGATGAACTACAACGGGCGTGGACTCAAGCACGATAAACGATTGTGTGTTGTAAATCATGGCTACATCGGCACCGCGTTCATCTGGACTGTCGTAATGAACGAAACTGTAATGAGGCATTCCTTTTCTTTGTAAACTGTCGATGATACTCATCATTACAGTTTTATTTTCAATTTCGGCTAAGCCAATGATGTCGGGAATTTCCGGTTTTACAATGTCTTGAATTACAAATGTTAACTTGTCCACTTTATCGTTAAATTTTTTTTCATCCCATCTTAACCTGCCCTTTGGAGTGAACTCACTATCCATTATATCTGGATCATCGATGGTATCATAAAAATTTTCGGTGTTGTAAAACATAAAAGAAAACTGGGTAGACATACTATTAATTTTATTTGATTAACATTTGTTTGTTTCCAAAAGTATATTACTGGAAAAGAAGTTGTTGAATTATATATTTAGTTGTTTTAAAGCGCTGTTTTCTGCTTCTCTCATTTTAAGGGAATCGGTTTCAGTTTTATCGTCAACACCGCATAAATGTAGAATTCCATGGATGATTACCCGATGCAGTTCTTCCATAAAATCGGTGTTATACTTTTGTGAATTCGTACGAACTGTATCTAAACTGATAAAAATATCGCCCGATATGTTATTTCCTTCGGAATAATCGAACGTAATGATATCGGTATAATAATCGTGCGAGAGATATTGATTATTTATCTCAAGAATTTTTTCATCGGTACAAAAAAGATAATTCACCTCACCGATTTTTTTGCCGTGATTTTCGGCAACAAGTTTAATCCAATTTTTTGTAACCTGTCTTTTAATTTTTGGAAAACTGATATCTTCTGCCTGAAATGTAATTGCCATATTTTTAACTTTTATTCACGTGGAGAATCGATTATTTCTTACCCAAAGAAGAGGTAGGCTACAAATATTGCCGCGATAACGCCCGCCAAATCCGCCAAAAGCGCATAGGAAACGGTATAGCGACTGTTTTTGATGTTCACGGCTCCGTAGTAAACAGCAACAATATAGAATGTAGTGTCTGTGGCGCCTTGGAGAACTGCCGATAATCGTCCGGCGAAAGAATCGGCTCCGAAAGTTTTCATCGCATCGATCATCATTCCGCGTGCACCACTTCCGCTCAATGGTTTCATTATCGCTGTCGGCATTCCGTCCACCCAACGGGTATCCGATCCGGTAAGCGCCACTAAACTACGCAAACCGTCCATCAGAAAATCCATCGCGCCCGATGCACGAAAAACACCAATTCCGACAAGAATAGCAATCAGATATGGAATGATGGTAACGGCAGTTTTAAATCCGTCTTTAGCTCCATCGATAAACGATTCAAAAATATTGACCTTTTTCCGCATCGAGATTACGATAAAAATAACAATCACGGAAAGCAGAATTATATTGGCAATAAGTCCTGAAACGATATTTGCCTTTTCCTGCGGCATGGAGTTGAAAGCGAAAATGGTTCCCATAATAATGGCCAACATACCGAGGAAAAAGCCCATAATAGCTTTATTGAAAATATTGATTTTTTGCTTAAGACAAACCGCAATAACGCCTACGAGTGTTGCCACAAACGTGGCGATCATAATCGGAATAAACACATCGGCCGGATTGGCGGCGCCTAGTTGTGCGCGGTAAACCATCACGGTAACGGGAATCAATGTCAATCCTGATGCGTTCATTACCAAAAACATGATCATCGGGTTGGATGCCTGATCTTTATTTGGATTTATCTCCTGCAGTTCCTGCATCGCTTTCAGCCCAAACGGTGTGGCAGCGTTGTCCAAACCAAGCATATTGGCTGAAACGTTCATTAAAATGGACCCCGACGCCGGATGTCCTTTGGGGATATCGGGAAAAAGTTTGGAGAATAATGGTGCCACACCTCGCGAAAACAAATCGATCATTCCGCCACGCTCGCCAATTTTCATCACGCCCAGCCAAAGCGAGAGAACGCCCGTTAATCCCAAAGAAATTTCGAAGCCGGTTTTGGCAGAATCGTAAGTGGAGTTCATTATTTCGGTAAATACATTCACATCGCCTAAGAAAATAAGTTTAGCCAGGGCAACAACAAAAGCGATGATAAAAAAGGCAATCCAGATGTAATTCAGCACCATAACAAAAGCATTTCACAATTATTTTGTCAAAGGTAATACTTTCGGGTAAATAATTTTTATCTTTACGATTTAGAAATGCTGCCGTTTATGCGTTGGAAGGATTTTCTATATTATCAGAAAGGCGAAAAATTAGCAATTATCTTACTGCTTGTTCTGATTGTGTTAACGCTCATTTTTAACCTGATGTTATCACAGCGCAACAGCAGGGAAATCAATTTTGCACAGAACGATTCGCTGGTAAAAGCATTCGAGGAATTTCAGAAAAATTTGAGAATACAAGAAAGTGCGAGTTATCAAGAGATAGATAACGAAGTTTCGACGAATTATGAGCGAATCGAAAGACAATCTATTTCCCAAAGTCCCTCTACAGAAAATACCCGCAGCAACTACACTCCCTTTCCAAAAGCAGAAAAACTCGCCGCAGGCGAAACGATTCCTCTGAATTCTATCGATACAGCCGAATGGAAAAAAGTTCCCGGTATAGGCAGTTCTTTCGCTTCGCGAATTGTGAAATACCAGAGTTTGTTGGGTGGTTTTGTTTCGGTTGACCAACTCAGGGAAGTTTACGGAATTGACAATGAAATGTTTTCGCGCATTTCGCCCTACGTTCAGGCAGACGAAAATTTCAAAAAACTCCAAATCAATAAGTTGGAATTTAAAGAGCTATTGAGTCATCCGTATCTCAATTACAAACAAGTTCAGGCAATTATGAACCTGCGAAAAAAGAAAGGCAATATATTGTCTGTAAATGAATTGGGAATGCTAGATGAATTTACGTCGGATGATATTTTTCGAATCGAACCCTATTTGGAGTTCTGACTTTGGTCATAATTTCAGAACAAATCTCTATTAAAAAATCACACAATTAAGAATCTTCAGAAAAAAACTATCGATATGAAAAAACAAGTACACCTTTACAGCTACGTTGCATTTATTTGCATAATGATTTTCGCTGTGTTTGTGTCCTGCAAGCAGGATTCAAACAAGATTGACCCGGAATTTGCCCGATACATAGTGGCATTTACGTATGGCAATATTTCGCCCGATTCGTACATCGAAATTGAATTGGCACAAGAGTTGCCCGCTGTTGAATTGAATGCCGAAACGCAAGAGAAATTTTTCTCGTTTTCGCCTTCTATTAAAGGAAAAACGTATTGGATAAATTCCAGAACCATACGCTTTGTTCCCGATGCCGGACAATTAAAGCCCGGAAAAGAATACAAGGCTAAATTTCATTTAGATAAAGCGCTGAAAGTGGAGCCGAAATTCAAGACATTCAATTTCTATTTCAAGGTAAACGAACAAAACTTTTCATTCGATCTGTTGCCTTATTCACCAATGAGTATCAGTGACCTGAAATGGAATTCTGTAACGGGCACGTTGCGGTTGGCCAACAACGAATCGCCTGAGAAAATTGCCGGAATTTTTGAACTGAAAGGAGCTAATCGCGAAGCAAAAGTGAATGTAAAAACGGTCTCAGACGGGGCCTATCAGGTTTCGATAGACAGTTTGCTGCGGACAAATAAAGCGGAAAGTTACGAGCTCACAGTAAACGGAAACGCTATCGGAGCAAAGAAACGCGAAAGTTTTACCATTGAATTTCCTCCGTTGCCCGAAACCGAATTTCAGGTAATCGATGTGCGCATGATGAATGATGCCACTCCTCATATTCGCATCGCTTTCAGCAGTCCATTGTCTCAAGACCAGGACATTCAGGGATTGGTTGTTCCCTCGGGAATCAGTAATTTCACGTATCAAATCGATAAAAACGTATTGAAAATATATCCCGAAACTTTTCCGCGTGAAGAGATTACGTTGCAAATCCATCAAGGGTTGCGGAATTTCGAAAACTTGGCCCTTATAAAAGATTATACCTATCAACTTCAGCCCGAAAGCGAGAAACCGCAGATAAAAATGGAGAAAAGCGGAAATATCCTGCCCAATTCCTCACAATTGGTGCTTCCGTTTAGTGCCGTAAATTTATGGGCGGTGGATGTGAAAGTGATAAAAATTTATCAGAATAACATACTTTATTACCTGCAATCGAATTCGATGAACAGCAACTCGAATAGTGAAGTGCGGCGTTTCGGACGACTGATAAAAAAGAAACAAATCCGCTTAGATGCCGATAAAACGTTGGATTTAACGCGTTGGAACAATTTCTCCATCGATCTGGCTCCGATGATTAGCGAAGACCCGGGAGCAATTTATATGGTACAGCTCTCCATGAAATCCGATTACTCGCTTTTCAATTGCGGCGGAACGATGCCCCAAATTCCTAACAGCACTTCGATGCGCAATTTTGATGATGAAACCATCAGCGAAGAAGATGAGGCGGTTTGGGACGAAACATCGCCGTATTATTATGAACCCATCGATTGGGAAGAATATAACTGGGAAGACCGTGACGACCCGTGCAAACCCACCTATTACATGAACCGCGACCGCATCATCGAAACCACGGTTATGGCGTCTAACGTGGGAATTATTGCCAAAGGCGGAAACGGGAATAAAATCACGGTTGCCGTTACCGATATTCTTTCCACATCGCCCCTTTCCGGAGCCGATGTAACGGTGTATAACTACCAGATGCAAGCCATAGGAAAAGGAAAAACCGACGGACAGGGCTTTGCCGAAATTGAATATAAAAACGGCCGTCCGTTTGTGGTTACCGCTGCCAACGGTAAAGATATCGGCTACCTGGAAGTGAAGGAAGAGTTGTCGCTTTCACTCAGCAATTTCGATGTGAGCGGAAAAGAAATACAAAAAGGACTGAAAGGCTACGTGTATGGCGAGCGTGGCGTTTGGCGTCCCGGCGACACCATTTACTTGTCGTTCATATTGGAAGACAAAGCGAAAAAGCTACCCGAGGGACACCCCGTTACGCTGGAAGTGTACACGCCCACACGCCAATTTTATCATCGTCAAGTGAAAACCAAGGGCGAAAACGGATTTTATACGTTCCAAATTACCACAGACCCTTCGGCTCCCACCGGTGTGTGGCAGTCGTATGTGAAAGTGGGCGGCACATCGTTCTACAAGCCGCTGCGCATAGAAACCGTAAAGCCAAACCGATTGAAAGTTCGTTTGGAAACCGATTCCATCATCGATGCGAGCAGAGGCGTTTTCTCGGGAACACTCACATCGCAATGGCTGCACGGCGCACCGGCATCCAATCTGAAATCGGAGGTGGAAATCACGCTTTCACGCGCCGAAAATCCGTTTGCGGGTTATAAAAATTATGTGTTCAATAATCCGCTTTTCAAGTTCGAAACCAACAGCTATAAATTGTTCGAAGGAACGCTCAATGCATCGGGTGTGGCAGGCGTTAATTCCAAAATTCCGGTTGCCGAAGCCGCGCCGGGGATGTTGAGGGGAAATATCGTGTCGCGCGTTTTTGAAACCGGTGGCGATATGAGTTTTTATGCGCAAACCGCGTATTATTCGCCTTACAGCGTGTATGCCGGAGTAAAAACACCGGAGCCTGGAGCATCGGGTTTTCTGGAAACGGACAAGCCCATCGTTTTCGATGTGGTTACCGTAAATCCATATGGGAAAAAGGTGTCGCGCAGCAATGTGGAATATAAAATCTACAAGCTCAACTGGTCGTGGTGGTGGAACAGCTCCGAAGAAGATTTAGGTTCGTATGTGAACAACACGGCAGTTTCGCCCGTTTCTCGCGGTGTGATTTCGACATCGGGCGGAAGCGGAAATGTGAGTTTTCAGGTCGATTATCCCGATTGGGGGCGCTACCTGATTCTGGTAAAAGATACCGAAAGCGGGCACACTACAGGAACCGTTTTTTATGTGGATTGGGCATCGACACACGGGCGTTCCAATAAAACCGACCCGAACGGCTTGACGATGCTCTCGTTCTCTACCGACAAACAAACATACGCCGTGGGCGAAACGGCAACGGTTGTGATTCCACAAAGTTCTTCGGGACGCGCTTTAATAAGTATCGAAAACGGCTCGCGCATTATTCAAAAAGAGTGGATAAAAACTTCCGAAACCGCTGATACCGAATATCGTTTCAAGATTACCGAAGAGATGAATCCCAATTTCTATCTTTTCATCACGCTGCTTCAGCCGCACGCACAAACCGAAAACGATTTGCCCATCCGCTTATACGGAGTGAGAAATATAAACGTAGAGGATAAAAACAGCAAGTTGCAACCCGCAATACAAATGCCAAACGAGTTGAGTCCCGAAAAAGAATTTACGGTTTCGGTTTCGGAGAAAACCAAAAAACCGATGACTTACACGCTTGCCATTGTGGACGAAGGATTGCTTGACCTTACCTCGTTTAAGACACCCAATGCATGGAGCGAGTTTTACGCCCGCGAAGCGCTTGGTGTACGCACCTGGGATTTGTTTGACCGTGTGCTGGGAGCAAATACCGGAATGATTGGGCCGCTGCTGAGTATTGGTGGTGATGAGGCGTTGAAGGCGTCAAGCGATAAAGTAAACCGCTTTAAACCCGTAGTTAAATTCCTTGGCCCGTTTACGATTAAAGGCGGAGAAACCAAAACGCACAAAATAAAACTTCCGCCCTACGTGGGTTCGGTTCGCGTAATGGTAGTTGCAGGAGGAAACGGCGCATACGGCAGCACCGAAAAGACGGTTGCCGTGAAAAACGCGTTGATGACACTTAGCACGCTTCCGCGCGTGGTGGGGCCGGGCGAAGAAGTCTGGCTGCCGGTTAACGTTTTTGCGATGGACAAGAAAGTGAAAAACGTGCAGGTTTCTGTTGAAACAGATGGCTTGCTGAAGCCGCAGGGACAAACAAAGCAATCGGTTTCATTCAACGCCGTAGGCGATAAAATCGTTTACTTTAAGCTGAAAGCCGAGAATAGAATCGGAGCCGAGCAGGTCAGGATAAAAGCATCGGGTGGGGGAGAATCGATGTCGGAAACCATCGATATCGGCATCCGCAACCCAAACCCGCCTGTTGTCATCAGCCAATCGGCACTTATCGACCCGAACGGAAACGCGCAGCTAACGCTCAATCCGGAAAACGTAAATCCCACCGACTGGGCTAAACTGGAGTTGTCGCGCATTCCAAGTGTCAACCTGAATAAAAACTTATCTTATTTGGCAGAATATCCGCACGGATGCACCGAGCAGGTTACTTCACAAGGTTTTCCGCTATTGTATCTCGGCAATTTCATTTCGCTTTCGGATACGGAAAAAGAACTGACAAACAAAAAAATTGCTTCGGTCATTCAGATTTTGTCCTCGCGACAACTGTCGGACGGAGGATTTATCTATTGGTCGGGACAGAATTATGCGTCGGAATGGGCATCAACGTATGCAGGGCATTTTCTGGTTGAAGCCAAAAACAAAGGCTTCGACGTATCGCAAAACGTGATTGACCGATGGGTTGGGTTTCAACAAAAACTGGCACGAAGCTGGACACGTACCGATGCTTATCGGGGTTATTACGGAATTTCGATGACCGAGCTGCAACAGGCTTATCGGTTGTATGCGCTGGCGTTGAGTGAAAACGCCGAACTCGGTGCTATGAACCGGATGCGTGAAATTGAGGAACTGGATTTACAGGCGAAATGGCGATTGGCAGCAGCTTATGCGTTGGCAGGGAAGCCGGATGTGGCAAATTCGCTTGTTTTCAATGCCTCGGACGATGTGAACGATTATAGTTTCAATAACGATACGTATGGATCTGCGGCACGCGACAAGGCAATGATTATGCAAACGCATCTGCTGCTGGGAAATATTGAGAAAGCGTTGCAGTTGGCTCAGGATGTATCACGGGCGCTTTCGTCCGATTATATTTCCACGCAAACCGTAGCGTTCGGGTTGACGGCAATGGCGCAACTGGCAGAGAAAATGGGCGCTGGAAACATCAATGTGGATTGGACACTCAACGGAAAGAAAATGACTGCCGTGAATACGCCGCAGGCTTTCCATCAGGTGGATTTGAAAACGGCTCCCAAGCAATCGATACAGGTTTCCAACAAAGGTAAAGGCAAGGTGTATGCCCGGCTTACCGCTTTTACACAGCCGTTGGTGGACACGCTTCGGGCTACGGCAGGTTCGTTGCGGTTGTCGGTTAACTATCTCGATGCCGCAGGCAAACCGATAGATGTGAAATCGTTGAAACAGGGAACGGAATTTACCGCCGTGGTTACTGTGCAGAATTCGGTGGAAGAATCGTTTACCGATTTGGCATTGGTGCAGATTTTCCCGTCGGGTTGGGAGATTTTCAATGAACGCCTTATGGGAACACAATCGTCCACCGAAAAATACAATTATCGCGATATCCGCGATGACCGCGTGCTGACGTATTTCAACCTCGGTGCAGGACAATCGACCACGTTCCGCGTGAGGTTGCAGGCGGCGTATCGGGGTAATTATTACCTGCCCGCCGTTTCGTGCCAGGCAATGTACGAACCGCGCGAACAGGCGCGAACGAGCGGGATGTGGGTGGAAATTGTGGAATAATTTACGAATTCCGACTTCGGATTCACGATTTTAAATTCATTAATAACCACGAGTTTTAACTCGTGGAATGAAATTCAAATTCAACCGGCTTTAGCCTAAGTTTACAATGATAAATTTCGGCTAAAGCCTATTCTTGTGAACACATTGAACTCACGCCATAAATGAAGTGGCAATGAATGATAAATAAACGTCTTTGTACGATTTGAAAAAGAAAATTCGAATATACGACAAATTTCTATCCCTAAACCGATGGAAAAAAATAATCCTATTCATCAGCACCCTCCTGTTGATTTGGTACATCTTTTCCCTTCCCAGTCCGTTATTCGATACGCCTTACAGCACATTAGTTACAGACCGAAACGGCGAGTTGTTGGGCGCGCGCATCGCATCGGACGGGCAGTGGCGATTTCCGCCAACCGATAGCGTTCCCGATAAATATAAAACCTGTCTGATGGCGTTTGAAGACCGCTATTTTCGGTATCATCCCGGTGTGAATCCGGTATCGCTGGGGCGTGCGATGGTGCAAAATATCAAAACGGGAAGGGTAGTGAGCGGCGGAAGTACCCTCACGATGCAAACCGTACGGTTGATGCGGAAAAACAGACGCACCTACTTCGAGAAGTTTATTGAAATTATTCTCGCTACGCGATTGGAACTGTCGCACTCCAAAAAACGAATTATCGCGCTGTACGCTTCCCACGCGCCGATGGGTGGAAACGTGGTTGGAATTGATGCGGCTGCCTGGCGTTATTTCGGGCACGATGCCCGCTCTCTCTCGTGGGCAGAAGCGGCCACGCTGGCCGTTTTACCCAATTCGCCGTCGTTGATGCACTTTGGGAAAAATCGGGACGGATTGCTTACCAAACGAAACCGTTTGCTCCAAAAATTGCTTGCTGCGGGTACTATTTCTGAAACCGATTATACGTTGGCAACCGCCGAACCGTTGCCCGAAACCCCGCACCCACTACCCAAAATTGCTCCGCACTTGGTTACGCGGCTTTATTTGTCTCAAGCGGGAACGCACGTGCAATCTACCATAGACAAAGGTTTGCAGCTTCAGGCCGACGATGTGTTGGAACGCTGGAACACCGAGTTTTCGCAAAACAACATCCTGAATCTGGCAGCTTTGATAGTCGATTTAGAGAAAAACGAAGTCCTTTCGTATATCGGAAATGTAAATTTCAGTAATCAGCAATCGGGAAACCAGGTGGATGTTATTCAATCGCCACGAAGTACGGGCAGTATCCTTAAACCGTTTCTTTACTGCGCTATGTTGCAGGAGGGCGTGCTTTTGCCTACCGAGCTGTTACCCGATATCCCCATCAACGTGGGCGGTTTTTCGCCTAAAAATTTCAGTTTGCAATACGACGGAGCCGTTCATGCCGATGAAGCGCTGGCACGTTCGCTGAATGTCCCGTCGGTGGTTTCATTGCGCCGATACGGAGTGCCTAAATTTTACGATTTTTTGAAGAAAACCGGACTGCCGACATTAAATCGCCCTGCCGAATATTACGGACTTTCGCTTATTTTGGGCGGCGCGGAAGGCACGTTGTGGGATGTAGCGCAGGCGTATGCGGATATGGCGCACGCTGTTGCTGATTCACCGAATAATGAATTTCAACTGATGCGTGATAGAGACGCGATTAATCGCGTCTCTACGTTTGGTGCCGGTGCCGCGTGGCTGACACTGGAAGCGCTGACCAACGTCAACCGTCCCGAGGAAATTGACTGGCAATTTATCCCTTCGATGCGGAAAGTGGCGTGGAAGACAGGCACGAGTTTCGGGTTTCGCGATGCGTGGGCGGTGGGCGTTACGCCGAAATATTTAGTAGCGGTGTGGACGGGAAACGCGAGTGGCGAAGGCCGTCCGGGATTAACAGGCGCACGCACGTCGGCGCAAGTGATGTTCGATTTGTTCAACTTGTTGCCGCCTACATCGTGGTTCGAAACGCCTTATGCCGATTTAACGGAAGTGGTTGTTTGTCGCGAGAGCGGATGCCTGCTGGGATTGCATTGTCCGCCTTCATCGGCAGATACTATTTTGGCTCCGATGAAAGCGGTGCAGGGAAACGTTTGTAACTATCACAAGCTTGTTCACGTATCGGAAGACGAGCGTTATCGGGTTTACGAACATTGTGCTGCAGGCAGAGGAATTCGTTCGGTTCCGTGGTTTGTGCTGCCGCCATCGTGGGAGTGGTACTACAAGCAGCAACATCCCGCGTATCGGTCGCTACCGCCGTTTTCTCCCGAATGTCGAGATGGTGCATCGGGAGAGTTGATGCAGTTTATTTATCCTTATCCCAACTCCATTATTAAAATCACCAAACAGTTAGACGGTTCGCGCGGAAAAGCGGTTTTTGAACTGGCACATCGAAATCCTTCGATACGCGTTTTCTGGCATTTGGATAACGAATACATCGGCGAAACGTCCGATGTGCATCAAATGGAACTTTCGCCCGATGCGGGAGAACATGTAGTGACGGTAGTAGATGAAATGGGAAATTCGTTGGTCAGCAGGTTTAAAGTGGAATAATTACTGATCTGCTCAGCGGTTTCAATCCGCTTAGCGGAAAAAACGAAATACGAGCAGGGCGGTGCAAAACCGCCGTGCGCTATTCAAAAGAAACATATCCCAACCTTTTCAAATCGTTTTCGTTTTCCACCGTATGGGTTTTCCCGTTTAGGAGCAAGTACGTTTGATTGCAAGATTCCTGAATACGTTTAAACAGGTGGTCGGTAATCAAAAAACCTTTGCGGGAACGCTCTTCTTCAATAACGGACTGAATAGTTTCTATTTGCACGGGACTGATGTGCGTGAAAGGCTCATCGAGCAACACAAATTTCGTATCGGATTTGATGATAACGTATAATTCCACCAGTCGATACATTCCGCCCGAAAGATGACCGATTTTTGTATTTTCCCGATGTTGAAATACCGGAAACAATTCTGAAAAAGGTATAAAATCGATACCAAAATCACGAAAAACCCGTTTCAACGTGAGCCATTTTGGAATGAAGTGATGTTGCGGCAGGTATTGCATCAAATCGGGCTTTTTGTAGGCTTCATAAAGCGAAATATCATCGATAATGACGGACTTTTCACACTTCAATGTTCCGTAAGCGCCGCGCATCAAACACGTTTTTCCACATCCGTTTCTGCCCAAAAGTCCAATAGCATCTCCGGTTTCAATTCTCAGGTAAACATCCGAGAGAATAAGCCTTTCTCCGAATAACAACCGCATTCCGCTTATTTCCAACGTGTGTTTCATCTGAATTGATAGGCTAAGATCATTAAACCGAAAAACAGCAGTAAATCAAATGCGAGCGTAATAATCCAAAG
>ENA-UOOM01002138-UOOM01002138.1-fermentation-metagenome-genome-assembly--contig:-NODE-2138-length-16939-cov-4.296731_pt1 | contig 16939 bp, 8 predicted proteins | sample MGYA00245781_ERZ724031 | MGnify/ENA primary metagenome ERZ724031 (study PRJEB28704, sample SAMN03018317) | fermentation metagenome | biome: anthropogenic terrestrial biome; feature: soil; material... | reverse complement strand
GACGAGCTTGCCGACAAATTGCAGCAAAACCAGTTTATCAGCCTGGAGAGCCTTGGCGGGCACAATGTTGTTGCAGGCAGCCGTCCTGCCCGTCTGCATGTGCGTTTGAATGTCGCCGCCTATAAAAACTATGCCATGATACAGCAGACGCTTTGCGGTTATTTAGAAAACCGATACCGCATTTTGTTCAGTTACACCACGCCCAAAGAATTAAAAAACCTTAAAGAGCTGCTCGAGGCCGCACAGGTCGATACCTCTTGCGTGATTTTTGTGCAAAGCCCCCTCACCAAAGGCTTTGATTTGTATGAAGCAAAAATTTTGTGCATCTGTGCCGCGGAAATTTTGAAAACACACGCCCCTGCCACCACCAAAAAAAAGACCGCCGACACTGCACGCTTTTTTTCGGATATTGCCGTCGGCGACCATGTGGTGCACGACACCTATGGCATCGGCATTTATCGCGGCACCAACCAAGTGCTCACCGACCATGTGCGCAGGGACTATGTCATCATAGAATATGCCCTGTCTTCCCTTGTTTATGTGCCTTTGGATCAAATGCACAAAGTGCAAAAATATATCGGCAGCAATGAAAGAACCCCCCGACTCAGCCGCCTGGGCAGTGCTGAATGGAGCGACAGCAAGGCCAAAACCCGGCGCGCCATCGAGGAAATGGCAACCGATCTCATTGCGCTTTATTCTGCACGACAGCAAGCGCGCGGCTTTGCCTTTGGCCCCGACAGCGTTTGGCAAAACGAGTTTGAAGAGGCCTTTGCCTATGAAGAAACCGCCGAACAGCTCAAATGCATCGAAGAAATCAAACAAGACATGCAAAGCGCCAAGCCCATGGATCGCCTTTTGTGCGGGGATGTGGGTTACGGCAAAACCGAAGTGGCACAGCGTGCGGTGTTTAAGGCGGTGGACAACGCCAAACAAGCCGCCGTGCTGGTGCCCACCACGGTTCTTGCTCTCCAGCACTATACCAACTTCACCCAACGCTTTTCGGCCTTTCCCATTACCATTGAAATGCTCAGCCGTTTTAAAACCAAAACGCAGCAAAAAAATATTTTAAAGCGCTTGCAAGAGGGGAAAATCGATATCTTAATCGGCACCCATCGTCTGTTGTCCGAGGACGTTTCCTTTAAAGATTTGGGTCTTTTGGTGGTGGACGAAGAACAGCGCTTTGGCGTGGCGCATAAAGAAAAAATCAAAAAGTACAAGGAAAACGTCGATGTTTTGACCCTGACGGCCACACCCATACCGCGCACGCTTCACATGTCCATGATCGGCATTCGCGATATCAGCGTCATTAACGAGCCGCCCCCCAATCGCTTTCCTGTTCTTCCTTTTGTTATGGAATACGACGAGCGCATTTTGCGCAACGCCATCTACCGCGAACTCACCCAGGGCGGACAAATCTATTATATTTACAACAAAGTGCGCGGCATCGAAACCAAAGCCGCTGAGCTTGCAGCCCTGGTGCCCGAAGCGCGCATTGCCTATGCCCACGGACAAATGCGCGAAAGCGCTTTGGAAAAGCTGATGACCGACTTCATTGCCCATAAATATGACATTTTTTTATCCACGACCATTGTGGAAAACGGCCTGGACATTGCCAATGCCAACACGATGATTATCGAAGATGCGCACCGCATCGGTCTGGCACAGCTCTATCAGCTCAAGGGGCGCATCGGCAGAGGTCCCCGTCAAGCCTATGCCTATATCACCTATCCCGCCCAAAAACTGCTTTCCGAAGACGCGCAAAAACGTCTCAAAACCATTCGCGATTTTACGTCCTTTGGCAGCGGATACAAAATTGCCTTGCGCGACTTGCAAATTCGCGGCGCCGGCAACATTCTCGGACTCAGCCAAAGCGGACATTTTGGCGAAGTGGGCTATGAGATGTATGCGCGCATTCTCTCGGAAGTGCTCTCTTCCTCCGTGGGCAAGGAGCCCGAAAAAATCGTCAACACCGAAATTGACCTGCTGATGAATGCTTTTATTCCTCAGGAGTATGTCTCCAACGAAGCGCAGCGCATGGAGCTCTACCAACAAATTGCCGCGCTGTCTTCATCAGCTGAGGCAGCGACTCTGAAAAAATCCCTCACCGACCGCTATGGTCCCTTGCCGCAGCCTGCCGACAATTTGCTGCAAATCGGCTATATCAAAAATTTTGCCCATCAACTGCATATCGAAAAAATCGCCCAGGAACAAACCACCATCAAGTTTCTTCCTGCGCCTTCTTTTGATACTCTGCTACTGCAACCGCTGCACAAAATCTTTCCTTTCCGCATTGTCAAAAGCAAACGAATTGATTATCTTCATTTTGAAAACGATCGTTTTTCTTCGCCGCTCAAATACGTGAAAAAAATTCTCAATGCCATATACACCTTGAAAAATCCTCCCGATGGAGTATAATATTATTTTGTGAATTCAATTGTTCCACACAGAAAGGACACCGCTGTATGAAAAAAATTGGTACGATTTTACTCGTCTGCCTGCTGTTGCTTTCTTTTGCGGCATGCGGCACGCTGAATACCGAAAAAGACGCCACACGTGTGGTTGCCAAAATAGGCGATGGCACCATCACCAAGGCACAATACAATGACTTGCTTGCCTATTACAATGTTGTCTATGCCGTCAATCGCCAAGCCATGCCCACCGGTGCTGAGCTTAAAACCCTGAAACAAAACATCCTCAAGGATTTGGTGAACTTGGAAGCGGAATATCTCGACGCGCAAAAACGCGGATTTACCGTTGCGGAAAGCGTCTATGAAAACAACGTCACCGCCGCCATGAACTATATCGAGCAAAATGTCGATGCCAAATCCATGGAAACTTTTTATAGCGAAAACGGCACAACAAAAGAGGCGCTGCAAGCATTTTTGACTGATTACTACAAAAAAATCGCCTATGCTTCCGAGCTTGAAAATCAGCTGTTCACCATTTTTATGGAAGAAAAAACTTTGCTGGACTCTGAGGTTGCCAAGGTAAACGGCAAACCCATGCCGATGAAAAAATTTCTCTATTACCTGATGAACAGCGCCATCAACGCCTATGTCACAGGACAACAAATCCCCCAAAGTCCCGAAGAAATGCAGGGATATTACAAGCAAATTCTGGATGAATACGCAAAAACCGAAGCCTATTACAACGAAGCCATGTCACAAAAGATATCGTTGTCCGATGAAGAAATTTTAGCAAGACAAGAACAAGTCAATCTTTACTTTAACATGCTCACCCCCGACGAAGAGAGCCGTTCTTCTATTTTGCGGGCATATATTCTCACCACCGAAGACTGGCAGGCATATTCCAAAGAATACGCCACCATGCTCGTTGCCAAAGACAAGCTCACCCAGATTTTTTATGACGAAATGAATATCGGCGAGCCCACAGCCAAAGAAATCGAAGACTATTACAATAAAAACATCGGTGTGACACAAAATGAAACCACCTATGCCAAGCATATCCTCTTTAAAGACACCAACGAGGCCGATGCCAAAATTTGTTCTGATCGCGCCAAGGCAGGCGAAGACTTTGATGCGCTGATTGCAGAATACAAATCCAATCCGGCGGTTATTGAAGCTGCGGATTTGAAGCGCTTTGAAAAAGCCACCATGGTGGAACCCTTTGCCGTAGCGGCACTGTCGCTGTCTGCCGGCGAAGTGAGCAATCCCATCAAAACAGAATTTGGCTATCATGTCATTTATGTCTATGGACCGCCTACACTTCAAGAGGCAACACCGGATATTATCCAAGCCCTTTCAAGTGAAAAACGCACGCAGGAATTGACCAAAAAAGAAGCGACGATTATGAAAAACGCCAAGGTAAAGGCGCCCAAAGAAATCAAAGATATTCTCACGCTCTATTTGGATTCTCTGCATGAAAAATACGATATCAAGACCTATCCTTCTCGTCTGTAAGCAGTCTTTTACAGCCCAGAGTCTGACTTAAACCATGCGATAAACCACACTGCCCGCCAATAAGGCGGGCAGTGTTTTATTCTTTTTTGTTTGTTTTATCGTCTTCTTCCTGCTTTTGCCTCTTTTCGATCAGCCGCGCAAAGCCCACACTTTCTTCTCCGTATTTGCGCCGTATTTCATCCAGCACCGCATCGGCTTTTTCGTACTTTTCTTCTCTGGGGGTTTGCGACGGTTCAAAAAAGCTGATTTGCTCTTCGCCCTCTTCCTCATTGCATAAGTGAATGGCCGTTACATTTAAAAGCCGAATGGGCTTTGACATCTGCCAGCTTTCCGCAATTAAGTCATAGGCGGTTTGATAAATGTCTTTTGTGGAACAAATGCTGTATTTTAATTTTTTCTGCCGCGATATATAGACAAAGTTGTCGTCTTTTATGCCGATTTGCACACCCTTGCAGCGCTTTTGCGCCTCGCGCAGCCGCTGCGCCACAGAATCCGCCAATTTCAGCGTGCCGGTTTTAATCTCCTCTTCGCCCACCAGGCTTTTGGCAAAGGTAATGGAGTTTCCTATGGTTTTGACTTCGTCTTGCTCATAATATTTTTTGACCGCATCGTCTTCGAGCCCGTTGGCATAGCGATAGAGCGTACTGCCTTGCTTGCCGAGAAGTTGCACCAAAAATGCTTCGCTTTGTTTTGCCAAATCCCCAATGGTAAAAATGCGATGTGACTCTAATATTAACCGTGTGGCTTTGCCCACAAAGAGCAGGTTCGACACCCCCATGGGGTGCACCATGCGCGCCACATCATCACGCATAATCACCGTCACCGCATCGGGTTTTTTGTAGTCGCTTCCCAACTTGGCAAAGATTTTGTTAAAGGACACCCCCACAGAAATGGTCAGTCCCGTCTCTTTTTTCACCGTTTGACGAATATCATGGGCCGTTGCCTTAGCGCCGCCAAACAAGTGCATGCTGTGGGTGATGTCGATCCAGGATTCATCGATACCGAATTTTTCCACATAGTCACTGTAACGCACATAAATGGCGTTGACTACTTTGCTGTAATGGGCATATAGCCCGTGGTGCGGCGGCAAAATCAACAAATCCGGACATTTTTTTTGCGCTTGATAGAGTGTTTCCGCTGTTTTGATGCCATATTTTTTGGCTGCCTCATTTTTTGCCAGCACAATGCCGTGGCGGCTTTGGGCATCTCCGCCTACCACCATGGGTCTTTTTTTCGCCTCTTCGTCCAGCGACAGGCTTTCCACGCTTGCGTAAAATCCGTTTAAATCGCAATGCAAAATAACTCTATCCGTTTTTCTCTCCATATTATTATTATATTCCTTTTGTCTGCCGGAAACAATCGTTTAGCCCTTTATGTCGCGCACAGCACTCTGCCATTATGGGCGAAGGTTTTGTTTTTGAAATCATTTGCAAGAAAAAAATGCTTCTTAATCGAGAACAATAATTGATATTTCTTCTATGGTTTTGTATAATTTATAACAAAGTATCTTTTCGGGCATCCCCCCACCTTTTGTGCCCGCAAAATATAACGTTCTTTTATGCGATTTCATAAAGCCCCCCTCGACAAAATTTAGGAGGTAGCCCCTTGCGACAACACAAAAGATTTTTCTTCCTGTTTACCTTATGCTTACTCATCGCATTATCCTTTTTCTTTGCACCCCCTCTTACAGCAGCCGAGGTTCTCTACGTTTCTGCAACCGGCAACGACACAAGCGGCGACGGCACGGCGACAAATCCCTACGCCACCCTTTCCACAGCTGTTTTTAAAGCTTCCGACGGCGCCACCATCTATGTGATGAGTGATATTACCATGTCTTCTTTGGCACGCGTAACCGATAAACATATCACCATCGCCAGCGTGGATGCGGCCAATCCTGTTACCGTTACACGCGCAGATGTTTTTGATACCGCCTATGATAGTGCAAGAGGTACTTATAATCCCGCTCTTTTTGAAGTCACCACAAACGCTTCCACTATTCCTTCCGACAATGCTTCGTCGTTGCGTTTGGAAAATATCATTATTGACGACGGCTTCAAACAGCCCGATACCACCACGGTTACCAACAAGCAAGACGCCATTGTCGCCGCTTACGGCTTGGCCATAGATGCAAGCAGCGGGCGCACCGTCTCAGCCATTTTGGGACCCGGCGCCATCTTGCAAAACCATGGCGGCAACAGTGCCCTTCTTGCCACTGCCTATGGCAAAGCCGTTATGGAATCCGACAGCATCATTCAAGATGCACTTGCCTATCCCTCCTCCTTTACCCCCACAGGGACGGCAGCTTTGATACAAGGCGGCTATCTTCACATGCAGGACGGCTCTTTGATTCACAGCATGGCTAGAGGTGCGGTAAATGTGGAAAGCAAAGGCTCGGCACTCATCGACGGCGAAATCACCGATATTTCCGGCGGCATTGTTGTCAGGGGAAACGCTTTTGGCACCGTGACCTTTGGACCTACGGGCAACGTGCATGACAACACGTTAAATTTTTGGTCTTACGGGCTGATGTATTTTCAGGGAGGTAATGTAGAAATCTACGGAAAAATCAACGACAATTACAGCGGCGGACAAGGCGGCGGCATTCTCTTTGCCAACAACGCGCCTTCTACCGTGAATATGTATGACGGTGCCCAAATCATGCGCAACACCGCAGCCGGCGGCCCCGGCGGCGGCGTATATTTGACCCATGGCACATTTACCATGCACGGCGGCACCATCTCCGACAACACCAGTTCAGGGGAGGGTGGCGGCATTTGGATCAGGCGCGGCGGCCGCTTTATCATGAACGGCGGCACCATTGCCAACAATCTGGCAGGCAATTATGGCGGCGGACTTGCCATTGAAACCAGCTCTTGGGGCGGAGCGGCCTATGCCCAATTCAACGGCGGCACTGTTTCTCAAAACCTCATGGGTCTAGCAAGCGGAACCATCAATCTTTCCAACGATTTGGCTATTACTGCCACACCTGCCGGTCATATCGACAACTATTTGATGCTGACCGATAATGCAACCATTGGCGATTCTGCGGTGTACATGGCCCATGAACAAAAAACCGTCACCGCAAATTTGTTGACCACCAAACTTGCCAATGCGCAGACAAGCAGTATCAACGAACTTTCTGCTGCGGCCACAGCCATGCAGCTGGATACTGTTTTGGCAACTTATTGGACCTACCATGACAGAGAAATCCAACAAACCGTGGGCAACTTAAGCTATGATACGACTCTTCCCGTCTATGCCCTGGTGCAACAAACCGATGCAACCGGCGCACCGATTGCCTCTTCTGCCGTAAAACTCTATAACACCACCGTTGTCGGGGGCAACATTGACATTGATGCGCCGCAGGAATCCTTAAACGGTTCGGCCATCATGCTTGTTCAGCCTGCGACAGATTATGGCACCCTTGTTATCAGCACCACCAAGCCCGTACTCTATGAAGATATTTTGGCAACCGCCTACGATATTCCTTATCAGTTGACCTACACCATTTCAACCGCATTGCAAACACAAATCGATATGGAGGGCGGCTTTGCCTCGGCGCAGCTGAGTCTTCAAGATTCGCTCAAGGCGCCTTTGCAAGTACCGCTTTCTACCTTTGACCCCGACGGATTGTTCAATGCCATTGGCGCCACGGCCAATGCGCTCGTGTATGGACTCAGCGATTATGACAGCACCCAAGGCCAAATGACCACCCCGCTGAGGGCAACACTGCAGGCAAGCGACTTTGCGGTGGGCTCTTCTGCCTATATGAGCGCCGTACTTGCCATTACCACAGGCAACGGCAAGGTTTTTTATATTCCTTCCAATGTGGCAAAAACCGATATGCTCGATGCACTGTCAAAACCTGCCTCGGTTGTGCTCACCGCAACCAAGCAGCTTGACGGCGCACCGCCCGCTGCCAACGCCTTTTCTTTTCAATTGAAAGATGCGGCGCAAACGGTTTTGCAAACTAAGGCCAATGATGCCAACGGCGATGTGATCTTTGATGCGCTGTATTTTAATGTCGTCGGTACCCATACCTACTACATCACCGAACAGGTGGGCAGTGATGCAACGATTGCCTATGACACCACGGTGTATAAAGTGCTCGTCACCGTCACCAAACCCGGCGACTATGCAGCCGAGGTTGTCTATGAAAAAAACGATGCGCCCTATACGGGCAATCTGGCTTTTGCAAACACCACCAAGGCTCCTTCAAGCCCTGAGCCTCCCACCAACGATGAGCCTTTGGCACCCAAAGCCGAAGGCACGTCCCTTATGCCCAAAACCGGAGACATGTCATTGATCGGACTTTGGATTGCCCTGGCTGTTCTTTCCTCGGCGGCAATCGTCCTTTTGTTTATCTGCCGACAAAAACAACGCAATAAAAAATAATTGAAGATATCTTAGGCCCTATAAAAGAAACGAGGGCGTTGCCGTTTGGTCAGCGCCCTCGTTTTTTTAATTATTTTTGCAGTCTTATTTTTTGACAACTTTGATGCCGCTGTCGTAACCGTTGATGTTAAAGACTTCGTAGGTCTCTTCCGTAAAGAAGATGTCGTCTGCAAGGGTTTCCTTTTGAATATAGTCTTTTGCCTGCGCCATGGCTTCTTTTACTTCCTTGGCGCCCGATACATACAAATCAATGCGATCCATGACCTCAAAGCCGCTGTTTTTGCGCAGCTGCTGTACTTTGGACACCACTTCTCGCACCAAGCCTTCATTGAGCAACTCGGGGGTTAGATGCGTATCCAAAATCACAAAGAGGTTTTCTTCGGTTTGCACATTAAAGCCTTCTTTTGCAAAAATGCGAATATCCAACATCTCTTCATTGACGTCAATGACCTCTTCGCCGACTTGTACTTTGAGCACGCCATCTTGTTTGAGCTGTCTCATCCATTCGTTGCCGTCTCCCTTGCCGAGGGCTGCTGCCAGGTCTTTGACCTTTCCGCCCAAGAGCGGACCCGCTTTTTTAAAGTCGGGCTTTAGCTGATAGTTCATAAATTCGCCCAGTTCGTTTTCAAAAACCACTTGGCGCACATTGAGTTCTTCCTTCATCAGCGGAATCAAATCCGACATTTGTTCTTCGTATTGTCCGTCCACATGAATGGCAAGGAGCGGCTGGCGCACTTTGATTTGCGCATCTTCTCTGGCGCTGCGCCCGATGCTCACCAGCGAGCGCACCAGATCCATCTTGGCCTCCAGGGCTTCGTCCAGCATAGTTTCGTCACAGGTGGGATAATCCCCCAGATGCACGCTGGTTTTGCCTGTGAGGGAGCGATAAATTTCTTCCGGCAAATAGGGCGCAAAGGGCGCCGCCAGCAGGCACACACCCACCAGCACTTCGTGCATTGTGTTATAGGCCGCTTTTTTATCATCCCCCAGCTCACTGCGCCAAAATCTTCTGCGGCTTCGGCGCACATACCAGTTGGATAAGTCTTCATTGACAAATTCCTGAATTCTGCGCACCGTGCGCGTCATGTCGTATTCGTCCATGGCCTCGTTGGCGTCTTTAACCAAGTGATTGTATTTGGACAAAATCCATCGGTCGATTTCTTCTCTCTTTTGCGGTTCAATATAAAACTCTTTGGGATCCACTTTATCGGTGTTGGCATAGAGTGCAAAGAAATTATACACATTGCGCAGCGTGTCAAAAAACTTGCTCTGCACGTCTTTGATGCCTTCTACGTCAAACTTTGTCGGTGTCCATACCGGAGATACATGCAGCATATACCAACGCAGGGCATCAGCGCCGTAAATGTCAAACATTTCAAAGGGGTCTACGGTGTTGCCTCTGCTTTTGCTCATTTTTCTGCCCTTTGCGTCCAAAATCAAGTCATTGACCAACACGTTTTTGTAGGGAGACTGCTTCATGACAAAGGAAGAAATGGCAATCAGTGAATAAAACCACCCTCTCGTCTGGTCAATGCCCTCACACACAAAGTCTGCGGGGAACTGGTCTTCAAAAATTTCCTTGTTTTCGAAGGGATAGTGATATTGCGCAAAGGGCATGCTGCCGCTGTCAAACCAGCAGTCAATGACTTCTTTGACACGGCTCATGGCGCTTCCGCACTTGTCGCACTTGATGTGCACATCGTCCACATAGGGGCGGTGCAGTTCAATGTCAAGGCCGATTTCTTCCACGGCTCGATCCCTCAGCTCTTGTCTGGAGCCGATGGCGGTGATTTCGCCGCAGTCGCATTTCCAAATATTGAGCGGTGTGCCCCAGTAGCGGTTTCGACTGATGGCCCAGTCTTTGACATTTTCAATCCAGTTGCCGAATCGCTTTTCACCCACAAAATCCGGAAACCAGTTCACCGAATTGTTGCTGGCAACCAACACATCTTTCAGCGCCGACATTTTGATATACCAACCCGCACGCGCATAATAGAGCAGCGGTGTTTTGCAACGCCAGCAGTGGGGATAGTTGTGCAAGACACGGATTTTTTTGAACAATTTGCCTTCTTTTTTCAGCCAGGCAATGATTTCTTTGTCCGCGTCCATGACAAATTGACCCTTCCAGGGCGTTTCGGTGAACACGCCGTTTTCGTCTACGGGCTGCAGCACGGGCAGGTCATATCGCTGTCCCGTCATATAGTCTTCTTCACCGAAAGCGGGTGCGGTATGCACAATGCCTGTGCCGTCGTCGGTGGTAACATAGTCCGCACAGGTTACATAAAACGCTTTTTTGCCTTCGGGTATTTTTACAAAGGGAATGAGTTGTTCGTATTCCAAATATTCCAAGTCTTTGCCCTTAAACTCGCTGAGCACCTCGGCCGTCTCGCCGAAGAGTTTGCCCATCAGCTCCTTGGCGCAATAGAGCACAATGCCCTTGTTTTTGACGCGCACATAGTCCGCCTCGGGGTGCACGGTGAGCGCCACGTTGGAAATCAGCGTCCAGGGTGTCGTGGTCCAGGCAAGCAAATATTCGTCTTCCTTGCCTTTGACTTTCATGGGTACAATGACCGTATCCGTGGCAATCTCCGCATAGCCCAGTGCCACTTCGTGAGAAGCCAGCCCTGTGCCGCAGCGGCTGCAGTAGGGCATGATTTTGTGCCCTTCATACATATATCCTTCATCAAAAAACTTTTTGAGTATCCACCATTCGGTTTCGATGTAGTCATTTTTCAGCGTGATGTAGGGATCATCCATGTCGATGAAAAATCCCATGCGGTTGGTCATTTCGCGCCAGCGCGACTCATAGGTAAACACCGAATCTCTGCATTTTTCATTAAAGAGACTGATGCCGTATTTTTCGATTTCCGTTTTGCTGTGCAGCCCCAGCTGCTTTTCTACCTCAATTTCCACCGGCAGGCCGTGGGTGTCCCACCCTGCCTTTCGAATCACGCGCTCGCCTTTCATTACATGGTATTTGCAAATACCGTCTTTGATGGTTCGCGATATCACGTGATGAATGCCCGGATTGCCGTTGGCCGTTGGCGGGCCGTCATAAAATACATAATTTTTGCATCCTTCCCGGTTGTCAATACTCTTCTTTAAAATATCAATTTCTTCCCAGTATTTTGCCAGCGCTGCTTCGCTTTGCTTGATGTTGCTGTTGTTTAGGGTTTCAAACGACATAATAACCTCCTGTTAATACACTTTCATTTCCAATAAAAAAACCGTCCCACAAAGGGACGGAGAGACTTCCGCGGTACCACCCAAATTGGTTTGCCAAAAGCAAACCCGCTTGATTCTTTTAACGCCGAGAGGCGTGTGCCCTGCTGATGCTCAGGCACGTGGCTCCAAAGTGATTCGGCAAATGAAACCATGGGCGGCTCTCACCTTTTCCGCTTCTCTGTCATGCTTTTTCTTTGCCCGTCTTTGTCATCGCTTTTATGAACATGTGCTCTATTATCAACGATTCTTTCTTTTCTGTCAAGAGCAAATCGATTTCTTTTTTCGTTATTTCTTGGGTATGACGATGGTTATCGTGATATTGTCCCCGTCTTCCTGCTCGGCATAAAGTGCGCGAACCCCCGTTTTTTTCACGTCCGAAAACGCCTTTTTAATCGTGTTGACATAGATGCGCTTGTCAAAAATATTCGTCACCCGTCGCTTTTTCGGATTGATTGCGGCCTTGCCGTTCATGGCATCGATCATCTCTTCGGTCTGGCGCACATTGAGCCCACGGCGCACGATTTTTTTTGTCGCAGACATGCGCTCGGCAGTGGGCAGTTTCAGCAGCGCTCTGGCATGGCGCTCCGTGAGGTTGTTTTGCTGTAACAGCGAAAGCACCTCTTCGCTCAAATTTAATATGCGCAGTTTGTTGGCAATCGTCGATTGTTTTTTGCCGATGATTTCCGACAATTTTTCCTGTGTCAGGCGGTAGGTGGACAAAAGTTGTTTGTAACCCGCCGCTTCTTCGATAAAATTCAAGTCTTCGCGCTGCACGTTTTCGATCATGCTCAAAAAGGCGGCGTCTTCCTCGCTTGCCTCAAAGATAATGCAGGGCACGCGCCTCAGTCCCACCAACTGCGAGGCACGCAGTCTTCTTTCTCCCGCGATGAGCTCAAATCGACCGCCGCCCGCATGTTTGACGGTGAGCGGCTGAATAATGCCCACCTTGGCAATGGATTCGGCCAATTCGTTGAGGCTGGTTTCGTCAAAATATTTTCGCGGCTGATTTTTATTGGGAACAATCCATTCCACGGGGATCATTTCGGTTCTGTTCGTTTTTGAATTCATTTGTTTTTATCTCCCTGCACCTTGCTTTGTTTCATTTTTTCCATATAGACCATCAGTGCCGATATGTCGGCCGGGGACACACCTGTAATGCGCGAGGCCTGCCCCAGCGATGTCGGGCGTATTTTGTCCAATTTTTCTCTCGCTTCCAATCTCAGGTTTTGAATCTGTTTATAGTCGATGTCCTCGTCTATCTTTTTTTCTTCCATCTTCAAAAACCGCGCCACTTGTTCCTGCTGTTTTTTGATGTAGCCTTCATACTGAATGGATATTTCCACTTGCTGTGCCGTCTTTTTTTCAAGCGACGGTCTGTCCGGGTCTATGGCGCTGCTTCTATTATATGTTATTTCCGGTCTTTTTAGCAATTCATATAATGAAATACTTTCTGTCACCAGCGAAGAAGGAACGGTTTGCAAAAACGCATTTGCCTTCTCCTTGCTGATTTTCGTGCTTTTCAGGCGCTGAATTTCCTTTTCGATATCCTGCTTTTTTTGCAGAAATTTCTCGTATCGCTCCTTGCTGATGAGCCCCTGGGCATATCCGATGTCGCTCAGGCGCATGTCGGCATTGTCTTGGCGCAACAGCAGCCGATATTCCACGCGCGAAGTCATCATGCGATAGGGCTCTGCCGTGCCCTTTGTCACCAAGTCGTCGATAAGCACGCCGATGTAGCCGTCGCTGCGCGATAAAATCAGCGGTTCTTTTTCGTCTATTAAATTGGCGGCGTTGATGCCTGCAATCAACCCTTGCGCCGCGGCCTCTTCATAGCCGGAGGAGCCGTTGATTTGCCCTGCCATAAACAGCCCTTTGATTTGTTTGGTCTCCAGCGACAACTTGAGCTGGTGCGCCTGGATAGCATCGTATTCAATGGCGTAGGCGCTGCGCATGATTTCGGCTTTTTCCAGTCCCGGCACCGTGTGCATCATGGCTTCTTGCACATCTTCGGGCAGGGACGAAGACATGCCCTGCACATATAGTTCATTGGTGTCCAGCCCTTCGGGTTCAATAAAGAGCTGGTGTTTGTCTTTATCCGCAAATCGCACGATTTTGTCTTCAATGCTGGGGCAATAACGCACACCCACCCCTTCGATCATGCCGCTGTACATCGGCGAGCGATGAAGATTTTCAAGGATAATGCGCTTGGTTTCCTCGTTGGTATAAGTCAAATAGCAGGGCACTTGCTCTGCGGTGTCAAAGTCATTTTCAAAGGAAAACGGCTCAATTATTTTGTCGCCGTCTTGGCGTTCCATTTTGGAAAAGTCCACACTTCGCTTGTTGATGCGGGCGGGGGTGCCTGTTTTGAGGCGCATGAGGTGCAGTCCGTGCAGCGTCAGATTTTCGGACAATTTTTCGGAGGCGCTCATGCCGTTTGGCCCGCTTGCATAGGACGTATCGCCGATGATGATTTTTCCCTTTAAATAGGTGCCCGATGCCACAATCACCGCCTTTGCGCCGAATAGTCTGCCCGTTTTTGTGCTTACGCCGTTGACTATGCCGCCTTCTACCAGCAAGCCTTCGGCCTCTTGTTGCATCAGTGTGAGATTTGGTTGGTTTTCCAGCACCTGCTTCATTGCACTTTGGTATCTTTTTTTATCCGCCTGGGCGCGAAGCGAGCGCACGGCATGACCCTTGGCGGTGTTGAGCATTCTACTTTGAATAAAGGTCTTGTCGATATTTTTGCCCATTTCGCCGCCCAGGGCATCGATTTCGCGCACGAGGTGGCCTTTGCCCGTGCCGCCGATGGAGGGGTTGCAGGGCAGCAGTGCCACCGAATCCAAATTCATCGTCAAAAGCAACGTATTTTTTCCTTTTCGTGCACAGGCCAGTGCGGCCTCGCACCCTGCGTGTCCCGCGCCGATTACCACGACGTCATAGGGTTCGATTTTTTTATTTTCCATGATGATATTATTTTCCTAAACAAAAATTCGTAAAAATGCGGTCGATGATGTCTTCTCCCACCGACTGCCCCGTGAGTTGATATAAATATTCCAAACTGTTGCGAATGTCAATTTCGGCCAGGTCCACGACCATGCCCGCCTTTAAATTATCCATCGCCGCCTGCAAGCTTGCCGCCGCCTTGGTCAGCAACTCTTCCTGGCGCGCATTGGCCGACAGCGCGGCACCGAGCACGTCTTCGGTAAAGCCTGCCGCCTGCACGATTTTTTCTTCCAACGCGCCCAGCCCTTCTTTGGTCAGCGCCGAGAGAATCACCGTATCCTCGCCGCTTAGCTTATCGGCTACACTCTTATCAATCTCTATGTCGCTCTTGTTGATGATATCAATCGTTCTTTTCTCTTTTAACAGGGCGCGAATTTCGTCGTCTTGCTTGTCCCATTTTGCACTGCCGTCTGCCACAAACAACACGATATCCGCCTCTTCAATGGCCGCGATACTTCTGGCCACGCCGATTTTTTCGATCATATCTTGCGTCTGTCGAATCCCCGCGGTATCAATGATCAACACGGGGATTTGCCCGATGTTGATGTATTCGCTGATGGTGTCTCTCGTGGTGCCCGCAATGTCGGTGACAATGGCGCGCTCACGGTTGGTCAGGGCATTGAGCAGCATGCTTTTGCCCGCATTGGGCTTGCCCGCAATGGCGATTTTCAGCCCCTCGTTTAATATTTTGCCGCGGGAGGCATTTTTTTGCAGTCTTTGCAGTTTTTCTTCCGCCTTGGCAAGCAGGGCGTAAACAACCTCGTCTTGCGCCTCCTCCACGTCGTATTCGGGGTATTCGATACCCACGCCGATATAGGCCAGTGCATCGGTCAAATACTCTTTGACCTCTCCGATTTCTTCGGATAAATGTCCTTTGAGTCTGTTTTGCGCCGCCTGCAACGAGGCACGGGTCTTGGCATCGATAATGTCCATGACGGCCTCGGCCTGCACCAAATCAATGCGGCCGTTTAAAAACGCCCGCTTCGTAAATTCACCGCCCTCAGCCATGCGCGCGCCGCTTTCCAGCGCCGCCTGCAAAACGGCTTGGGTTGCCACAGGCCCGCCGTGGCAGTTGATTTCCGCAATGTCTTCGCCGGTGTAGCTGTAGGGTGCGCCGTGCTTGCTGACGAGCACTTCGTCAATCATATTTCCCGTACGCACATCCACAATATGCCCGTAGCTTAGCTGTTTGTTTCTCAGCTGAGTAAAGGTTTTGCCTCCGATTCCGCGGTACATTTTTTCCGCTATGGCAAAGGCCTCTTCCCCGCTGATACGCACGATACTGATACCTGAAAGCCCCATGGCCGTGGAGATGGCCGCAATGGTATCCGTGTTGCTTTTCATGTGTATTTTTTGATTCTCTTTTCTTTTTAAAGTGCCTTTCATTGTAACGAAATTATTTCCCGATGTCAATTCTTTCTCTTGGCTGCTTTTGCCTGCGAAAAAAGCCCTTCGCTTGTTTGCGAAGAGCTTTTTCACAACTTTTATGCCATTACTGATATTGAATGAGCAGTGCGTCTACAACATTGAGTCCCTTGCCTTCTTCATAGACAAACACGGGGTTTAGATCCAGCTCTTTCAGCGTGTCTTTGTTTTTGGCCGCATAGTCACTGACTTTGACAATGGTATCTACCAACGCGTCAATGTCCGCAGGCTTGCTGCCTCTGTAGCCGGTGAGCAACTTGTAGGCTTTCAGTTTTTTCAGCATGCTCAGCGCTTCGTCTTTGTTCATCGGTGCAGGGTAGAGCGCCACGTCTTTAAATATTTCCACAAACACGCCGCCGAGTCCCACCAACACCATCGGTCCGAACAGCGCATCGCTGCTGATGCCGATAATGATCTCCGTTCCCTTCGGCGCCATTTCCTGTACCAGCACGCCGTCGATAACCGCCTCCGGCATGTAGGCTTTACAGCTTGCCAAGATGTCGTCAAAGGCCTTGAGCGCCTCTTCTTCAGACTGAATGGACAGTTTCACACCGCCCGCGTCGGTTTTGTGCAAAATATCCGCCGAGCTGACTTTGAGCACGATGGGATAAGAAAATTCTTTTTCCAACAGCGCTTTCAATTCTTCTTTTGTAGCAGCCACCGCTTGTTTGGGAATGGTGATTCCCGCTTCTTGAATGGCTTCTTTGCTGTCGTATTCGCTAAGGGTTACCGTTTGCTTACCGGCGTTGTTCACCGACGGGTAGGCAAAGGACAGCGTGCGTTTTGACGGGTCGTATTGAGAAAATTTAATCAGCTCCGCGATTTGCTTATAGGCTTTTTCGCCGCCGGTGAGCATGGTTATGCCATGGCTCTCCATTTGTTTAATATAGTCGCGGTTTCGGCTGCCTTCAAAAGAAGACACCGCAAAAATCGGTTTTTTGTTCGGCGATTCCTTTACCGCATCGCATGCC
>ENA-UOOM01002137-UOOM01002137.1-fermentation-metagenome-genome-assembly--contig:-NODE-2137-length-16940-cov-14.677821_pt1 | contig 16940 bp, 16 predicted proteins | sample MGYA00245781_ERZ724031 | MGnify/ENA primary metagenome ERZ724031 (study PRJEB28704, sample SAMN03018317) | fermentation metagenome | biome: anthropogenic terrestrial biome; feature: soil... | reverse complement strand
GGCGCGCCATGCGCCACTGCCCGGACGGCCTGCCCTGGCAGCGGGTGGTGATGGCTGATGGCGATATCACAGGCGGGGTGTACGCGCCCCTTCGCCGCGCCATGCTGGAACAGGAGGGCGTGTATTTTCTGCCCGACGGCCGGGTGGACATGGCGCGCTGCCGATGGTGGGGCGAGCCGGTAGACACGGACATAAAATAACCGGGCGCTCCGCATGGGGCGCCCGGTCATCTGTAAGATAGAACGGCTTACTTCACGCGGGTCAGCGTGACGCCTTCGCCGGCGTTGCCGATGCCGCTGGCCAGGGTCAGCTTATCGCCGGAAATGCTGAACTCGGTGCTGTCCTCCGTCACGGTTTCGCCAATCTTGGTGGTCATGGTCAGCTTGTTGCCGTCCACATTGTAGGTCACCTGCGGTGTATCCTTCAGGGCTTCCTCTACCTGCGCATCGGGGATATTGGCGGACTTCATCAGCTCCCGGGCAACCTCCTCCATGCTTTTGCCGCCCATGGTGAGGAGCAGTTTGCCGTCCTTGGTGAACTCATACACTACGTCGCCCGCGAGGGCGCCCATTTCATCCATGCCCATCAGCTCGGCCAGGTCGGGGGCGGTCCATTTGCCCTCGATGGAGGCTTTGCCGCCGCCGCATGCGGTCAGCAGGATGGCGACCAGCGCCAGCGAAAGAATGGTGACCAGTGTTTTCTTGGTGTTCATACATGTTCTCCTATCCTTGTTGTATCAATACTTGGGGGCTTGCGAGAAACCCAATCGGGATGGCGCACGCCGCGCAGTATACCACAAATTTGTTCGAAAGTTGCCAATCTTTTGTTTGTTTCTTGTATACCGGCCCGGTCTTTACTCGATGGGCTGCGCCATCAGGGCAATCAGGCGCTGTGCTGCGGGGTCGCTGCTCTCCCCCACATAGGAGCCATCCTCCCGCAGCAGGGTCATTTTGCTCAGCCCATCCTGCTGGTAAAGGGCAAACAGCAGCTGGGAGCCCGTGTCCGTCTTGTCAAAGCGCGTTTCAAACGTCTGCTCCTTGAGCAACGGCAGCTGTGCCTCGATTTGGGCCAATGGTTCGGCCGGCATGGGCGCCAGGGTGACCGGCGGGGGCACATCCCGGATGAGCCCGGTGCCATTCAGGCCATAGGTGCGCAGGAAGTGGAGCACCCGGTCGGGGTCATGCTTGATATCGTTGTCCAGCATCCTCAGGTCAAATTGCAGCCTGGTGCCGTCGCGCTGCAGGGTCACCACGGTGTCGCTGTATACCCAGGCGCCGTAGAAGCGCGCCATCATGATGATATCACGCTCCTCCTGCGCCCGGGCGGGCGTCATCCCCACGAGGAGCATCAGCGCCGCCAGCATGGCTGATATGCGTTTCATCATCGTTTCATCCTCCTCTCCGTTGCGTTGTTACCCGTATGACGGCGGGCGGGGAGAAAAAGTTCCATAACACCAAAAAGAATTTTTGCAGGTGATCCGCATCAAAAAGGGACGCCCCTTGTTTGGGGGCGTCCCGGAGTTCTATGGAAAGATTTGATTCGTCAGGCGGCTGCCGGCCTGGGCTGGTTGCGAATCTGAATCCTCTGCCAGATGATGACCAGCGCGATCAGCGCGATGCCGATCAGGTCGGTCAATGCACCCGGGTCGATGAGCAGCAGACCCCCTGCCAGCGCCATCAGCTGCTGGATGACGTTGAGCTTGGTCACATAGAAGCGCTGCAACGCCATGGCCACACCGAACATGCCAATCAACGCGGTGATGGTCATGCGCAGGATGTCATACCAGGGGGCGTTGATCATCAGCAGCTGCGGGTTGAAGATGAACAGGTAGGGGATCAGGAAGGCCGCGATGGCCAGGCGGGTGGCCTCAAAACCGGTCTTGATGGGGTCGGACTTGGCGATGGCGGAACCGGCCATCGCCGCCAGGCAGACCGGCGGCGTAATATCCGCCACAATGCCAAAGTAGAAGGTGAACAGGTGCGGAGGCAGGTTGACAAAGCCGGGGCCGGCTGCCTGCAGGCTCGCCACCACCTCGGGCAGGGCCACCTGCATGGCCTTGATAACCACCGGTGCCATGACGGACGAGGTGATCAGGTAGTTGGCCGTGGTGGGCACGCCCATGCCCAGGATGATGGAGGTGATCATGGTGAAGAACAGCAGCAAAATCAGGTTGCCGCCGGCCAGGTCGGTCAGGCCGCCGCCGATGCGGCCGCCAATGCCCGTCACCGTGATCACACCCGATACCACGCCCGAGGTGCCGCAGGCCAGGGCCACGCCCAGCACGCTGCGGGCGCCTGTCTCCAGCGCGCTCCAATAGTCGCGCCCGGTCAGGCCGGGGCGGCTGTCCATGATCTGCTGGACGCTCTTTTTGCCGGGCACCAGCAGCTCCACAATGGTTTTGAAGTACCCGCCAACGGCGGCCACGATCATGCCGATCAGGGCGGCGTAGGCCGGGGTGAGGGAGGTGCCGACCAGAATGAAGATGATGGCCAGCAGCGGCAGGGCCAGGTAGCCGTTTTCCATGATCAGCTTTTTGGCCTTGGGCAGCTTATCCTTGGCCAGGCCCATCAGGCCGTGCTTCTTGGATTCCAGGTCGATAATCATGTAGATGCCGGTGAAGTACAGCAGCGCCGGGATGATGGCGGCCTTGATGATGGTGCCGTAGTTGACGCCCACCGAGTCCACCATCAGGAAGGCGGCAGCACCCATGACCGGGGGCATGATCTGCCCGCCGGTGGAGGCAGCGGCTTCCACCGCGCCGGCAAACTGGGCGCGGTAGCCCATGCGCTTCATCATGGGGATGGTGAAGCTGCCCGTGCCCACCGTGTTGGCCACCGAGCTGCCCGATACCGTGCCCATCAGCGCGGAGCTGAGGACGGCCACCTTTGCGGGGCCGCCGCGGCGGTGCCCGGCCAGGGCGTTGGCCAGGTCGATGAAGAACTGCCCGACGCCCGTCTTCTCCAGGAAGGCGCCAAACAGCATGAACAGGAAGATGAAGGTGGTACAGGCGCCGATGGCCGGGCCAAAGACCCCCTCCTTATCATACCACAGGTGCTCCACAATTTTGCGGATGCTCAGGTTGCTCTTGAGGAAGCCCGGCAGGTATTGCCCAAACAGCGCGATGAGGATGAACGTGCCCGCGATGATGACGATGGGCAGGCCCACCACGCGCCGCGTTGCCTCCAGCAGCAAAATGACGCCCAATATGCCCAGGTACATTTCAAAGGGTTTCAGCCGCAGGCGGGCGTTAAGGGCGTTCTCGTTGACCACCTGGTAAAAGCACACGCCAAAGGCGATGACTGCCAGCGCGATGTCATACCAGGGCAAGGTCGTCTTGCTGGAGGTTCTTTTTGCAGGATACAGCAGAAAGCCCAGCAGCATCACCAGCCCCAGGTGCAGGGGGCGGATGAAGGTGATGGGGTTGAAGGTGTTGTACAGCTGGATGATGGAAAACAGCACGCAGATAACGCCGATGGCTTTGCCGCGGAAGTCCGGAAGCACACGGAAGGCGCTTTCGCGGTCATATTTGTTCATGATCGCTTCCAGCTCGGCCTGGTTGACCTCTTCGTGCACTGCCTCGATCGGCGCCTCAACACCCGGCGGGATAATCGCCTCAGGCATGTCGGGGATATTGTTTTGATCGGCCATGATATCACTCCTTGTTGTAATCAGGGAGGTACCCGATGGAGACGGATACCTCCCTGTAAGAATACCGGTTTATGTCTGGCAGACTACCCGATTGCGGGCTGCCATCACGCCGGAGGGGTCAGAGCGTTCAGGGCAGCTTGGACTGCTCGGGAATCTCTACGCCCACTTCGGTGAAGTATTTGGCTGCGCCGGGGTGGATGGGGCAGGGAATGCCCTCGACGGCAAAGGCAGGATCCAGCACCTGGGCCTTGGCGTGCGTCATTTCACCCTTCTTTTCAAACAGGGCCTTGGTCAGGTTGTACACCAGCTCCTCATCCAGATCCTTGGCAACGATGATGGTGGCCGTGATGGAGGGGATGGTTACCTCAGGCTCCTGGCCCTCGTAGGTGCCGGCCGGCACTTTGACGGGCACATAGAAGGAATACTTTTCCTGCAGGGTGGCCATCTGCTCGTCCGTCAGGCTGATCAGGCGCACGGGGCGCTTGATGGCGGCGGAGATGATGCCCGTGTTGGGGATACCGGCGGTAACGAAGAAGGCATCAATGGTCATGTTCTGGAAAGCGGTGGAGCTCTCGTCAAAGGACAGCCACTGCACCTTGATGTCTTCCGTGGTCAGGCCGGCCAGCTCGAGGATCTGCAGGGCGTTGATGGAGGTGCCCGATCCGGCGGCGCCGATGGACACGGCCTTGCCCTTGAGGTCTTCGATGTTCTTGATGTCGCCGTCAGCGGCAACGACCAGGTGCACGGCTTCGGGGTAAAGGGCAGCCATGGCGTAGAAGTTGTCAAACTTTTCGCCTTCAAAGATGTCCTTATCGCCGTTGTAGGCGTAGAAGATGGTGTCGTTCTGGGACCAGCCCAGCTGATAGCCGCCGTCGCAGACTTCTACGATGTTGGCCTTGGAGGCGCCGGTGACCAAGGGGGTGACTTCCACATCCAGGTCACTCCTGTTCCACATGGTGGCAATCTCGGAGCCAAAGGCATAGTAGGTGCCGGCGGTGCCGCCGGTGCCCATGGTGAGCACGGTCACGGCAGAGGCGGGCAGGGCAGTCAGCAGGCACAGGGCGAAGACCAGGGCGAGGATCCTTTTCATGATGTCGAATTCTCCTTTCGATTGTGGGGTCTTATTTAGATATCCGAGTTGAGCTGGACATAGTTTACCAGATATGATAAAGGTCTGTCAAACAAACGAAGATAAAACATACAAAGACCGTATAATTACAGGAAAGTACGCATCAGCTTGACGGCCTCATCCCCGCCGGAAGAAAGCAGGGATACACTGCCGGGCTGGCCGCTATCGTTCAGCAGGTGCAGGCTGCGCAGCTTGTCCTCCAACTGCCGGGCTACGCGCGGGCTGTCGTCAATCAGCTGAGCGCCGCGGAAGAAGGGGGCGATGGCCTCCTTCAGGAAGGGATAGTGCGTGCAGCCCAGCACCACCACATCAAATCGATGGTCCTGATAGGGGGCAAATAAATCGGTCAGGAAGGTGTTCAGCCGGTCGCCCGACAGCTCGCGCCGCTCCACAAACTCCATCAGCCCCGGTGCCGGCAGGCTGACCACATGGTCGCCATGCTGGCGGTACAGGGCGGCGTAGCGCTCTGTCTTGAAGGTAGCCGGGGTGGCCAACGCCAGGATGTCCCCCGAGCGGCGCAGCTTCTGCGCCGCCTCCAGCGCCGGCTGTATGCCCAGCACCGGCAGGCGCAATTCCCGGCTGAGGGCTTCGTGGGCCACGCCGGTGGCGGTGTTGCACGCGATGACCAGCGCCTTGATGCCCCGCTCCACCAGATGGGCCACTGCCGCGCGGGTGAGGGAGAGTATTTCCTCTGGCGTGCGCACGCCATAGGGCGCGTTGGCCGAATCGCCGTAGTACACCAGGTTTTCGTGGGGCAGCGCCTCGCGCACGGTCTTCAGCACGCTCAGCCCGCCGATGCCGCTGTCGAACAGCCCAATGGGCGCAGTGGATGGCATAAGATACCTCCATCATCATGTTTTTTTCGTGGCACCAGTATAGGCCATAACCAATACAAAGTAAACGCTGAATTGCCCTGCGCGCGCGTTGCCGCGGCGGGATGCGCGTGGTACAATCCGGTCCATCAACAGCAAGCGGAGGACGGCGCATGGGCATGTTGCGGGCAGCCCGGCAGGAGGACTTGCCGGCCATGATGGATATATTTTTGCAGGCAAAGGCCTATATGGCCACCCAGGGCATCGACCAGTGGCAGGGCGACTACCCCGGCGAGCAGGATTTCCGGGAGGACATCAGCCTGGGAGATGCCTGGGTGTGGGAAGAAGATGGGCAGGTAGCGGGCATCGCGGCCCTGGTGTTTGGGGAGGACCCCTTCTACCGAACCATTGATAGCAGTTCGGCCTCCGGCGGCAGCGGCTGGCTGACCGACGGCACACCCTACGCCACGCTGCATCGCTTTGCCCTGCGTGCCGATCGGCGCGGCGGCGGCACGGCCACCGCCATGCTGCGGGCGATGGAGTATGTCTGCCGTGCCCGCGCAGCGGCCAGCCTGCGCACAGACACCCACCGGGGCAATCGGCCCATGCGCGGCTTTCTGCAGAAAAACGGGTATACGCTGTGCGGCGAAGTCATCTACGATGTCATCACCGAGGGGGACCCGATCCGCATCGCATTTGAGAAGATGCTGTGATACATCCTGTGATGTGTTTATAACGGTGAGAAGGAGATACCACGATGATTCAACTGATTTGTTACCGCAAGTGCAGCACCTGCAAGAAAGTCATCCAGCTGCTGCATGAGCGAGGCGTGGCGTTTGAGGAGCGGCAAATTGACCTGGAGCGCCCCACCATAGAGGAACTGAAGCGCTGGCGTCAGATGAGCGGATTGCCCCTCAAGCGGTTTTTCAACACCAGCGGCATGAAGTACAGGGAGATGCAGCTGGCGGCAAAATTGCCGCAGATGACCGAGGACGAGCAGTACGCCCTGCTGGCGACGGATGGCATGCTGGTCAAGCGACCCATTTTGCTCAACGGCAACGAGGTGGTGGTGGGCGCCGATGTGACCCGCTGGGCAAACGAACGCAACACATAAAACAGATGGCGGCATAAGCGATTCGCGCAGCCTCATTACAACACAACCCGGCATTCCTTGCGGAAGCCGGGTTTAGACCGTCAAAAAACCTTTGGTTTCTTGACGGGAAGGAACGGTGGGCCAACCGCCTCTCACTTCGTTCCCGGGCGGCGGATGGCAAGGAAACCCTTGCGATGCCAGGCCTTCCGCCCCACCGCGCATGTCGCTGGGGCGGATTTCAATCAGAGGGCTCCGCCCTCCGAACCCTCCCTAATGATACTTCTTTGACAGTCTAAACCCGGCATTCCTTGCGGAAGCCGGGTTGATGTTTATCGAAATCCAGTTCAGGTGATGGGCGCCGGGTTAAACAGGCACAGGTCGTTGTGGATGCCGTAGCGCTCGGCGGCCGGGCGGACGCGCCCACTGGCCACGTCGACAATCTGATGAAACAGGGATTCTCCCAACTGGGCAATGGTCATGCCGCCGGTGGCCGCGGGGCCGGCGTCAAAGTCAATCAGGTCGCCCCACTGTTGCTTCAGCGCGGTGCGGCTGCTTACCTTGATGACGGGCGCTGCCGCCAGGCCGTAGGGCGTGCCGCGGCCGGTCATGAACACCTGCAAAGTGATGCCGCTGGCCAACTGGCAGGGGCCGCACACAAAGTCGCTGGCCGGGGTGGCGGCAAATATCACGCCGCGGCGAGTGGGGCGCTCGCCGGGACTCAGCACATCCACGATGGGGGCGGTGCCGGATTTGGCGATGGCGCCCAGCGTTTTCTCCACAATGTTGCTCAAGCCGCCCTGCTTGTTGCCGGGGGAGGGGTTGGCGCTGCGGTCCACATCGCCGCCGCGCAGGTAGTTGTCATACCAGCGCATCTCCTGCGCCAGCCTGTCGCGGCACTCCGCATCCACACAGCGCCCGGCAATCAGGTGCACGGCGTCGCGCACCTCGGTCACCTCGGAAAACAGCACCGTGCCGCCCGCCTCCACCAGCAGGTCGGCCGCGTAACCGGCCACCGGGGTGGCCGTGATACCGGAGAACGCGTCGCTGCCGCCGCACTGCAGCCCAATCATCAAGTGAGACAGGGGCAGCGTCTGCCGCCTGCGTTTATTAAGCCGCGCCAGCTTTTGCTCCGCCATGCGCAGGATGGCGGTCACCATGGCGTCAAAGCCATGCTCCTCTTGCAGGGTGATGACGTTGTCGGGCGTGTTGTCCGCCTCATCCAGCAGCAGGCCGGCGCTCAGCGGTTCGCAGCCCAGACCCACCACCATCACCTCGCCGCCGAAGTTGGGGTGACGCACCAGGTTGCGCAGCGTACGCAGCGGGATGGCGGCGCCCGGCGTGTCCAACGCCACGCCGCAGCCATAGGCGTGGGTGACGGGCACCACGCCTTCCACATGGGGGTATCGGGGCAGCATTTCGCGGCGGATGCGCTCCACAGCCAGATTGACCACGCCCGCTACGCATTGCACGGTGGTGTGGATGGCCAGCAGGTTGCGCGTGCCGGTAAAGCCGCCGCCCGCGGCCGGGTAGCCCTCAAACGTGCGCAGCGGCGCTCGGGGCAGCGCGGGCGCGGCCATGCCCCAGGGCATATCCTCCAGCGCTGGCGGCTCGGGCAGGCGCAAGGCGTTTTCATGCACCCAGTCGCCCCGGCGAATCATATCCGTGGCGAAGCCAATCACCGCGCCATAGCGGATGACCGCGCCTCCCCGGGGGATATCCGCGAGGGCTACCTTGTGCCCGGCAGGAATCGCCTGATTGGTTGTGACGCCGGGCACACACTCATGCCCCTGAGGGATATCATTGACCGCCACGGCCACATTGTCCCGCGGGTGCATGCGGATGACGAGGTTATCCAATGTATCAGTTCTCTCGTTACTCATATTCCCGCGAAATGGTTTTCATAATTATCGGATATAATAGACCATTAATCAATTCGGTACTTCGTAACAATATCTTCGCGAATTTCCACTCCCAAACCCGGCAATTCTGGTACGCAAATATTGCCTCCCTCGTACTTCAGCGGATTAACCATCAGCTCTTCTCTGAATGGATTAGGGCTCATATCATATTCTAATACCGCACCGTTGGATAGGCCACAAGTGAAGTGAACACTTGCGGCAAGCAATATTCCGGATGACCACATGTGAAGCGTGAACTCCTTATAATTCGCTTCTGCAAGATGGGCAATCTTTGCTGTTTCCGTTATCCCCCCAGACCAAGACAAGTCTGGCTGTAAAATATCGACAGCTTGATAATCTAAGAGTTTATTGAAGTTGGCGAGGCGGTACTCCGTTTCGTAGCCAGCAATTGGTGTTGTAAGATTCAACGCGAGTTTCCCACTACTTTCATAATCATCCGTTTTTAGGGGTTCTTCGAAAAAATACAAACCCAATTCATCGTAGTATCTCCCGGCTCTTAGCGCATCGCTATACTGCCAGGCACAATTTGCATCAACCATCAACAAAGCTTCTTCTCCAATGACTTCCCGCACTTCTTTAACGCGTTGTAGGTCGTCTTGAAAACTAACGGCACAATAATCCGAATATAAATTGCTATATCCGAGGCTTTTTGATTGAGGCGTTCTTCCGACCTTGATTTTTACCCCAGCAAAACCCAACTCCATATATCGTTCGACTTCCTTCGATAAATCGTCGTTGGTTTTATTCTCCATATAGAATCCGCCGCTTGCGTAAACCGGAGTAGATCTCTTAAATCCACCGAGTAGTTGATAAACGGGCAAACCGGACACTTTGCCAAGAATGTCCCATAACGCAATATCGATGCCGGATAAGGCCGAGATAACGATTCCCGATCTGCCATGTTGCACACAAGTATAAAATACTTTTTTCCATAATTTTTCGATATTGAGAGGATTCTCTCCGACCAAAAGGGGGGCAATTTCATAGTCGATGACGGCTTTTGTGCTTTGAACAGGCCCACCAAAGGGGGCCGAATCGCCATATCCCACAATTCCTTCATCCGTATAAACTTTAATCAGAAGCATTTGTTTTTTCCTGCACACACCAGCGCTGCTACAAATTGGTTTCTCAAGTTCGTAAACAAGAGGTATTGCTTCGATTTTTTCTATAATCATCTGGTTCTCCTTCCATTATAATTTCATTATGCAATGTGCCAATCCCTTCAACTTCGATTTCAATACGATCTCCCGACTTTAAAGCAATACTTCCAGCAGGAGAGCCGGTTGCAATAATATCACCAGGCTGTAAAGTCATGTAGTTGGAAATATAGGAAATAACAAATGGTATGTTGAATATCAAGCCGTCTGTGCTGTCGTTTTGAACAAGCTTACCATTCAATCGTGACTGAATCCACAACGGCCTAACTTCATTCGTTAGAAGGATATAAGGTCCCATGGGAGAAAATGTATCGGCACCTTTGCCAATTCCCCAAGCGCCGGTTTGTTGAATCATTGATACATTCGTTACATCATTAAAGCAGGTGTACCCCAGGATATACTCATGTGCTCGATTAGCACGAACATGTCGACATTCCTTTCCAATGACTACACCCACTTCACCCTCAAATACAATGTTGTCTATGTTGTTAGGCAGATGAATTCGTGTATTAGTTGCCGTGATAGAAGTGGTGGGTTTAATAAAAAATTTCGGAACCGAAGGTATAGGCTTACCTTGCGCCTCCAATAATGAATGATAGTTCGCGCCAATCCCCATAATCTTTCCAGGTACGCATGGAGGCAGGAGCTCAACAGCAGTGATCGGATATGTCTTAGCGGTAAGATCAAAGCGGCTAAACACATTACCATCAATAATTCGAATTAGCTCATCCTCAACAAGCCCGAAAGAAGCTCTCTTTTCATTTGGCAACATAATTCGAGCCAGTTTTTTCTCCATGCGTTAATAACCCATCATGTTCGGCAACGCTGTTACCAGTTGCGGAAAAACAATGCAGAGTATAATGACAAGAACTAGAGCAGAACTATAAATAAGCGATTTTTTGCCTATTTGCATAACGCTTAGTCCACTGTATCCACAAGCAACAAACAAGTTAGTTCCGAAGGGCGGAGTAGCTTGTCCTATTGCGACCGTGAAAATAAATATTAATCCAAAGTGTATTGGGTCAATGCCATAACTTCTTGCAACTGGCGCGAGCATTGGTCCAAGAATGAGAATGATTGCTCCCACATCCATAAACATTCCGAGAAAAAGGAGCAGCGCAACCACACCAGCAAAGTAGGTGTACTGACTCGAAACATTGGAGACTACGAAATTGCTAAGGGCAGCCGGAACTTGATATATAGTTAACAAATAACTAAAACATCCAGCCGCCATAACAAGAATCATTACGCTGCCTGTGGTTTTACATGATTCTATAACAATAGATTTAAAGGTGCTCCAAGACATTGACCGATAGACTACAACAGTAACAATGATGCTATAAACCGCGGCTACAACACCGGACTCCGTAGGTGTAAAAATGCCCAAATAAATGCCACCAAGAATAATCAAGGGCATAATCAAGGAGAGAATTGCTTTCTTGAATGTTGTTCCCACTCGTTCCCAGTTAAATTTTTCTTTGGATGCAATCTTATGCTTCTTACCGTAAACATAGCAAATGATTGCGATAAACGTTGCCCCCATGATTCCCGGAATCATGCCAGACATGAGAAGTTTTCCCGGTGAAACATTATTAATACTTCCATAAAGAATCATTAATACACTAGGAGGGATAATCACCCCTAGTACACCTGTCGCTGCGGGTAGTGCGGCTGCGTGATCTCTGGGATATCCGCGTTTGACCAGTTCGGGATACATAAGTCCACCAATCGCCGCGGTGGTAGCCACGGCTGAGCCAGAAATAGCGGCAAAGAATGCGCATGCCACAACACAAACAATTGCGGTTCCACCGCTTACATGTCCAATTAAACTATCAGAAAAATCAATCAATCTCTTGGATAGCCCACCATGCGTCATGATGTTACCTGACAACACGAAAAAGAATATTGCTAACAAGGCATATTGAAACCCCCCTGCGAATGTTGTTTGCACTAGGGTAGGAAGCATATTAATCTCACCAGCCACAACGATAGATAAAACTGATGAAAGAACTAACGACCAGACAAGAGGCACCCCAATAATTGCTGCCGTAATCACCGACAGGATTAGAACAATAGCTTCCACGGACATACTTTCCTCCTATGCCAACGGCGGTCTTATATCAATATTCTTAACCGCTTTTACTATGTTAATAGACTTTACCCAACACAAAAACGCGAATATAACCGGCATACAGAATAAAAAGTAGGCAGTAATTGTGCCGAGGGAGGCCGTTTTTTGCGGATATCTCAGGGAGTTAGAAATCAATAGTATGCTACCATAGAAGAAAGCAGCACATGCTAGTAGACTGAGAAACTCTCTAATAAGAAAGAATATTTTGGCTGCTGTTGTGTTTTTGAAGTTCGCGACTTCAATCTTCAATTCACTGGAAAAGAGAGCAGCTTCATACAGTGAAAAGAAAATCAGCCAAATGTATAAATAGGTGCTGAACTCCTCGGACCACGGGATGCTTTGTCGGATTATGCGAAAGAAAACCTGCAAAAAGTTGACCACTATCATTACAATGGAGCCAGCAACAAGAAAATAATTGATTACCCTTAACATGTTATTGTTGAACTTATCAATGGCTTTCAAGTGAGTCCTCCTTTTCTAACCTGGGTTCGCTCACCGTGAAGCGAACCCAGGTTTTGCTTCCAAGAATTGCGTTAATTGCCATTCTTTATCTGATCTATATACTCCTTGAATTCGGGATGATTATCATATACAGCGCCCATTTTACTTTCAAAACCAGCTAAATCGGGATGAGAAACGGTAATGTTGTACTCCTCCGCTAGAGCCTTTTCCGCCTTCTGGGTTTGCTCACGCGCCAGGTTTCGCTGGTAGCTGGTTGCATCCTTGACGCACTCCATGAACAGATTCTGATCTTCCGTCGTCATTTGGTCCCATGCGCGGGGGGAGATGAGCAGAGGCATTGGCGTGTAGATATGGTTGGTAACAGAAACGTACTTGCATACTTCATAAGTGGAGTTAGCAATTAGCGAATGGAGGGGATTGTCCTGCCCATCAATAGTCCCATTTTGATTGGCAATATAAGCTTCCGAAAGGGACATGGGCACAGGATCCGCTCCAAGAGCGAGCCATAGTTCTTGCTGAATAACGTTGCTCATAACCCGCAAACGGAGACCAGCAACATCGTCTACGCTCTCAACGGGTCGCTTGTTATTTGCTAAACACCGAAATCCGACTTCCCAGTAGGCTAGAAGCTTCATTCCTTTATCGGAAATTTTCTCAGCAAGGGCTTGGCCAATTTCTCCGTCCAGCACAGCGTCTACTTGCTCGTAGGAGGTGAAGAGGTAAGGCATATCAAACATGCCCATCTCAGGAACATAGTTAGCTACTGTTGAACTCGGAGGAGCTGTAAGCTCTAAGGTTCCCATCTGAATAGAGTCACACATTTTGGCGGCATCGCCCAGCAAACCATCTGGATAAAGCTCGATTTTCCATTTACCAGGGGCTTTCTCCTCAAGTTTTTCTACTAGGTATTCCATCGATTTAAAATTGGGATTTGATCGTGAATCGACGCTGCCAAGTTTCCACTTGTAAGTGGGTGAAGAAGCAAAACTAGTTGTAACTAACGTTGATACGAACAGCACTATCAGCAACATGAGCAACCCTATACGATAAGTATGTTTCATTGTTTTTCCCTTTCTTTCATAAAATTTCGGCCTCTTCTTTAGGGGAGCATTTCAATAATCCCGTATTCCACCCCTTTCTGCCACATTTGAAACAGTGATTGTAGTGTCTTTCAGAGCACCATCTCCCATCTCCCAAACACTTTCCTCGGATAAGCAGACACTGTAAGCAAGTCAAGCCTTTGAATCAAATTGGTGTATTAACTGGCCAAGCGGGTTTTCTGCCGTTTAGAACATCATCTACCCCCATAGCTGCAAAGACAGCCATATTAATCTTACTTTCTTCAGAGAAACCTGCCATATGTGGTGTCAAAATCACGTTTTCCATTTCAAACAAAGGGCTCATTACCAAGGGTTCTTCCTCAAATACATCAAGCGCTGCCCCTGCAATAACGCTTTCATTGAGCGCGCGCATCAAATCATCCTCCACACAAATTCCCCCTCTGGAACAGTTTATTAGATAAGCAGTTCGCTTCATTAAGGAAAAGGCGTCATAATTCAACATGCCTTGTGTGTGTGTGTTAAGGGGAAGATGACACGTTACAAAGTCTGAGGTACTAAGCAACTCATCTAGGTTGTCGCAAATAGTCAAGGAATCGGGATATGGTGATTCGCTTACGCGCGGTATACTATAAACAATCGCCCTCATCCCCAATCCTTCAACTAGCTTTTTCGCAACAAGTTGTCCAATACCTCCAAAGCCAATAATACCAACAATCTTTCCCATTACTTCGTTTCGTTGCATCTGAAGCCGATAGTTCCAATTTCCCTCCCTTATTTGATTATTGGCAATTAGGATATTCGTACTGAGAGTCATTATTGTTGCAACTACGAACTCTGCAACAGCATTGGAGTTCGAGTTTGGGCCATTTGTAACCCATATTCCTCTTTTTTCTGCTGTCTCAATATCTATGTTATCAACACCGACTCCATGCCTTGCTATTACTTTGAGGTTCTTCCCTGCCGCTATTACCTCCTTCGGGTATATGGCATTTCGGACGATGAGAGCATCGACGTGCTCAACAGCTTGCTTCAGGGATGAAACATCGGTGGGTATACCCACGATCAAAGAATAACCGCGATCCAAGAGATACTCCTTACCAGCAATGTGAATATCTTCAGGGATTAGTACAACTTTCTGCATATGTGAATCTCCTTTGATATGAGTACTTAGAGTGTTGTAAGCGGCAATATTTCCCCAACATATGGAGTGTAACGATAATATCCTTCCGCATAGCGTATGCTTCTTCTGCCCCTTGACCAATCATGGGCTTGAGCGCCTCTAACGATTGCATAGCGCTGATAATAGTCGAGGAGTTGAGGTTGGGATGAAAAACTCCTTATAGCATCCATTTTTTGCTCAAACACTGTATCGATGTTGATATATGTATTGATTTCGAATTTGTTAAATTCTGAATGGGGAACTGTTGTTTCAAAGAAGAAAACATCTGGAATGAAATGAGGATCAGTATTCGGAAAGGCTCCTCGCATGCCCGCAGAACTTATAGCACGAACCACACTTTTCCCAGCAATTTCGTGATCTTCATTAAAGGGATCATTCACCCAATGTGTCAGAACAATGTCAGGCCGATACGAAAGGATATATTTTGTCATTTCACGCAATCTGGTGGCATCCATGACCAAAGGGTAATCTCCATAATCCAAGTATTGAACTCGGTCAATCCCGATAAAGCGAACAGCATTATCAGTCTCTTCTCTTCTGCACTGTTTGACCTCATCTAGGGTAGCTGAAGGATTCGTCTTCCAGTACGAACCAGATTCTCCTTTTTCGCCATAGGTTAGGACTATCAATTCAATATGATAGCCGAGCTGTTTATACCTTATTAGCAAACCGCCAGATCTTGTGCACCAGTCTGCAGCATGTGCGCTCACAACCAATACTTTTTTGCTCATAATGAACCTCCGATTATTTCCTTTTTATTAATTGTATTATCATCAATCCTCAGTATTAATGCTATAGCAACCCAATTTCCTTTAGTACAACACGTAACTGATCGCGTTTTTCATTGGACAACGGAAGAATGGGGGCCTGGCAGTCGCCGGCCTCGCGGCCGATGAGGCGCAGTCCTTCCTTAATGACCACGGGGAAGGTGCCCAGGTTGGTGGCGATGCGCAGGCGAGAGAGCAGGAACTGCGCCTCCAGCGCGCCCTTCATGTCGCCCTTCATATAGCGCTCGTAAATGTCCACCGCGATGCGCGGGGCCACGTTGCCGCAGGAGGTGATGGCGCCGGTGCAGCCGTAGTGCAGGCCGGCATAGATGGTGGTATCGCGGCCCATCACCACATGGAAGTCGTTGCGGTGGCGGGTCAGGCGGATGCACTCCTCGGTGTTGGTCATGTCGCCGGTGGAATCCTTCAGGGCCACGATGTTGGGCAGTTCGGCCAAGCGCGCCACGGTCTCAGGCATAACGTGCACATTGGTCTTTGCCTTGTTGTCGTAGATGATGATGGGCAGCGGCGTGCCCTCTGCGATGGTCTTGTAGTAGTGGTAGACCTCGTCCTGCGTCTGGGAGACAAACATGGGCGTCAGCACAGACAGAGCGTGGGCGCCCGCGTTTTCAGCCAGGCGGGCCAGCTTGAGCGCGCCGCCGGGGGTGATGTGGTTGGCGCCGGCGTATACGGTCAGCTTGCCTTCGCCCTCTTCCAGCGAGATTTCAATCATGCGGCGCAGTACATCATCACCAAAGGCGTAAAACTCGCCCGTGGTACCAAAGGGAAACACACCGTGTACGCCGTTCGCAATCCAGTAGCGCAGCAGGCTGCGGTAGTTGCTTTCGCTGAAGTTGCCGTGCTCGTCCGTGGGGGTCACAACCGGCAGTACTATGCCGCGTGGTTTGAAGTCCATGAATCTACGCCCTCCTAAAAAGAGAATAACACCCATTCATCAGTAAGAAGATACTAGCATTCTCATGCGTTAGATATTTCGCAATCCATCAAGCTTATTTGCTAATTTTTCCTATCCTAATTTACTTGCGAAATATTATTACTGTAACTTCATTTTAGATTATGTCAGCCGCAACAACAACCAAACTAATTCCTTGAGAACTACCACTACAAGAGATTATTTCGACAAACTATAACCAGATTTGCAAATAATGAAACGATAATTGCATCGCTTGAAACGATGTTATCACGATTGAGACGCATTGCTTTCGTAGCGTTGCGCAATGCCGTATCGTTTCATGCGACGCCATAGGGTGGACTTGCTGATGTTCATCGCTTTGGCCACCTCGGAGCGGCGGCCCTGGTGCTCATCCAGCAGGCGCAGCAATGCATCGCGCTCGGGCGTCTGGTAGACCACGGGCTGGGGCATGGCCCGCTTGCCCACGGTCTGGGGCGCCTCAAACTGAAGCGGCAGCTGCGCCGCGACAAACGTTTCATCCAGCAGCGCGACATCGGCCAGAATGACCAGTTTTTCCAGGAAAAGCTCCAGCTGCAGCATGTTGCCCATCCAGGGGTGGGCGGCAATCACCGCCCTGGCTGCGTCGGTCAGGGTGACATACTTGTGAT